>Ga0315279_10005845_pt1 | contig 15743 bp, 16 predicted proteins | sample YL17G06_20_MG_FD_203694 | JGI IMG/M metagenome (GOLD analysis project Ga0315279, IMG submission 203694) | Sediment microbial communities from Yellowstone Lake, YNP, Wyoming, USA - YL17G06_20 | ecosystem: Environmental > Aquatic > Freshwater > Lake > Sediment | place: USA: Wyoming | collected...
CAGGCTCAGGCCATGCTCAACCAGAGGCAGCAGCTGGAGATACTCATGCGCGAGACGGAGCGGGCACTGGAGGAGTTGGGGAAGCTCGCAGCGGACGCGGTCGTTTACAAGAGCGTCGGGACGATTCTCATAAAATCTGGGAAGGTTGAAGTCGAGAAACAGTTGAAAGAGGACAAAGAGACCCTTGACCTCCGCATAAAGACTGTACAGAGGCAGGAGGAGAGGGCGGTCCAGCGCCTGCAGGAGATGCAGGAGAAGCTGAACCTGGCCCTGAAAGGCCCACAATCACCGGAAGCGGCCAGCTGAGGATACCCCATGAGGGAAGCGGCCGAGTTTTTGCGAGAAGCCGTCAGGCGTGGCCAGAGCGTTCTCGTGATATGTCACCACAACGCTGACCCGGATGCCGCCGCCAGCGCTTTGGTTCTGGCGGATGCCCTGAACCAGCTTGGGGGGAAGGCACAGGCAGGGGCGGCGGATGACATCTCCTCACTTGCGCAGGCGCTGCTGAAAGCTTTCGGGAAGGAGCTGACAGTGGACCCCCCGCTTGAGCAGGACCTAGTCGTGATGGTTGACACATCAAGCTTTGCTCACCTTGGGGATTTTGGGGAAAAGCTCCAGGAGGCGAAGAAGAGGATAGCCGTGATAGACCACCACAGACCGGTGGAGGAGATGAAGAAGGTCGCGAGCTTTTACCTTGTAAGGGATGATTTCCCGTCGGAGTCTGAGCTGGTGCTCAAGCTGTTGGCTGAACTCGGAGTGAAGCCCTCCCCTGTGCAGGCGTCCCTCCTTTTTTCCGGGATAATCAGCGACACTGCACACTTCAGGCTGGCGAAGCCGGAGACTTTCATGGCGATCAATACCCTGCTCGAAGCCGGAGCAGACTACACGAAGATAATGGCGGTCATGAGGCAGCCGGAAGATGCGTCCAAGAGAGTTGCCATGTTGAAGGCTGCTGGACGCTCGGAGCTCCAGAGGGTGCAAGGGAACCTGGTCGCGTTTTCAGAGCTCGGCTCTTTTGAGGGGGACGCGGCCGCCATGTTGCTGAAGATTGGTGCGGACATCGCGTTCGTGGGTTCTGAGGAGAAGGGGAAGGTCAGGGTCAGCGGGAGGGCGAGGCCGGACATCGTCGGGCGTGAAGGTCTCCACCTTGGGGAACTGATGGAAGAGCTGGCCAAGCACATGGGCGGGAGCGGCGGCGGCCACCCGGGAGCGGCGAGCGCCAACGGCAGCGGAAAGTTCAGCGAGGCAAAGAAGCAGATTTTGAAGCTCCTGCAGCAGAGGCTCAAGCCAAGGGAGCAGAATGTTAAACCCTGACGTCGGGCTTGAGGCGGCCGGTTACAGGCTGGTCGGGAAGAACAGGCACAGCGCGGTCAAGGTCTGCCTATGGGCGAAGAAGAGCCTGCTGAACGCGGGTGCATGTTACAAAGAGCAGTTCTACTCGAAAGAGCTTGGAGTCCAGAGCCACCGTTGCCTGCAGCTGACGCCGAGCCTCCTTTTCTGCGACCACCGCTGCGTTTTCTGCTGGAGGAACGTTGACTTGACGAGCCAGGATTGGAAGGGAAGTGTCGATGAGCCTGCAGAGATCCTGGATGGGGCAATTTCTGCGCAGAGGTTGTTGCTCAGTGGTTTTGGAGGGAACACGGACGTCGACAAGAAGAAGTTCAAGGAGGCCCAGGATCCAAAGCACTGCGCGATATCGCTGGCAGGGGAGCCGACCATCTACCCAAAGATAAACGAGCTCATAGACGAGTGCAAGCGGCGCGGGATGACGAGCTTCTTGGTAACCAACGGGCAGCATCCCGAGGTCCTGGAAAACTTGGCGGGGCCGACCCAGCTGTACATTTCATTGGTTGCCCCGGACGAGCGCACCTATTCAGAGGTCTGCCGGCCCATGGGCGCGAATGGTTGGGAGAAGCTGAACAGGAGCCTGGAGCTGATGTCGTCTTTCAACTGGCGGAAAGTCGTGCGCCTGACATTGGCGAAGGGAGTGAACATGAAGGACCCAGAGGAATACTCAAGGCTTGCTGAGAAAACCGGGTGCGACTTCATCGAGGTCAAGGGCTACATGTGCGTCGGATACTCCCGCAGGAGGCTGGGGATGGAGAACATGCCTTTGCACCAGGAGATCAAAGATTTCGCTGAAAGGTTGTCAGAGGAAACGGGTTACAGGCCCGTCGATGAATCTGAGCCGAGCCGCGTGGTCCTGCTGAAAAAATAGGGCAGGAAAGCCGCCGCCGAAGTGATTTTTAAGGTTCAGCGCAATTTAGATTGGAGGCACTCGGAGGGATGGAATGGTTGTATACGCGAAGGATTTCATGACAAAGGAAGTCGTCACCGTTGAGGTGGCGACCAGTGTTCTCGAGGCCGCGAAGATCATGACGAAGCGGGAGGTCGGCAGTTTACTCGTCCTCCGTAGCGGGAGGCCCGTGGGTTTGATCACCGACAGGGACATCGTGGTCAGGGCGGTTGTTGAAGGTCTGAAGCTGGATGACGTCAAGGTGGAAAAAATAATGTCACAGCCTTTGGTGACGGTAAATTTTGAAACCCCCATGCTGGAGGTGGCAAAGATTATGGAAGAGCACTCGATCAGGAGAGTGCCGGTGGTTGAGGGGGAACAGGTGATTGGCATAGTGACGTCGAGCGACCTTGGCAGGGCGTCCAAAATCTTGGCACCTTACCTTCTCCCCCGCATTCCAGAGATTTACCTCACTCCAAAAGGCCGCAAGTTGCCAGCCTGATTGGCCGAAGCCCGGTTGGGGATCGCGTGAAGAAACTGCTGAAGGAAATGCGCGGGCATTTTGACTCACAAGTGGTTCTCAGGGAAAAGGTTTCTGAAGCGTCGAGGGATGTCATCCGGAACTCTTCCAGGGCCATAAGCGCGATACACAGGGGAGATAGGAGGCAGAGTCAGAAGTTCTTGAAGGACGCAAAGGCGAGGATTGCGGTCATGCTGAAGCTGGCGAAGCCGGACCATGAGCTTGCGACCTCTGGGATTGTTTTCTCGGCGCAGCAGGAGTATGCCGAGGCGGAGCTCGTCAGGTCACTGTCACTGAGCGGGAAGTTGCTCACCCCGGACGAAATAGGGATTCCTTACAAACCATATTTGACAGCTTTGGCGGACACTGCCGGGGAGCTCAGGAGGATGGTGCTGGACCTCATGAGGGCCGGAGACCTGAGGAAAGCAGAAAAAACATTGAGTTCCATGGAAGTGATATTTGAGTTCATGATGGAGTTCGACTACACGGACTCCGTGCTGCCCGGGATGCGGAGGAGGCAGGACACAGTTCGTCAGATACTGGAAAAGACGAGGGGAGACCTCACTCTGGCGCTCAGGCAGGAGAGGCTGGAGAAGGCACTGAGGGAGAAGCATGAAGTTCGACACAGGTAAGATCCGGACCCTCGCAAAGAAGGACTACGAGAAGGCGTGGGTAGATGGAGGGAAGCTGATAGAGAAGGAAGGGACGTTTTTTTCTTTACAGCACAAGCAGAGGCCGCACCCGCTTTACGATTTGATAGAGCGAGCCAGGTGGGCGCTGCTGGAGCTGGGGTTCACTGAGATTGTCGTGCCTATCCTCGTGGACAAGAGGGAGGTTCAGACCCAGTATGGACCGGAGTCAGCGGTCATTCTCGACAGGATATTCTTCCTGGCGGGGCTGGAGAGGCCAGACATAGGGATAAGCCAGAGGAACGTGCAGCAGGTGAAGAAGGTCGCGCCCGGCTTCAAGGACATCAAGAAACTCCAGGCGATATTCAGGCAGTACAAGAAAGGGAAGATAGACTCTGACAATCTTGTTGAGGAGATGGTGAAAGGACTTGGGCTGAGCGAGGAGCAGGCCACGGCCGTCCTCACTCTTTTCCCGAAGTTCAAGGAGCTGAAGCCGGTACCGATGGATCTTACGCTCAGGTCGCACACGAGCGCGGGGTGGTTCGGGATTCTCCGGGAACTCCAGAAGAGGGAGCAGCTTCCGTTGCAATTGTTTTCTATCGGGCCGAAGTTCAGGCGCGAGCAGAAGCTGGACGCTCACCACCTCTACGAGTCATGGACTGCGTCGATTGCCGTAATGGCGGAGAGGATGAGCCTGGAGGACGGGGAGCGCATGGCGAAGGAGGTGCTCGCCAAGCTCGGCTTCAGCGATGTCAAGATGGAAAGAAAGAAGGCCACGTCGAAGTACTATGCGCCGCAGACGGAGTCGGAAATCTTCGTGAAGCACCCGAGGACTGGGGATTTCGTCGAGGTGGGCGACGCGGGGTTCTACAGTCCCGTGGCGCTGAGCAACTATGACATCCCGTACCCTGTATTCAACCTCGGGGTCGGGCTGGAGAGGATGCTCATGATAGAGACGGGGGAAGAGGACATCAGGGCTGTTGTTTTTCCTCATCTTTACAAGAAGGCGGAGTTCTCGGACGCTGAACTGGTGAAGCTCGTGAGAATCGAGCACAAGCCTAGGACGGATGTCGGGTGGAAGATCATGGAGAGGATCGTCAAGGAGGCAGAGCAGCACGCGAACGAGCCGAGCCCGTGCGAGTTCACGGCATTCGAGGGAGAGCTCCTGGGAAGACAGGTGAAGGTGAAGGTGGTCGAGCCCGAGAGCAACACGAAGCTGATAGGGCCGGCGGGTTTCAACGATGTCTACGTCTATGATGGCAACGTGGTCGGGCTGCCCCCGAAGGGATGGAAGGACGACGAGTTCCTGGGTGCGGTCAGGGGGAAGGGCTCGGCGACAAACATCAGGTTCATCGACGCGTTTGCGGCACTGGCTGCAAGCGAGATAGAGAACGCCGCGGAGAAGGGCGAGCATCAGGTGCAGGTCAGGGCTAGGAACGTCAAGCTCCCAAGCGACATCAACCTGGCGATAGACGAGGTGGCGCAGCGATACATCACGGCGAACAAGAAGCGCATAGACATCAGGGGCCCGGTCTTCACGACAGTGGTGGCGGACCTGGGTTGAGACCTCTTTTTTCACCAATGAAACCAAATTTATTTGCCGTCCGAACCCATCTTGAACTGGTGTGAGCTTGATAACGGGCAAACAGTTAGTTGTTGTAGTGATTGTTGTATGCGTTTTTAGTGTATCGGCGGTTTATGTCTGGCAGGGCGGACAAGTGACACAAACAGGGGGGAATGCTCAAACAACGGAGAATTTTGAAGTTACTTATGAATTACATAGGTGGAATGGCGATTTCTACACAATTACAATCAAAGACAACGGCGCCATAATAGAGAATTACACTCAGGAGGAAGAAAACAAAATAACAAAAATCGGGGCATTGGCGGAAAATGAACTCCAAGAGTTTAAGAACTTGGTTATTGGGGCGAACGTTTTTGTTTTTGAGAATAATTACACTAGTGAGAACGCCCAGCCTGGTTATTACTATTATGAAATCGAAACGACTACCATTAGGTTTGCAATCGCTGGAAAAACCAAAATAATTTCTATTAGTTTTGGTGCAAACTTGCCTGAAAACATGATGCCTGGCTCTGGTTCTTCGGCAAACTTGGTAATCAACCTGCCTGAAAACCTGCCTGAAAACCTGGCAACGATAATTCAAAAATTTGGTGCGTTTGGAACTTTATGGTCGTATCCGTTTGATTGATTTCTGCCTGGCACACGCCGGAACTCTCGATTGGCTTCGATCATTTTTCTGCATCAATTTCAACGATTTTTTCTCTCGATCTTTCGCCCCTGACTATCCGGACGTTGCCTCTCTTGACTCCAAAAAACTCCGCCAAGAGTTCAATCACGGCCTTGTTCGCCTTACCGTCAGTGGGTTGAGCTGTCACGTAGACTTTGAGCCTCTCACCCTCATATAAAACTTTGTCCTTCTTCGCGTTCGGCACAACTTTTATTTTTACAGTTTTCATGTCAAGACACTAAAGTCCGAATATTTTTCTTGTTGCTTCCAGCCCAGCCTTCCCGGTTTCAGCCGCGTTCCCCGGGTCGAAGAGCTCGATGACGATAAGCCCGTCGAAGCCCGTGCCCTTGATCGCCTTCACGATCGGCCCGAAGTTCATGCTGCCCCGTCCAGGCACGAGGTGGTCGTCGTTTTTGCCATTGTTGTCATGGAAGTGGACGTGTGCGATTCTGTTTCCCAGCCGTTTCACATGCTTGGCGATTGCCTCCTCCCGGTTTTTCGTTTCCACCTTCTCTCTCCTGCGGTAGGCGTGCCCGACGTCCAGGCAGACCTTCAGCCCGTCGAAGCGGTTGGTCAGGTCGTAGAGCTCAGGCAGCGTGGAGTAGGGACTGAATGACAGGTCCATGTTCTCAAGGGCGATGGTGACTCCGAGCTTGCGGGCGTGGATCAGGCATTCCTTGATGTATTTGTCGAATATTTTCTTCGATCCCTCCATGAACCATCCGAGGTCCGAGACCGGGCACCTGCCGGGGTGGAGCACGGTGATCTCCCCGCCCAGGATTTTGCAGGCTTGGAGGCTCTTCTTTGCCTGCTTGAGCGTGAGATTCCAGATCTCCGGCCGGTAGCTTGCAGAGTTCAGGTCCCAGAATGTCCCGTGGACGGAGACGTCAAGCCCGTTGGACTCTATCAGCTTCCGCAGGTCTCGGAGCTGGCGGACGTCGTGCCCAGGCATGAAGTGGGGGAAGTCGTAGATTATCTCTATGAAGTCTGCTCCTAGGCCGGCGCACTTCTCCACGCTTTTCTCGACGGAGCTCCTCACGAACAGCAGATTTGAGAGTCCGACTTTCATCAATATCCCAACATCACCCATCGTTAAAGCTGGTGCGCCGCTTCTGTGGCAAGTTCGTGCGCCTTCTGCAGTGGTTCGGGCAAGTGGTGTTCCCTTGTGGTCTCCAGCGCAATTTTTATCGCGGTCTTCAGGGAGAGCTTGTGCCCGATGCTGACGTAGACCGGCTTTGAATCGGACTTTAACCTGACCGCGGCGCCGATGATTTCTTTTCCGTCCACGAGAGATGTGCGGGCCCCGGCGCGGTTGGCGGGAAGCTTTGCTTTTCCGACGAGCGGAGATTTTGCCACCCCCAATGTCGGTTTATCTAAAATCACTCCGAGGTGGCAGGCCAGCCCGGCTCTCCGAGGGTGGGCGAGACCCTGGGCCCCGACCATGTAGACGTCGGCTTTCAACCCGTCCACGGCTTTCAGCATGCCGTCGATTTCCCTGAAGGCGAGGAAGGTGGGGATGTATGGGAACGTGAGCTTGACCTTCACAACGTGTTTTTCCAACACTTCGAGCGTGCGGTAGTCGAGCACCACGTAGGCGGCGCATGCCTTGTCCCCCTTGGAGAATGAGATGTCGCAACCGGCAATCCTTTCCAGCTTTTTGAAACCATCCTTACGCTTTACCTGTTTGGCCACTCTTTCCTGGATGTTGGCGAGCTCCTCGAGGTCGAACTTTGGCGCGCGCAGGATTGGCAGCATTTTCTCACCCGACTTAAGCGCGAGAGTTATTAACCTTGGCCGCCAGCTCGATTTGGTGGATATGCCAGGGAAAGGGCCGAAGTGCAAGCTCTGCGGCAAGACGGTCCAAATCATGAGCTACGGCACCGGCTACATGAAGGTGTTCAAGCCAGGGGAGCCGAAGGCCGGGTTCGTGTGCTGGGACTGCGCGGGGAAGCTGCTGGGCAATAAACTGAAAGAAATCACAGGCGCGTAGGACTTTGTTAACAGAAGGTCGCGTGCCGATGTGGTTTGAACGCTTTCGAGAAAATGACAAAAGTAGACGTTTGACCATTGTATGAACTTTTAATGGTCTATTGAACGCGCGTTCAACTCACCATTAAACGAACTTTTAATGCACCATTTAACGGAAATTCAACTTACTATTCAATATTTTTACAATAAAAGGCTAAATAGAGGTTTTTTCATAATAGTATCTAAGGTTGGGGGGAACATGCGCAAAGCGAGCGTGAAAGAATCAATCGCCGTGAAGCTGGCTGTGGCCGGCGCCTGCATCGCCATTCTTCTGGGAGTCGTTCCGGTTGCTGCGGAGTTCAATGAGTACTCTGTCACTGTCACGGGGGTTCCCGGGATTGATGGGACTGTTGTCGACAACGAGACCGGGCTGCCTGTCGTCGGGGCCGCAATCACGGGCGAGGCCTACCCGGGGGCAATCGCCATCAGCGCAACGACGAACGCGGACGGCTACTTCTTCATCCCTCTTCCGAAGGAGGAGAACCACACATATGTCCTGAACATCGGCGCGGCGGGTTACGATCCCCTGACGGTAACCGGCTCCGCTAAGGCGGGGGAGCGTGAGAACCTGGGGAAGATTGGGATTAACTACAACCCATTCGGCGTCGAGCTCTCCGAGAACTCGGGCAGCATAGCGCGCGGTTATTCTTCGTCCACTTCATACACAGGCTCGAGCTTGACTGGGTGGGTCTTTGACCACTGGGAGTACATTGAAAAATTTGCCCTGAGCGACTCCAGGCTCGCGACGTACCGGAACTCCAGCAGCTACAAGCTGGAAGAGGAAAGGGAACCGGGGCACTACGGGACGAGAACGCGGGCAGTGGCGAAGTCCAGGACAGACAGCGTTTCCCTATCTGCGGACGCGGGCTGGGCCGTCAGGCTGGCGTACGCCGTGCTCGGCTACACCGTGACCGCGAACTACTCCACCGTGACCACGACGAAGTACAACTACCACTACACCACCTATTACAGTTTATCAAACAAGGGCACTTGGATAATGCTCACCGGCAACAGCACTTCTTTCACGACGGACAAGGGCTCCGGATTCGTGGATGGGCCCGCCAAAATCGGTGCCCTTTGGTTCGAGACCGTATACGCCCGCACAGGCACGAGCACGGAGACCAGGCAGGTCCTGAGCAGCTACACTGCTTCAAAGCAGGTCTCGTACACAGAAATGGAAAGCTACCAGGAGTTTGTCCCTGGCGCCCTCACTGGATACAAGCTCTACGGCAGGGTGGAGAAGAACACCACTTACAGCAACTACACGACCAGCTACTCATCGCTGTCATGGGGCTCTGAGCAGACCACGGTGGCCGCGACTCCGAGGAACGGCTACACTGGGAGCGTCAAACTCACGACGAGCGCGGACGGGGTCCAGGCATCGCTGGGCTCGAGCGTTCTGACTTTTGCGTCGCCTGCCCGAACCACCATCACAATGACCCCCAACGACTCGACGTCCGGCTCGCCCCATCTGGTCACGATCCGTGCTTATGACTCGAACGGCCGCTTGGTGCGCACCCGGACATACGACCTCAGCCTGAGCTCGAGCAAGCCGGCTGATTATTCGTGGCCGACTTCTAGCACGAGCTATCGAAATGCTTGGGTGCCAGTAACGTCGGCAACGTTAACGGTGAAAACGGTGTTACTGCCATTGAGGTGTTCTCTTGATGGCCCGATTTACGTCAACGGGAGCTACTGGGGCACTGGCGAGCAAACCCAAACGGTCGCTCCAGGCACCTACACGGTGAGCTTTGGCACTGTGAACGGGAAGAGCACTTGTACTGTCAACAGTTGGTACAATGCCCCAGCTCAGGTTTCGGTGATGTTGGCTGCAGGGGAAAGCAAAGTGGTAGAGGGAGGGTATACAGTGGGTGTCGCTGACTTTGGAGGGATACAAACACTAAGTTGGGCTACGGCGGTTGCCCCATCAACCGAGATGACGTATGTGCCTGGCATTTCTTCCGATCCGACGACTTTGGTGCAAGATACAGAACCGATTTATGAATGATAAAGCCGGAAGTTACCCCACGTGTAGTTATCAAGTGTACGACTGAACGTTTCAACCGTTTCGTAGGTGTTGTCCACTTTTTTGGAAAGTTGTGCCCAGAAAGAAGTGTCAATCGGGAACTCGAATGGTTGCCCCGAGTCAGGTAGAAGATATTTACTAAACGTTCCAGAACTTCTCTCTTGGTTGTCTCCATAAATTTTCAGGGTAAGCTTGCTTGAGTTTTCTTCAGGAACTTGGACGCTCGTTGTTATGTAGAAAATTTCTCCTGGGTACAGCTTGTCAAAGCGGTAATAAATCCGTAGTCCATCGGGAGTTGGGTCTACTCCGTACAACAGAATCTCAAGCGGCGCGGTTCTCCCGCCCCGGTATTGATTTTCAGTGGGTTGGTCGTAAATTATGCCATTGTTATCTTGGTAAAGCAAGCTCCATGTCGTGTATGTGGGGGGGGCCACGTTATCGATGTTTGGGCACGGGAATCTTATTGCTACATTTTCTATCGGCAGGTTGTCCGCTGAGCCTCTGTAGGTGAAGCTCGCATCCATTTTAAACAACATGTTTTCATTTGCTGTTCCTTCACCGCCTTGGCTGCTCCTTGGCCAGAGCCACCACGCAAGCCCCGCAATCACGATTGCCAACACCAGAACACCGGCGAGTAGCTTCCACGAAACCCTGCGCACCTGCCTGAGATTTCGACTACTTCTAACGGGCATGCTCCCCCACACTTCTTTTAGTGAAGTGCTTATAGAATAGATGGAACGGCACCCATTTTTGTATGTGTTTAGCTTTTCGCGGTTGAATGGCCGAAAAAATTTTTAGAAAGTGAGTTCTTCAAATAAAATGTGAATGTTGTTGGTCTAGGGCGGTGATTTTAAATTCGTAAATCTAACCGACAAGGTCACAAATTTCGGATTTAGTGCGTTTGTGCGCGTCATCTTCATTTCTTTGATTTAATGCCCAATCTTTCCCTGATTAACTTCAGTCCTTCAATTGATACCATGCAGGCCACCCCAAGCATGGCAATTAACATAAAAAACCAGGCCAGCGCATTGGGGAGGTAACTGGTTTCCGGCGAGGCTCCAGGAGGAGGAGTGAAAATCATCGGCGGGCTGGAGCTACCAGAGAATACACGCGCGGCCTCCACAAAGACGTAGAGACCCAAAAATATCCCAACAAAAAGAAAAGCGTAGCCAATATAACCAACGAGCTTTTCTTCTTTCAAACCGACCCCCCTTAAAGTTAAATCCAACGGCTTATCAAGCTTTACTGGGGGATTATGGGCAAAAAAATACTGGTTATTGCTGTCGTCATTGCACAGTTTTTTGTTTTATCGGCCGCACCCAACTCTGTAGAAGCCGAGACGGATGTGTACAGTGGCTCGATAAGTAGCACGGTGGAAATAAGTAGAGTAATGGTTTTCCAAGTGTCGTCGGGAGTAGAAAACCTGCAAATAAGCTTCCCAATTTATCCCTCAGAATCTTTATCCGGGTTTTCCCAAAGTGTTGATTTAAGCATCGAGTACAACCCCGAACCCACCAGTGAAACTAATTACACTAATGAATTCGGGTACCAATACCAACGCGCTGAGTGGATATCTCCCTCCGCAGGAACAGTAACAATAACAATTCACGCAACCGTGTCTTTAAATGTAGATTTATCGTCACCGTTTCCAAAAACCGCGGCATTCCCGCTGAACAGCAATTTGCTTACTTCTTACGAAACGCAGTTCTTGCAATCTACATCCGAGGTCCAATCTACTGATCCCTCAATAACCAGTTTGGCTAACAGCTTGGTTTCAGGGTGTTCAACAGAGTATCAAGCCGTGGACAACATAATAAATTGGGTAGCCGAGCAAGTCTCCTACGATTTATTTGTGCCTCATACTGATGCGGTGTGGACACTTCAAAATAAGAGTGGGGTATGTACAAGTTACGCGCAACTATCACTTGCACTTTTGAGAGCTACTGGGATACCCGCGAGATTTGTTCTAGGACATGCTCTCGGCGATTCGTTCACTATACCGTACGATGGATCAACATTTACAAAGGGGTGGGGTTGGAGCGTTGGAGGAGACCACGCGTGGATAGAAGTTTACTATCCCGATATCGGTTGGGTAGCTTATGATCCTCAGGATTCCAAAACTTTCGTCGACACACGGCACGTCAAATTTGGGGTGGGACTAGATTACCTAAGCGGCGGAGACGTGTCTTGGAATTACACTTATTATGGTGTGGTAAATGTGTCCAAAACCGTGGACAATTCTTCCTATACCCTCAAAAGCGATTCTACATCCGTAAATCAAATATATTTCATCGCTTCTCCGAGTACCAAATGGTTATGGACTAGGGAAACTAGCCCGACATCCAACCCGACTCCACCACAGGTCGCGCCCGAAGTGTCAGTATGCGCATCAGCTAACGATAACACGCCGGCTTTCAATTGGCCAAGCACAATCTATTCGAGTGACGTTACATATCGTTTACAGGTCGATAACGATTCTGATTTTTTATCGCCAGAAATATCTAAAACAGATTTAACCAGCAACGCCTTCGATCTTGCGAGTGCATATGCTTTGTCTGATGGTACATGGTACTGGCGCGTTCAGGCAGTGAACGATGCGGGAATGGCAGGAAATTGGCTTGTCAGCGGGGAGTTCATGATCGATACGGTACCTCCAAGTACTGCGTCCCTTGTTTTACCAAGAAATGGTACATTCATGGAGGACAATAATCCACAGTTTAGCTGGGTGTCCGCCTCGGGGGCTGACAACTACGAGTTCCAATGTGCTGTAGACAACGAATTTACGGGGGACTTGATGCGCGCCGAAAAAATTAGTGGTTGTTCGTATGGGTCAAGTGTTCCGATGTCGTGCGGAACATACTACTGGCGTGTCCGAGCAGGGGATAATGCGGGCAACCTCGGTGGCTGGTCCGCTGTATACCAATTCACGATTTTACCTTCTCAAAAATGGTACCTTCAAGACGAGAACTATAGCTGGATTTGTGTGTACGGGGGTGTTTCGGAACTCGAAGTGGGCAAAGAAACAACTGTAACTGGTGAAGTGCATTTAGACGAGAATGGGCGGGCGTATATCGTTGCTTCAAACACATCGTCAACGTCTCTTCTGCCGACGACGACGCTTGGAAATATTTTATCCAACCCAAAATCTTACGAGAATTCTAACGTCAGCGTTCATGGTAATTTTGCAGGCACTACAAAGAAAATGCCTGTAGCCGGATTTGTCTTCTCGATGGAAGGGCTACTCGAAATGCTGAAGTTTTGCGCAATTGGCCTTCTGCCCGCCGTAGTTACTGCAGGCATGTACTTGGCTATCAAACCCAAGAAACTAGAAAATCCAGAAGTTGTTACCGAAAGGGAGGCAATCCCCAAATGGGTCGGAGTGTGTGAATCGTGCGGCGCAAAAGGATCACTCTACGGAATAAAGCTGATGGGAGTCAAGTTCAAGGTATGCAAAAAATGCTGGAAAAAAGAATCCGCGCAATCATAACCATAACATTTTGATTGCGGCATGTTCGGATTGTAGTCGAGCTCATGGAAGCTGATTAGCCACGATGTAGGGAGGCATTGTTCGGAGGAAAATCGTCGGAACGTTCGGAAACGAAAAGGGAACTTTAATATACGCGATAATTACGTTATTCAACAAAAAGTAGAAAAATTCAGGTACACGTTTAAAAACGTGCTCACACAGGGCTGGGCTGGACTTGCCTGAAGAGTTCGTAATTAATTTTTCTCCTTTTTAAGCACCTCCACCCAAAGGTCCGGCGGGGAAAATGAGGTGTGTCCACTACCAGACGCTTGAGCCGGTCGGGCCGGACGACCTCGGGGCCATCAGGAGGATCAGGGAGAGCTTCAACGACGGGAAGGGGTTCTGGGAGAGGATAAAGCTGTGGAAAAAATCCGACATAGTTGAGGGGCTGGAGCCGCACGAGTCCAGGTGGGGGTTCAGCCGCGTGAGGGGAGAGAGGGCGAAGTTACAGCTGCTCCAAGTGATCGGGAGGATGTCGAAGGTCACCCCGGAGCTGACGTGGGTCGTTTACGACGATGGCGACGGAGGAAGGGAGCTCGTCATCAGGCGCGGCAGGCCGGTTGCGTAGCGTCTCAAATAGGACAGGGATGAAATGGCGTATCTGCTGATTTACGATTTGGACGGGGCCAGCGGTGTCAGGAGAAAGATTCACAGCTACCTGCGGCAGAACGCGGAGATGGTGCAGCACTCAGTGTGGAGGTTTAGGAATTATGCGGTGCTGCTGGAGGCGGCCGAGCAGGTGCTTGCTGTGGATGGGAAGGTGCTGGCGTTCGTCGACTCCGATCGGATTCTCTTGGACGAGAAGGACGTCGGGAAGCTTCTGGGCGGTGTTGGTGCGGAGTGAGACGTCCTAAATAGGACACTCGAAAATACAGCATACCTTAGGAAACCTTTTAACCATCGGCGGGTTTTTTCAGAGTGGACATCAGGTGAGTCGATGGGAAAAGGTCTGGGATATGGGAAGGTAATTCTTTTTAATGAACACTTCGTCGTCTACCAAGTTCCGTCAATTGTTTCCGCGGTTGAAAAGTCCACCACAGCCACCGTCGAGCCGTTGAAGGGGACGGGCTGGACCCTCGACGACCGCAGGCCCGAGACCCCAGGCTACAAGAAAGAGAAGCTCGCCCAGCAGCGCGACTCCATAGAGCGGGTCCTGAAGGCGGCGGGAGTTGACCTCCAGAAAAATCCACTGAAGATAACCTTGGGCGGGGACCTCGTGGCATCGAGCGGGATTGGCGCCAGCGCGGCCTCCTGTGTCGCCACAGCGAGGGCCCTCTCAGACCAGTTCAACCTCAGCCTCCCAGACAGCAGGATAAACGAGATAGCATACGAGGGAGAGCGCGCCTACCACGGCACACCTTCTGGAGTGGACAACACCGCAGCAACGTACGGCGGGCTCATCTGGTTCGTCCGCGGAAAGCCTATCGAGAGGATAGCAATCAAGCACCCTGTGGAGATTGTCATGGCAAACACGGGCGTGGTCGCAAACACAGAGAAAGCAGTGGCTGGGGTGCGCGAGCGCAAGCAGAAAAACCCGGAAAAGTACGACAAGATTTTCAAGGAAGCAGAGGAGCTGGCATACATGGCGAGGAAGGCCCTTACAGACCAGGACTTCAGGGTGGTCGGGGAGCTCATGGAAAAGAACCACAAGCAGCTCCAGTCGATCGGGGTCTCGTCAAAGGAGCTTGATTTGCTCGTGGACACCGCCTACAAGAACGGCGCATTCGGGGCCAAGATGACGGGCGGAGGGCTTGGCGGCAACATCGTCGCGCTTACTCCGGGCAGGGGGCTGCAGGACCAGGTAGCCCGCGCGATAAAGAAAGAGGGCTTCGAGGTCCTGATGACAAGGATTGGGTGATAAGATGAACTTCCGCGACTTTGTGAAACTTCTGGATGAGCGTGGTCTTCTCACCAAGATCAAGCGCCCCGTCGACACGAAGTATGAGATTTCCACTTTAGTGAAGATGATGAACGACAGGCCCCTCCTGTTCGAAAACGTGAAGGGGCACTCCGTCCAGGTCGTGGCGAACATTTGTTCCACACGGGAGCTCGTTGCCCTGGGGCTCGGGATAAAGCCGAGCGAGATTATATCAAAGCTGGCCCACGCGATAGAGAACCCGAAGGAGCCAAAGGTCGTGAAGGCGAGCGGGTACAAGGAAGTACCGGTCGACCTCACCAAATTCCCAATCCTGTTCCACTATCCGTTCGACGGCGGGCCGTACATCTCCTCAGGAGTCATCGTCGCGCGCGACCCAGAGCTCGGGCTCAACGCATCATTCCACAGGATGATGGTCATCGGTAAAGACAAAATAGTGATGAGAATACTGCAGCGGGACTTCGACGCTTTCCTCAAGCGTGGGAACAAGGAGTTCGCAATCTGCGTGGGCAACTCGATGCCGGTCCTTGTGGCAGGGGCAGTATCCGTAGAGATTGGGAAGAGCGAGCTGAGCATAGCGAACGCCCTTTCAGAAACAAACCTCATCGAGCTCGGCGAGCACAAGGTCCCGGAGTCAGAGATCGTCATGATAG
>Ga0315279_10005846_pt1 | contig 15741 bp, 16 predicted proteins | sample YL17G06_20_MG_FD_203694 | JGI IMG/M metagenome (GOLD analysis project Ga0315279, IMG submission 203694) | Sediment microbial communities from Yellowstone Lake, YNP, Wyoming, USA - YL17G06_20 | ecosystem: Environmental > Aquatic > Freshwater > Lake > Sediment | place: USA: Wyoming | collected...
TTGCACCCGGAAAACCGCACGAAGATCGTCGGTTCGCCCTGGCGAAGACCTTCGCCCTGGACGGAGGCGAAGACCTCAGCGATCTTCAGAGTAGGTCGCGGAAGCATCCTCGGATTCCCAAACGGTCACGGCCTTGACGGGATAGAGCTTCTTGAGCTCCCGGTAGAAATGGCGCGACAGGTTCTCAGCGGACGGGTTGAAAGGGTAGACATCGTTGAGGAGCGTGTGGTCCGGAAGTGCCTCGGCCAGCCGCTTCTTGATGTCCGTGAAATCGATGCCGATCCCAGCCTTGTCGAGCTCGGCGACTTCGATCTCGACCTCGACCTGGAACGTGTGCCCGTGGACCTTCTCGCACTTGCCCTTGTATTCGCGGAGGAAATGGGCGGCTTGGAACTTGTCCCTGACCTTCAATGTCCAGCTCATAGTTTCCCTTCCTTTCGCAGCCGGGCGATGAGCGGGTCTTCCCGGCCGGCCTCAAGCCAGGCTTTCTTCCGCAGGAGGCAGGAGGAGCAGGCGCCGCAGGGGACCTCGCCGCCGGCGTAGCAGGACACGGAATACGAGTAGTCGGCGCCGAGGGCGAGCCCCTTCCGGATGATGGCGGATTTCTCGAGCTCGACGAAGGGGGCGAGGATGCGCATCGGCGGGGCCCCGAAAGCGGCCTTCGTTCCGGCGTTTATGGCCTTCTCCATGGCCCGGACGAACTTGTGCCGGGTATCCGGATAGTTAGGCGAGTCGATGATGTTGAAACCGCAGACGAGGTCCGTAACGCCCCGAGCTTCGGCCCAGGCCGCCGCGAGGGCCAGGAGGATGCCGTTCCGGAACGGGACATAGGTCAGCGGAGTCCCGGCCTTGAGATCCCTGAGGTCCCGGCGCTCGGGAACGGGGATCGCCGCGTCCGTCAGGGCGGAGCCCCCGACCTGGGTGAGGTCGATCTTGAGGACGGCATGGGGAAGGGCGAGTTTCCGGGCCAGGCGCTTGGCCATCCGGACCTCGACGGAGTGCCTTTGACCATAGTCAAAAGTGAGCGCGAAGACCTTGGTGTACCCCGCGAGCGCCCAGTAAAGAGCCGTCGTGGAATCGATGCCGCCGGAGAATAGAACGATGCAGGATTTCATGGTCCTACCCACGCCGATAATAAAGCAGAATCAAGTTGGGGTCAAACCAATCAAGTTGGGGTCAAACCTACTCTTTTGACAAACACAAGGACATTCTGTTTTTTGTCAAAAGAGTAGGTTTGACCCCAACTTGAGGCCGGCTTGACACATCCTATCGGCAATTTTGGGGTTTGACCCCTACCGGAGCCCGGCTTGACACCCCAATATCCGGGTGGTAATGTTTTGAATCCGGACGAGACAGATGTCTGAGATATTTGCGCTTTTGGATAAAGTGAAAAAAGGCGGAGAGTTCGTCCTCCGGGACGACCAGTATGGATTCAACGATACCCTGGACGCGGTCAAGACCGCCCGCGCCCGCGGCACCCGCTTCGACCTCTTGGACACAGGATTATTCAGCGTTCTGGAGCTCGAGTGGCTCTGCGGGGCCGGCGCTCACTTCTACTCTTCCGATGATGCCCGCGCGGACGTCTCCGAGCTGCGGCTCATCCGGAAGGCCTGTGCCAAGGGCGGCTCCTCCGCGGCATACCTGGTGCGCGGTCCCTTCGAAAGCGACGATCAGCCGGGCCGGCCGCCCTATTCCATTCTCCTGGCATTGGCCGGGGACGGGTTCATCCTCCACGCTTCGAACCGGGAGTACGCCCGGGACGTCCTCCAGTTGTCGGAGCTCGCAGAGGAGGCCCATAAAGGGGGCGGCTTCCTGGTCTATTATTATCACGGGGCCGCGGACGCCGGGCTCGTCGAGTTGGCCTCGCGCGGCGCGAAGATCCACCTATCGGACAGGCTACTCCAGGAAAGTGACCTCGAGCTCCTGATCGCCGTCCTCAAAGCCTCGCGTGCGGGAAGGTCGAAGCTCGTCCTTTACATCGAGAAAGGCATGCCCTTCCGTTTCCTCAAAAATATCTTTAACGCGGGCGCGACCCTGCTTTTCAAGACGCCGCCGCGCGATCGCGATTCGCCCATGGGGGAACTCGAAAGGAAAGCCCGCAGGAGGCCGCTCCGCCCCGGAACGTATTATCTCCAAGCGACCTTCCTGCTATGATCCCATGGCGCGCCCATGAATAAAACGGAGCGTGAGCTCGATAAGAACGGTCTGCGGCGTAATTAAGCTACGACATTAAACGCATCCGTCAACTTGCCGAAAAGAGTTCATAGATAAACCGGGGCGAATTGGATATAATGAATTGTTTTTAGCGAGAAACATGAGCGAAGATATCAAGGCCGTCGAGGACGGGGCCGTCCGGGCCCTACTGAGGATCAAGGAGGCCGAAGACCAGGCCGCCGCCCTCGTCCGGGAGGCCGGGGAAACCGAGGGCCCGCGGCTCGTTCAGGCCGCCCATGAAGAATCCCGGAAAGTCAGGGACGATCTCCTCGAGCGGGCCCGGGGGGAAGCGGAAGCGTTGACCCGGACCTTGATCGACGAGGCCCGGCGCGACGCCGAAGAGGTCCGAAAGCGGACAGGTGAGGGGATCGCCAGAATGCGGGCCGAAGCCGGGCCGTTGATGGACCGGGCCGTGGAAGAAGCGGAGCGCCGTCTGGCGGCGGTCCTCGATGGAGGCTCCGTTTAAGCCGTGGCCGTCGCGCTTATCGAAAAGGTCCACGTCTTCACCCACCAGAGCCTGAAGACGGAACTCCTGTCCTCTCTTCAGGAGGCGGGGGTCGTCCACCTCGAAGAGGTGAGGCTCGAAGGCTTCGAATTCCGGTCTTGCCCGGCCGATCTCTCGGATGCCGATCGCGCCCTCTCCAGGCTTGAGCACGCCCTCGACGTTTTTGCCGATTGGGACGAAACCGGCGGATTGAAGAGGCTCCTCCGGCCGAAGCCCGCCCTGTCCATGAAATCGAGAGAGAGCGTCCTGGGTTTCGATCACGTCCGCATTCTCGATGAATTGGAGAGGCTCGAATTCGGGAAAAACGACCGGCAGGCGGAGGCAAGACTCCTGGACAAAGAAGCGAAATTCCTCGGGCCCCTCCGTGTCCTGCGCTTCCCCCTCGAGATCCTTCGGGGCACGCCCACGACCGAGGTCAGGCTGGCGGTCCTCCCCTCATCGGAAGTGGAGAAGCTCTCGGCGTTGGCCCAAGAACGGCCCCTCTGGTTCGAGACCGTCGCCCGCGATAAGACGTTCGCTCATGTCCTTCTGGCCTTTCCGCGGGACCTTGGGGAGGAGATCGAGCCCTTGTTGAAGGAGCTCAATGCGGCGCCCGTTTTCCTGGACGCCCATCTCGGAAAGGTCCGTCCCGGGGACAAGGTCGGCGACATCATGAACAGGAACGACGAGGAGCGCGCCCGGTTAAGCGCGGATATCGCCGCCCTCGAAGGCAAGATGAAGGCCCTGGCCGTCCACAAAACGGCCCTGATGTCCGTTCACGACATTCTGCTGAACGAGCGGGAAATAACCCTGGCCGCGGGCCTCCTCGGCAAAACGGAGAAGGTCGTCTGTCTGGAAGGCTGGGTCCGGGCCGCGGATAAGGAAAGCCTCGCCTTGCGCGTCGCCTCGGTCGCCGAAGCCGCCCACGTCTATTTCCGCAAGCCGCTTCCTGAGGAGGAACCACCGGTCACCCTCGAGAACGCCGGGATCGCGAAGCCCTTCGAGATCATCACCCGCCTCTACGGCCTGCCCGAACGCGGTCACCTCGACCCCACGGTCCCCCTCGCGCCGTTCTTCTTCCTTTTTGTGGGGCTCTGCGTCAGCGAAGGCGGTTACGGCTTTCTCGTCACCGTGCTGAGCCTCCTCTATCTGAAGTTCGGGCGGCCGTCGAAAGGCGCCCGGCTGTTCGCCAAGCTCGCCCTCTACCTCGGGCTGTCCAACATCGTCCTGGGGACGTTCTTCGGCGGCTGGTTCGGGTTCCCGATCCGCTCGCTCCTCCTCATCGACACGTTGAAAGACCCGATTCCCTTCCTCGGTCTGTCGCTTCTCCTGGGCTTCATCCAGGTCTGGTTCGGAACGCTCCTGAGCATGGTCAACGCGATCAGAAACAAAGCCTTCTCGGAATCCATCGTCAAAGGCGGCTGGCTTCTTTTGTTGCCGACCCTCATTCTTTTCTTCGTGCTCAAGAGCTCGCTCGCAGGGATCCTTGCCATCGCCGGCGCCTCCGCCGTCGTCCTCTTTGCCAATCCCAGCCGGAACCCCTTGGCCCGTTTCTTCGGCGGCCTCTACAGCCTTTACGGCATCTCCGGCTACCTCTCTGATACGTTGTCCTATACCCGCATCCTGGCCCTCGGCCTGGCTACCGGGGTCATCGGCATGGTCGTCAACAACCTGACCCAGACGGCGTTCAAGATCCCGGTCGCGGGCTGGGTCCTAGCCCCGCTTATTTTCGTCGGCGGCCACCTGTTCAACCTGGGAATCGGTTTTCTGGGAGGCTTCGTCCATTCCATGCGCCTTCAGTTCGTCGAGTTCTTCACCAAGTTCTACAAGGGAGGCGGAAAGCCCTTCAAGGCCTTCCGGCTTGAGAATAAATATATGGAGTTCGTCGAATAGATGATCCCTAACGAGATATAAGGAGGTCACGAGAAGATGACTTTAGGATTGTTACTGGCAATCGCGGGTGCGGCCCTGGCCGTGATCCTGGCCGGCATCGGTTCCGCCATCGGCGTCGGCCTGGCGGGACAGGCCGCCAGCGGGGTCATGAGCGAGGACCCGGGCAAGTTCGGAGGCGTCCTTCTGCTCGTTGCGCTTCCCGGGACGCAGGGTATTTACGGATTCTTGAGCGGGTTCCTGGTCATCCTCAAGCTGGGGCTGATCTCCGGGAACGTCATCCAGCCCACGGTGAACCAGGGCTGGGCGATCTTGTTCGCCTGCATGCCCGTGGCCTGGGCGGGATTCATTTCCGCCATTCACCAAGGGAAGGTGTGCACTTCGGGCGTTTACATGGTCGCCAAACAACCGAAGGAATCGGTGAAGCCGCTGGTCATGGGCGCTCTTGTCGAGACGTATGCTGTCCTTGGCCTTCTGGCCACGGTTCTGCTCCTCAACGGCATTAAGTTCCAGTAGATGGACCGATGAGCCTGGAAAAGATCGTCGACAAGATCCTGGACGACGCCCGGGCCGAGGCGGAACGGACCAGGGCCGAAAGCCTCCGAAAGGCCGCGGACATCCGGGAGGAGGCGAAGCGGCAGGCCGGGGAGCTGGCCGGGGCCCTGCTCCGTGAAGCCGAGCGGGAGGCGCGTCTCGAGGCCGGGCGGATCGTTACCCAGGCCCGTCTCGAGGGGAGGATCGAGCTCCTGGCCGCGAAGAAGAGTTTGATCACCGAGGTCCTGGAAAAGGCTCTGGCCGCGGCGCCGGTCCGGAGCCGTTCCTTGACGCGGAGGGTCATCCTGAAGGACGGAGAAAGGGAAGAGCCCTTCGACCGGGCGAAGCTCCTGGACGAGGTCCGGCCGGGACTGGAGAACCTGATCGCCGACATCTTGAAGATATGAAACGACATTCCCCGCTCGATTACGCATACGCCATCGGCCGGGTCCGGGCCCTCGAGAACTTCCTCGTCGGCCGGACGGCGTTCCAGGAGGCCGCCGGGTCCGCGGACGTTTCTTCCGCCCTCCGGACCCTCGGCGAGGCCGGTCGTTTTTCCGAGGACTTCCCAAACATCCGGACGCCCGCTCAACTGGACCGGGCGATCGAAAAGGAAGAGGCCAAGCTTTCTTCGTTCCTTTCGGAAGTCCTTCTGGACAAGCCCATCCTGGAGGTTTTCCTGCGGGATTCGGATCCCCAGGAGGCCTTGAGCCTCGGGCGCGAACTCGGCTGCGCGTTCATTACGGACCACCTCAGGCGCCGGATCGATCTCGGCAATATCAAGATCTTCCTCCGGGCCAGGCACCTCGAATTGCCGGAGGAGAGGTTCCGGGCCGCCGTGCTGCGGGGAGGGTTCCTGGAGGAACGGATGTTCCTCGATAACTACGGCCTGCCCTTCTCCGACCTCGGGGCGGGACTTGCGTCGACACCGTACGCCGGCCTATGGGAAAGCTCGGTCCGGGCGCTCACGGAGAGAGAGACGTTCATCGACCTCGAGAGAGGGTCCGAAGATTTCCTGATGGCCCATTTGAGGCTGGCGAGATATATCGTCTTCGGCCCGGAGCCGGTCTACGCCTACGGGCTGGCGAAGAAAAGGGAGCTCCTCCTCGTCCGGATGGTCGTATCGGGGAGGATCCATGAGATCCCGGCCGCGGTCCTTAGGGACCGGATCAGTGAGACCTATGTCTGAGGGGATGAAGGTCGCGATCGTCGGCGAGGCCGGGCTCTGCTTCGGCTTCAGGGCCCTGGGCCTGAAGGTTTTTTCGCCGGAGACCGTCGATGAGGCACGGGCGGTCATGGCCGTCCTTGAAAAAGAGGATTACGCCCTTTGTTTCCTCCATGTCAGTTACTTCGGGCCGTTACAGGAGGAACGTGAGGCGATCGGAAAAAAGTTCCGTCCCGTCATCGTGGGCTTTTCGGATTACAGGAAGATTTCGGACCACATCGAGGTCCGGCTGAGGGAAATGGCTGTCCGGGCCACGGGCTCGGACTCTCTGGTGAAACGGAAGGGAAAGATATGAGACAAGGTAAGATCATTCGCGTGGCCGGCCCCCTCGTGGTCGCCTCGAATTGTCTTGGGGCCAAGATGTACGACATGGTGAAGATCGGGGAGCTCGGCCTGATCGGCGAGATCATCGAGCTCAAGGAGGACCGGGCCTACATCCAGGTCTACGAAGACACGACGGGCATAGGGCCGGGCGAGCCGGTCTTCCTCGCGGGCAAACCCTTGAGCGTCGAGCTCGGGCCGGGGCTCCTCGGCTCCATCTACGACGGCATCCAGCGGCCGCTGGACATCATCCGGGCCAAGGAAGGGGACTTCATCGGCCGCGGCATCGAGATGCCCTCCCTGAGCCGGGAGAAGACTTGGGACTTCAAGCCGCGGTGCCGGGCGGGCGAGACGGTCGAGGAAGGCGACGTCCTGGGCGAGGTCCAGGAGACGCCTCTCATCGTCCATCGGATCCTGGTGCCCGCCGGCTGTTCGGGCTCCGTGGCCGAGGTCCGGTCCGGAAGCCTGGGCGTCGCTGAGATCGTGGCCCGGATCGAAACGAAGGAGGGGACGCGCGAGGTCCCGATGTTCCAGACCTGGTCGATCCGCCGGCAGAGGAAGGTGGCCGAGCGGCTGATGCCCGATGAGCCCCTGGTCACGGGACAGAGGGTTATCGACATGCTCTTTCCGCTGGCCAAGGGCGGGACGGCCTGCGTTCCCGGGCCCTTCGGCAGCGGCAAGACCGTCGTCCAGCACCAGCTGGCCAAATGGTCGGACGCCCAGATCATCGTCTTCGTGGCCTGCGGCGAGCGCGGCAACGAGGTTGCCGACCTCCTCCTGAGCTTTCCCGAGCTCAAGGACCCGAGGACGGGACGGCCGCTTCTCGAGCGGACCGTCATCATCGCCAACACCTCCAACATGCCCGTGGCCGCGCGCGAGGCTTCGATTTATACCGGCATGACCATCGCCGAGTACTTCCGCGACATGGGCTATTCCGTGGCCCTCATGGCCGACTCTTCCAGCCGCTGGGCCGAGGCCCTGCGCGAGATCTCCGGCCGCATGGAAGAGATGCCCGGCGAGGAGGGCTACCCGGCCTACCTCGCCAGCCGCATCGCCGAGTTCTACGAGCGGGCCGGCAAGGTCGTCTGCCTCGGCAAGGACAAGAGGCCGGGCGCGTTGAGCGTCATCGGGGCCGTCAGCCCGCCGGGCGGCGACCTTTCGGACCCCGTCGTCCAGGCGACGCTCAAGGTGGTCAAGGTCTTCTGGGCCCTGGACGACAGGCTGGCCAATTCCCGTCACTTCCCGGCCGTCAACTGGCTCCTCAGCTATTCGCTCTACAGGGAGAATGTCAAGAGGTACCTGGGCGGCCGGGTCGCCGAGGACTTCGTCGACCTGAGTCAGGAGGCCATGCACCTCCTCGAGCTCGAGTCGGAGCTCCTCGAGATCTCGCGCCTCGTCGGCGTGGAGTCGCTCTCCGCCAAGGAGCGGCTCATCCTCGAATCCGCCCGCTCCATCCGGGAGGACTTCCTCCACCAGAACGCCTTCCATCCGCAGGACACCTACACCTCGCTCAGGAAGCAGTACCTGATGCTCCGGACCATCCTCCGGTTCCACCGGTCGGCGCTCATAGCCATCGAAGACGGCGCCGAGCTGGAGAACGTCCTGGCCCTCGGCGTCCGGGAAGGCATCGCCAAGATGAAGTTCCTGCCCGAAGAGGAGGCGCGGCTCCAGGAGACCTCGGCCGCGGTGGACGAGGCGTTCGGGAAACTCGCCCGGAGCCGGAATTGAGAGGTCCCATGCGCAAGGAATATCAAACAGTATCCAACATCGTCGGCCCGCTTGTCATCGTCGAGAAGGTTGCGGACGTCAAGTTCGGCGAGCTCGTCGAGATCGAGACCGCCGGCGGCCGCCCGCGCCGCGGCCAGGTCCTCGATATCTCGACCGAGCAGGCCGTGGTCCAGGTCTTCGAGGGCACCGTCGGACTGGACATCGAGGGATCGCGCGTCCGGTTCCTGGGGCGGTCCCAGCAATTGGGCGTTTCCGAAGATATCGTCGGCCGCGTCTTCGACGGCTCGGGGAAGCCCAAGGATAAGGGCCCGCAGATCATCGCCCGGAAGATGCTGGACATCAACGGGCGCCCGATCAACCCGGACGCCAGGGACTATCCTTCCGAGTTCATCGAGACGGGAATCTCGTCGATCGACGGGATGAACCCGCTTGTCCGCGGCCAGAAGCTGCCGCTCTTCTCCGGGAGCGGCCTGCCGCATCCGAGGATCGCGGCCCAGATCGCCCGCCAGGCCAAAGTCCTGGGAAAGCAGGAGAAGTTCGCCGTGGTGTTCGGCGCGATGGGCATCACGTTCGAGGAAGCGGCCTTCTTCATCGAGGACTTCCGGACGACCGGGGCCCTGGAGAGGGCCGTCCTGTTTCTGAACCTGGCCAACGAACCGCCCATCGAACGCATCGCGACGCCGAGGCTGGCCCTGACCTGCGCCGAATACCTCGCTTTCGACCTGGATATGCACGTCCTGGTCATCCTTGTCGATATGACATTCTACGCCGAGGCCCTGCGCGAGATCTCGGCCGCCCGTAAGGAGATCCCGGGCCGGCGTGGTTATCCCGGCTATCTCTACACGGACCTGGCGTCCATGTACGAACGGGCCGGCCGCATCAAGGGGAGGAAGGGTTCGATCACCATGATCCCCATCTTGACGATGCCGGAGGACGACAAGACCCATCCCATCGCCGACCTGACCGGCTACATCACGGAAGGCCAGATCATCCTGAGCCGGGAGATCCACAGGAAGGGGATTTATCCGCCGATCGACGTCCTGCCGAGCCTGTCGCGGCTCAAGGACAAGGGCATCGGCGCCGGCAAGACGCGCGAGGACCACGCCGACGTCCTCAACCAGCTCTTCGCCTGCTACGCCCGCGGCAAGGAAGCCCGGGAGTTGGCCCTGATCCTGGGAGAGGCCGCGCTCACGGACCTGGACAAGCTCTACCTCAAGTTCGCCGAACGGTTCGAGGACGAGTTCGTGCGGCAGGGCGAGTTCACGGCCCGGACGATCATCGAGACGATCGACCTGGGCTGGAAGCTCCTGCGGACGATCCCGAAGGCCGAGCTGAAGCGCGTCCGGCCGGAATACTTGGAAACATATTATTGAGATGAAGCTCAACGTCAATCCCAACCGGATGGAGCTGCTGAGACTGCGGCGGCGGCTTGCGCTGGCCGAGAGGGGCCACAAGCTTCTCAAGGACAAGCTCGAGGAGATCATGCGCCGGTTCCTGGAAACGATCCGCCGGCTGTCGGCCCTCCAGGAGGAGGTGAGCGCAGGGCTCGACAGGATCTTCCTCGCCTTCGCTCTCGCCGGCGGCCATGGCTCGCGGGAAGAGATCGAGAGGCTCATTCCCGAGGGAGAGCTCCGGGTGGTTGTCGAAAAGAAGATGGTCCTCAGCCTAACTATCCCGGAGTTCAAGACCGCGGCGCTCCGCCTTTCGTCCTACGACCTCCTGAACACGGAGGCCGAGTTGGACATCGGCTTGAAGAGGGCGGAGACGCTCCTGCCCGTCCTCATGGAAATGGCCCGGTTGTGGAAATCCGTGGAACTCCTGTCCCGCGAGATCGAGGTCACACGCCGGCGGGTCAACGCGCTGGAGCACATCCTCATCCCCGGCATCCGGGAAGCCATCCGCTTCATCGGATCGCGGCTGGAGGAAATGGAGCGTTCGACGCAGGTCCAGCTCATGCGGGTGAAAGAGACCATCCGACACCACTAATTGTGGCCCAAACGCGGGCTTCTACAGAAAAAAGTGGTCATAGGCGTAAAAAAATATTGACATTTGAAAAAATAAGTATATATTTTAAGTGAATGAAAGAGTGATGAAATTGAAAACAAGGGAAGAGGAATAAAAATGATCACACCGATGGGCACTTTCGTGAACCTCAGTAGTCCTAGAGAATAACGCGATGAAAATAGCGTTGCTCTACAGCTCAAAAGCCGGGATGGAAGCCACGCTCGATCGAGGACGCAGCAACGAAAAGAGGGAAGAGGAGGACGAACCTCCACTCGATATGCTTGCTGAGTGCGACTCCGACGAGACAATCGCCGCCATTCAGCAAACCCTCCAGGAAAGACACCAGGTCTTCCTGATCGAATCCGACGAAAAAGCCTACGCCCGCCTCAAACGCATGCGGCCGCACCTCGTCTTCAACGTCGCCGAAAGGGTCTTCGGGCCGAACCGGGAGTCCCACATTCCCACGGTCTGCGAGATGCTGGGCATCCCGTATACGGGCTCCGATCCGATGACCCTCGGGATCTGCCTCGACAAGTCGCGGGCTAAGGAGATCCTGACCTTCCATAGGATCCCCAACCCGCCGTTCTGGATCGTTGAATCGGCCGCGGAAATTCCCGGCACCATCAAGCTTCCAGCCATCATCAAGCCACTCTATGAAGGATCGAGCAAGGGGATCAAGGACAACTCGGTCGTCCGGACGCCGCGCGAGCTTTTCCAACGCGTCCATGAAGTGACCTCCCTTTATAAGGAGCCGGTCATCGTGGAGCGCTTCATCGGCGGTCGCGAGTTCACCGTGGGCGCCCTCGGCAGTCCCCCCGACATCGAGATCCTGCCGATCGTCGAGATCGACCACTCCCAGCTCCCGAAAGGGGCGACGCCCATCTACTCTTACGAAGCCAAGTGGATCTGGGACAGGCCGGAGAACCCGCTCAAGATCTTCCACTGCCCCGCGGACATCCCCATCGACCTCAAGCTGCGCATCGAGCATCTGGTGACGCGGACGTGTTCCGTCCTGCGCATCAAGGACTGGTGCCGCATAGATGTCCGCCTCGACGAGGCGGGGACGCCCAACATCCTCGAGGTCAATCCCCTGCCGGGCGTCCTGCCGAATCCCGAGGACAATTCCTGCCTGCCCAAGGCGGCCCGCACCGCCGGGTATACGTATTCCGGCCTTATCCATCGCGTCGTGGACGAAGCCTGCAAGCGCTATGGGCTGAAGCGGGCGCCCACCCATCCGGCCGTCGGAGAGGCTTATCAGCAGGTCGAATTGAAGCAATGACGGATCCCCTGCCTAACGTCGGCATCGCCTTCAACGCCTACGAACCGGTCACCGGACGCTCTGAAGAACAGCTCTCGGAGGAGTCCGTCGCCGAGGTCGCCAAGGAGGTCGGCGAGGCCGTCAAGAAGCTCGGCTACCCCGTGACCATCATCCCCCTGCAGAAAAGCTTCCTCAATTTCCTCCGCCGGGTCAAGGACCTGAACCTCGACGTCCTGGTCAACCTGTGCGAGGGATTCTACGGCCGGCCGCAGTGGGAGTCGAACGTGGCCGCCACCCTTGAGCTGATGCACCTGACCTTCACCGGGAACAAGTCCCGGACGCTGGCCGTCTGCCAGGACAAGCACATGGCCAAGGCCATCCTCAGCTCCTACAACCTGCCGACCTCGCCCAGCCAGCTGCTGTCCTCGAAGGACCAGGCCCTCGAGGTCCGCTTCCCCGTCATCATCAAGCCCAACGCCGAGGACGCGAGCCTGGGGATCGGGCCCAATTCGGTCGTCTCGGACCCGGAGCGCCTGGCGGTCCAGGTCAAGCGGGTCCTGGACCTTTACAAGCAGCCGGCCCTCGTCGAGGAATACATCGAGGGGCGGGAGTTCAACGTCGCCGTCATGGAGAACAAAACGGTCCAAGCCCTGCCCGTGTCCGAGATCGATTTTTCGCAGGTCCCGGAGTCATTGCCCCACATCTGCAGCTACGAGGCCAAGTGGCTGAAGGACCACGTCATGTATCAGACGACGCCGCCGGTCTGCCCGGCCCCGATCGACGACGCGTTGAAAGGGAAGCTTCAACAGATGGCGGTGGATGCGTTCCGGGCGTTGGGCTGCCGGGATTACGCCCGTGTGGACTTCCGCATGGACGGGGCGGGGAACATCTTTATCCTGGAGATCAACCCCAATCCCGACATCAGCCTGGACGCCGGCTACGCCCGGGCCTTGAACGCCGCCGACATCGAATATTCGCGGTTTTGGAAATATATGCTCGACAACGCCTTGCGCAGGAAAAAGTCTTATGGTTCGCCCGATGGCGCCGTCCGATAAACCGGCCGTCATGGACCTCATCAAGGCCACGGACATGTTCACACCCGCCGAGATCGAAGTGGCGGAGGAGCTCATCGACGCCTACCTCCTGAGGCCCGACCAAAAGGACTACAGTGTCGTCGTCGTGGAGACCCGGAACGGCGGTGTCGGAGGTTATATGACGTGGGGCCCGACGCCGCTCGCCGAGGGCGCCTACGATCTCTACTGGATGGCCGTCTCGCCGAAGGAGCAGGGACGGGGCCTGGGCAAAGAGCTCGTCCGCTGGCTGGAGCAGACCGTGGCCGACCACGGCGGACGCCTGATCATCATCGAAACGGCCGGCCAGCCCAAGTACGACGCCACGCGGAAATTCTATTTGGGGCTGGAGTACAAGGAAGTCGCGCGGGTCCCCGATTTCTACAAGTCCGGGGACGACCGTATTATTTACACGAAACAGTTAACGAAGTAGGGGTCAAACCTACTCTTTTGACAAAAAACTAAATTACATAAAAACATTTCCTTCTGTCATTTTGTTAATAGAGCAGATTTGACCCCGATTTTCAATCTAAAAAAGATTCCTCTTCACTTCTTCGATCGCCCGGCTAAGATCTGGGTCCAGTAAAAGACTCTCTTCCATCCGATGACAAATCTTGGCGATCCCCGATTGACTCAAGCCGAAATAATAGCCGATTTCGCTCAACTTGTAATCGGTTTTCCTATGGGTTAGATAAATCGTAGCGTTTCTTGATAATTTATCGGCGCTGCCAAGGGCCTTTACGATTTCAGATTGAATTTTTTCCAACGGTGGCTTCTCCCTGTATTGCCTTAGCAAAGGCAACTCTCGGTTGGGAGCTTTTCCCTGGAGGTATGTCTCGTTGATGCGCTCGAGGAATCCCTTGCTTCCTAAGATAGCCGGACTTCCCCCATTCTTGTTCTTGAAAGGGTTTGTAATGTTTGAAATGAGAGCGGAAGAGATGAATCCTGCGTATTGGAGCCGTGCATTATCAATATCGTCTCCGAACAAACCCAGAACAAAACTCATCTCAAGCCAACGGGGAGGTTCCCTTTGACCGAGATATTCGCGAAGGCTCGACCAAGGATAGTCCTCTGGACGCCTGACGATGCCGGCGCGTAAAGGATTCAAGTGGATGTATCGGGAGAGTTCCTGGGCATAGGTTTCTGCTTCGAGCAGGATCGCCTTGAAGCGGCCCTGGAAGAGGTGCCCGACCCTTTTATATCGCTTGTTCAAATAAACCGTGAAAGATGTGTTTATGAAATGCATGATCTTCGAGAGGTTTGCCTGCCGTGTTTCGAGCATGAGGTGATAATGGTTCTCCATTAGGCAGTATGAGTGCACCAGAAGATCATGTTTTTCGTGTGCCTCATCAAGGCAGTCCAGAAACCTGGCTTTGTCCCATGGAGAAAAAAACACCGACTGTTTCTGGTTCCCCCTGGAAGTGACATGATAGAATGCACCCGGATATTCGATTCTCAGCTGCCTGGCCATGATTTTCCCGAATGGTTACTTCACTAACAAAGACGAAGCGAAGGATCCAGGATTCTCAAGCAAGGGTCAAACCTACTCTTTTGACAAAACCGGATCGCTGAAAAAAACATTGATTTCTGTTATTTTGTCAAAAGAGTAGGTTTGACCCCTACTTCGTCAGGGCGGACAGGTAGGCGCTGAGGCCGGTACTCCGCAGGATCTCCAGGGCCTCGTCCGAGGTCAGCCCGCGTTTCTGTTTCAGGGATTCCAGGATCCGGATGATCGACAAGCCGACCTCCGCGGTCTGGCCGGTCATTTCCCGCTTACCCTTGAGATAAGCGATGGAGTCGAAAAGAACGGCGTTGGCCTCGCCGTAAGAAATGGGCTTGCGGCGGCCCAGGGTCCGGACCCATTGCGGTCGGCTCAGCGTATCGTTGACGTGGGACTGGATGAGGAACGTGGCCCGGCCGATGAGCTTGAGGTTGCTCGGGCTGACGTTGGTCATTGTATTGCCGATGACCTTGCCCAGCTTGGTCATGATCGCGGTCGAGTGGGCGTTGAGGAGCATCTTGGCCGCGATCTGCAGCTTCAGGCCGAAGGGATCGTTCGCGGCGTCGACCCTGACGGGAACGACGTGAATGGCGGCGGCGTTCCCGGCCATGTTCTCCCGCAAGTCCTTCTCGATCCTCGCGACATCCTTGTCCGGGAGGCCCGTAACGATGACGAGTACGACCCGTGCCCCGTTTTTCGCGAAGAGGTCGATGAACCTCCGGATATAGGAATCGCCGCGCTCGAGCTCTCCCTCCTCCGGGCTGAGGCAGACAGCGACGCCGAGGTCGCCCTTCCCCGGGCCCCGGTTCTTCAGGTTGAAGCTCGAAAAGGAGAAATCATAGAGGTCCGCCTGGTCGTTCCCGGCCCGCTTCAAACTCTCCAGGGCGGCTGTCCGCAGATAAGGGTCCTCGATCTCCTCCTCGAAGGGCTTCCTGTAGAGCGCCGGGTCGAGGCCGCGGAACGGACGGCCCAGAAAGGCCAGCCAGGCGTCGTTAATGGTCGGCGCCCCCGTCCAAACCTGGATCCAGGATCGCCTCTTCGGCTCCCTGACCGTATCCAGGGGAAAGAGCCGGAACGTCGGGCTCCGTTCGGTGCTGTCGATGAAGACCGTGATGAGGCCGTCGCCCGCGAAATAGGTCGAGAACCGTCCGGCCTGGTAGACCGCGGTCTCGATGTCCGTGAATGGGACGATGGCCGGGATGGCGGTTTTCACCGATTCCAGCACCCGGGCGAAACCGCGAAAGCTCTCGCCGAGGCGTGCCTCGCCTTCGAACCCGATCCTGCCCATCTCCTTGGGCGAAAGCGCCTTGCCGAGCATCCTCCGCGCGGCGGCCTGGAGGATGTTCCCCACGACATAGGTTTCGATGGTCGTCGCCTGCATCCGGGTCGAGCCGGTGATCGATTGGGGCCCTGTGGTCAGGTTGATCTTGGTGATCCCGGGTTCCTCGATCACCATGCGGCTGCGGAGGAAAGGGAGGAGTTTGTCGTCGGGATTGTTGTAGACGAAATAAA
>Ga0315279_10005847_pt1 | contig 15739 bp, 17 predicted proteins | sample YL17G06_20_MG_FD_203694 | JGI IMG/M metagenome (GOLD analysis project Ga0315279, IMG submission 203694) | Sediment microbial communities from Yellowstone Lake, YNP, Wyoming, USA - YL17G06_20 | ecosystem: Environmental > Aquatic > Freshwater > Lake > Sediment | place: USA: Wyoming | collected...
CGACCTTCTCCGCAATGTTGTTCTGCTCGAAATAGTCCAGAACAGCCAGCCCGGAGGCGCAGGCAAGCATATTCCCGCCGAAAGTGTTGGCATGCGTCCTTGTCGTCCAGTTCATCACTTTCTTGCTCGATACAGTGACACCGATAGGAACGCCGCCACCGAGCGCCTTCGAGAGGCAGACTATGTCCGGCGTCACCCCGAAGTGCTCAGACGCCAGGAATCTCCCTGTCCTGTAACAGCCAGATTGTACTTCATCAGCCACGTAGAGTATCCCGTTCTCTTCGCAGAGCTTCTTGAGTTCTGTGTGGAACTTCCTAGGCGGGACTATATATCCGCCCTCGCCCTGGATAGGTTCTACAAAGCACGCGGCTATCTCATCGCCAGGTACCTCTTTTTTCAAGATATAATCTTCTATATAGCGCACGCATTCAGTGTCGCAGTCTTTCTGGTTCTTGCCAAAAGGACAGCGGTAGCAATAAGCGTAAGGGCTATGGACCGCAGGCAGTAGTGGACCGAAGTTCTTCTTATGCGCCAGTTTAGAGGCAGTCAGGCTAAGCGCGCCGAAAGTGCGTCCGTGGAAAGCGCCATAGAACGCCAAAAAGTGCTTCCTCTTAGTGTGATATCTGGCAAGCTTCATCGCCGCTTCTACTGATTCCGCTCCTGAATTGGAAAAGAACACATGATTAAGACTCTTTGGGAGAAACTCGCATAGTCTCTCGGCAAATCTGACTGGCAGATCGGCGTAATAGTCGCTGAAGCAGATGTGGCTGACTTTCTTGACCTGGTTGCTCACCGCCCTTACTATATCCGGGTTCGTGTGCCCGATGTTAGCAACTCCTACAGCAGAGGCAAAATCGAGATACACATTCCCATCTATATCCTCTATATTCGAGCCATAGGCCTTTTCGACGACCAGAGGCAGTTCGCGCGTTAGAGAAGGAGAGATGACCATAGAGTCTCGGATGATGGTCCTTTTAGCTCGAGGCCCGGGCGGTTTTACCCGTATCTTCGGTCGCATGAGTATATTGCGAAGACGAGATATTTATTTATAAGGTATTTTTGGCAACCTTTATAAAGCACGATAGCGCCTATCTATCCGGCGATGAAGATACCGTCCCAATTTGAGGAAACAATGATAATCGGAGTAACTACTGAGCCACTTGCTGTTTCTAAATAATTAGTATAAAGTTTGATGCTACTTTTTAAGCGCAATTTTGTTTGTCATGCCGTACTGCTGCTTTATTACCAGGTTCTTCTTTTCAAGGTTCTTTATGATTCTGTGGACCTTGACCCTGGAAAAGCCGGTGTTTCTGACGATTTCATTCTGTCTAATTGATCCACCTTCTTTCTCAATCTCTTCCAAAATCTTCTTCTCTTCAGGGAGCAGGAATATGTCTAACATCGCCTTTTTAGTTGATTTTATCTCCTTCTCGCGCACTAGGTTCCATATAGAGAATCCAGCCAGTAGAGATGCTATACCCGTGAACAATAATATCAAAGATATAGGGGAGACCAAGGCAGAATAGGGGTTTATCGAAAAACGATTTCTATTAAACTCAGTAGTATTAGTGAAATTGCTCTCATTGAAGACTGACAAAGGTGGGAGATTTCTAGTCTCCCCCCTGATTATCTGGCCTATATCTTCCTGCCATACAGCGGAATAGACCTGCAGTAAGTACGAGCCTATAGAGAATCCACCGAACAAGAAGCACAGTACCATCACGGCGACATATTTCTTATAACGTTTTTCCATTGTTTCAACTCGTTACATGTTTCAGGTTGTTTCAGGATATATTAATATGCCATTTCGGGTATATAAACCAATATCAAATTAGGTCTGAGGTGAGCGATTGAGCGGCAGCACAGTGATTGAACTGAAAGAAGTCACCAAGAAGTATCAAATGGAAGAGGTCGAGGTTCAAGCTTTGAAGAGCGTGGACTTAAAAATCAAGGAAGAGGACTTTGTTGCAATAATGGGCCCGAGCGGCTCTGGTAAATCGACTCTTCTGCACATGATTGGCCTCTTGGACAGGCCCACTTCTGGAAAGGTGTATATAGACGGGACAGACATCTCGAAGCTGAGTGACTCTAGTCTGGCGAGGCTTAGGGGTGAGAAAATCGGTTTCGTCTTCCAATTTTTCAATCTGCTCCCAACGCTCAACGCGAGGGAGAATATCAGACTGCCCATGCTAATCCTGGAGCGCAATAGGGATGAGATAGAGTCAGAGCTGTCAAAACTTCTCAAGACAGTCGGTTTAGAAACAAGAGCCAAGCATCTGCCTTCCCAGCTTTCCGGCGGTGAGCGTCAGCGCGTAGCCATAGCCAGAGCGCTAGCGAATGACCCGCCGCTCATATTGGCAGATGAGCCGACTGGGAATTTAGACTCCAAAACGGGTGAAGAAATAATGGGATTTTTGCAAAAGCTTCAGGAAGATCAGAAAGTGACTATCGTTATGGTTACTCATGAAGCCGATATTGCGGAATTCGCTAAGCACATTATTCATCTAAAAGACGGAAAAATCGTTAAAGGAGGTTAAAACATGAAGAGAATATTAGTTCTATTGCTGCTGGCGGGTGTTCTGTTTATAGCTCCCGTGCAGGGCGCAACGACTGCGAACAACTCAATCATGTCTGGCGCGGTCTCATTGAAGACCGTTTTTGTAAGCCAGGACCCGTATCCAGCAGAACCTAACGCTTATGTGAACTTGCTTTTCAAGCTTGAGAACTGGGGCACAACCAAGGCAGAAAACGTGGTTTTTGAATTGGTGCCAGAGTATCCATTTTCATTGGACCCAGGAGCAAATGCCACCATCGAAATTGGCACTGTAAACGGATTGCAAACGGATACGAATGCACTTCTGTTGAGATACAAAGTTAAGGTCGACAAGGATGCGGTGAAAGGCGAGAACGAAATAGGGATAAAGTACGGTTTTGGCGACGGCAGCACTTTTTATGTGAAGACATTTAATGTGTCCGTCTCAAACCCGCAAACTAATTTTGATATTGTAATGCAAGGCACGACATCGGGGTCCACGACACTGGCCATAGCCAATATCGGGTCGAACACCGCTTATTCGGTGATTGTGGCCATCCCTAACCAGCCCAGTTTCACGACTCAGGGGGTGTCATCCAGTATTGTGGGCAACCTGAACGCCGGGGATTACACCCTCGCGAGTTTCCAGGTAGTCTCGACCTCGGCTTTCAATCAGTCGGCTGCTGGAGCGCCCTCTTTCAACCGTTCCGCGTTCCAAGGAGAGAACTCTCTAAACCGCTCAGCATCGGCTCCAGGAAGCCTATTAGTCCAGATATCCTACACAGACACGCTCGGTATAAGAAGAACGGTTCAAAAAGAGGTCAATGTCGGATCGCTGGCAACAGGGACTCTTAGCAGCCAATTCTCAACAACTGGGCGCTCTTCTACGCAGCTCAGTGACGGGCTTACATACATAGTTATAGGTGTGGTTGGGATAGTCGCTGTGGTGCTCTTCTTCAAGCTCAGGGGAAGGAGAAAGAAATGAAGATCAGAGACATTACAGGGCTCTCTGTGGACAGCATGTTCCATAGGGGGCTGAGGAGCTGGCTGACCATCCTGGGCATAGTTATAGGCGTTGCTGCAGTGGTAACCATCCTATCGATAGGCGCTGGGACGCAACAGAGCATATCAAACCAACTCGGCGGCCTTGGTGCGGATGTCTTATCAATTTCTGCTGGGTCAGGTAGGGCTGGAGGGTTTGGGTTTGGCGGTGAGTTTGGGCGAGCTGAGACCACCGTCACTCAGAACCTAACCATCAAGGACGTTCAGGTGGTGAAATCCGTTTCCGGCATCAAATCCGTGAACGGCATTGTTTCTGGCAGGGAGGATGTTACCTATTTGACGCAGACCATTTCAGAGTCTGTAGAAGGCGTTGACCCGCTCGCATGGCAGGACATAAACACAGTTAAACTGGCTTCTGGCAGGTATCTGGCATCGGGTGATGGGAATGTCGTCGTGATTGGATATGCTATTGCGAATACGGTTTTCAAGCAGCCGATATCACTGAACACGCAGATAAGCATTGGCGGAGCATCGTTCAAGGTTGTCGGTATACTGCAGCAGTCTGGTGGTTTTGGCGGCGCTGACAACACGATTATCATGCCAGTTTCAGCTGCCAGGACAGTAATTTCAGATGTGCTTCCAAATCAGTTTTCCTCGATACAGCTCAAAGTGGCTGATGTCAACGCGGTCAGCAACGTGTCAGCAGCTATAACCCAGGCCCTGCTCATCTCAAGGCACGTCACGAATAGCACCAAGGACTTCTCTGTGACATCTTCGCAGTCGATACAGCAGACGATTTCGAGCATTGCCGGAACTCTGAACCTTTTCCTGCTCGGCATAGCGGCAACGTCTCTATTGGTCGGTGCGATAGGGATAGCAAATACCATGTTCATGTCGGTGATGGAGAGGACGAGGCAGATTGGGACTTTAAAAGCTCTCGGCGCTACGAACTTCGAGATCATGAAACTGTTCTTGATTGAGTCTGGGATTATCGGTTTTGTCGGCGGTCTGATAGGCGTTTTCGTAGGGTTCATACTATGCGGCACGATATCCGAGCTGGGGGTCAGGCTGCTTGGAGTCGGAGGCGGAGGGGCAGGAGGAGTAACTCTGACACTGATAACACCCGAGCTTGTCATATTCGCCATGTGTTTCTCAGTGGTAATAGGCATGATTTCTGGACTGCTTCCCGCGAGGAGGGCCGCTAGATTACTGCCTATAGAAGCGCTTCGTTTTGAGTGATTTTTCAGAATAAGCTTTAAATACCCCCTCACAGACAATAATTACGCTTGGCGGCCACAGCGAGTGAGCAACACCCGGACTCTTCTCGAACCCGGAAGTTAAGTCACTCAGCGATGCGTACTGTACTACGCTCTGCGTGGGAATTGCGCGACGCTGCCTAAGCACTTCCTAATTCTCTCTTATCGTCAGTAGCCAGCTCGAACTCTTTCGTGCCTATGAGCGCGTTTACCGGGCATTTCTCGACGCACATATAGCAATAGATGCATTTACCGTGGTCTATCCCTATCTTTCCTCTCTCGTGCAGCGCTTTCTTGTCGAACTTGATCGCATATGATGGGCATATCCTGACGCACGTTAGACACCTAATACACTTCTTGTCGTCCCACTCTATCTTCCCGCGGTAGTTCTTGGGCTTGTCAGGCACTCTCGGATACTTGGTCGTACTGGCCCTGCTGAACCAACTTTTCACAACGTCCACAAGTAACATAGCACCACACCGAACACTGACAATGGTATAACGAACTTCCTGAATAGGTTAATCATATTATCTAGCCTGACTCTCGGCGTCACCACATCTATCAGGATGAAGGAGATAAAGATCATATAGCTGAGCGCCACGCTGATCAGGGCGTCATTAAAGCCGAAGAACAGGTCAACAAAAACGCTGCATATGACGAATGCCTCCATCCATTCAGACAGGAGGAAGACGCTGAGGGATGGACCTGAGAACTCTGTCAGAGAGCCAGAGACTATCTCTTGCTCGGCGTTAGGAATGTCAAAAGGCGACCTCCTGAGTTTGGCTAGACCGGCTATGTAGAACGCTATCATTGACGGAACGAGAACTATCGAGAACGGGAAAGGGTGGTAGAAGTAGATAGTGCCAGCGAGGATTGCCACAGAGAATATTCCAAATGCGAAGGGTATCTCGAAGGCGAAGAACTGTATCAGCTCCCTCTTAGCACCGACAAAGCCATAATGGGAATAGGACAGCAGGCCGGCGAACACGTAGATTAGAGAAGTCAGCGCGAAAAGGAAAATCAGCGAGATTATGTCTATCGAGCCGCCCAAATTGCCTAACGGTAGCGAGTAGGCGATAAGTACCACGGCTAGCAGCGAAATCAGTGGAAGGAAGTTCATGAGAGGGTTGGACAGCGAGCTCCTAAGGTTCTGCTTCTGGAACAGCTTCGCCAGGTCTAGAATCGGCTGATATATCGGAGGACCTACCCGGTACTGCGAGCGGGCCTTTATCTTCCTCTCCAACCAGATCAGGAAGATAGCCGACACCAAAGTCACAGCCAACTGTATCATTGCAATTTCTCCAACGCTTTTTTTATCCCGTAGATTATGGCCTCTGGCCTGGGCGGGCAGCCGGGCACATAGATGTCCACATGGATGTCTTTATCTATAGGGCCTGCTTCGCAATAGCTCTCCTTGAAGACGCCGCCGGTTATCCCGCATGAGCCGAGAGCCACGACTATTTTCTTCTTAGGCATCTGGTCATAGATCCTTTTAGCTCTCTCCCTGGTCTGCCGCGTCAGGGGCCCAGTCACTACCAGGATATCGGCATGCCTCGGGCTGCCCTTCAGCAGACAGCCCAGTCGTTCTATATCGTATTTCGGAGTGATGCAGGCTATCAGCTCTAGGTCGCAGCCTATGCAGCCGCCAGTGTTCAGGTGGTATATCCATGGTGATTTTTTTATAAGGTCCATATCCATCCCGTGATTATAGGCACTAGCCCGATCAGTATGATTATCATCGAGAGTATCATTATTGACATCAGAGTCGTGAAGTGCGGCTCGCTCTCCTGTTTCAGAGCAGACACCTTGCTATAGCTCAACAGGAAGCTGTAGAGCAGGAAGAAGCTCGCCAACAACAACAGCGCTATGGACAGATAGTCGCGCGCGAGATAGGCCGAGTATAGTATTAAGTATTTTCCCAGGAATCCGCCGGTTATAGGGATTCCAGCTATCGAAAAGCTGCCAGTGACCAGCCCGAACAATCCGAAGTTATGGACCTTCTTTATCAGGCCATGCTCTTCTGTCAGCAGTCCGGAGAACAGGAACAGCACCGGTTTCACGAATATCTGGGTTATCAGCAGTATGAACCCGCCGGCGATAGCCTCGGGGTTACCGAGAGAAAAAGCGTATATTATGAATCCAGTCTCTGCGATAGAAAAATAAGCGAACCTTTTCCTGAGCACGTGCTGGTTTATGGCTATGATGGACGCATAGAGCGCAGTCACTATCCCGATTATCTGGAGGAAATAGCCGACCTGCAGTATCGGCATTATCTTGTAGAGCATCAGGAGGCCGACACAGTTCGCTGCCCCGGCAAGTATGGCGGCGACTGGCACGGCTGATTCGGAATAGGCGGATGACACCCAGAGATGGAAAGGCACCGCCCCCACTTTAGTCAGAACACCTATCAGCAGGCCGAAAAAGACCAGCTTCTCGAAACCATACGCCGAGGTCAGGGGCTGTATCGAAAAGCCGCCAGTGTAGGAAGAGAAGATGATTATCGAGAACAGGATGAGCATCGATGCGAGGAAATTCATGAACGTGAATTTATAGGCGGCCCTGACCCCGTCCTTTATCGAGAAGATGAGATAGCCGGCAGAGAAGAGCGTCAGGTCGAGGAATATGTAGTTGGTGATGAGGTCCGTGGCAAAGACCCCGCCGATTAGACTGGACAATAGCACGCACATGAATATGTCGTACTGGATAGAGCCGGAATAGCCATGCCCTATATTATAGAACATCACGAGGAAATTCGCCGTGACTATCGCCAGAGCGACCAGAGCAAACTGGAGGGTCACGTTGAAGTTGAGGAACACTACCGTGAAGCTGAAGCCGCCGCCGACAAAAAACAGGAGGGCGGCCATCGCGACGAGGCTGATGAAGGTCTGCCCGAAGTATATCAGGTTCTTCACTCTCTTGTGCTCTTTCCTCACCACTATGAAGACCAGCGCCGAAACTAGCGGGAATACTATGCTGAACATCACTAACGCTAATGCCAGAGCCGCCATGGGTTAAGACTCCTGTATTTTTTGAACATGTGGATAGTCAGATAGGTCAACAGCACTAAGGGCAGGAATGTGGCCATCTCGATGAAGATGACCGCCGGTAGGTTCTGGGTTATGTTCGCAGAGAAGAAAGAATAGGCGGTCAGTATCAGCGTGTTCTCGGCGACATCGAATATGAACAAGAACTTCAGCAGGTTCTTCGCGGTCAAGATGGCTATCATGGAGAAGGCGAAAATCAGGAACAGCATCGCATGGTCCTCTGTTATCCCGAGATACGCGAAGAATAGGTATAGCGCAGGGACCGAGATTATCGTTATCGCGACCATCTCCTTGAACCATTCCTTCTCTACTTTCTCGCATTTCTCTATCGCAAACCACATCAGCAGCGGGAAGAATATGCACCCGAACAGGAAGAGGACCGTTCCGCTGACCATCTCCGTCTGCAAACTGATTATTGCCACGATGAAATTAAAGGCGATCGCATAGGCCAGCACCCTGAAGAACTTGTAGTCTAAGAAAATCATGATGCTCAGCAACAGAAGGACCGGATACAGCGGGTTCATATCACCATCTTTCCTCCTTTCTCGTCTATGACCACCACCCTGTCAGTACATGTGAAACAAGGGTCCAGGCTGAGTATTATCGCCGGAGCGTCTGCTATCTTCTCATCCACAAGCATCTCTCTGAGCGCGAACATGTTAGGGTACGTGGGCGGCCTTATCCTGACTCTTTTCGGCTTTTCTCTATCCATAATTATATAGTGGAGGTTCTCGCCCCTGGGTGCCTCTACCCTGTGCGTTGTCTCTCCTGGCGCTGATTTTGTGAAAGGGACGCTAAGCTTTCCTTTAGGCATCTTATCCAGGCATTCTTTGATTATCCTGCACGACTCGCTCAGCTCCCTGATCCTGACTATGGTGCGGGCCATGCAGTCACCAGAGTCCTCGAGCTGCGTGTCAAAATCTATCTCAGAATAGGCGCAATAGGGCGCTATCTTCCTTATGTCGAAGTCTATCCCGCTCGCTCTGGCCACCGGACCCACAACGCACATCTTTCTGGCCGACTCCCTATCGACGACGCCGTGCCCGCTGATTCTGGCTTTGATCAGGCTGTCCTTGGCGAATGTGTTCTCCAGCTCTTTTGAATATTTATCGATCTTCCGGATGTTCTCGCGGATATGCCTCTCTATGTGCTCGTCCACATCCCAGCGCACTCCACCCACGACGTTCAGCATCTTAGAGACTCTATTGCCGCAGAATGCCTCGAACATCTCCATCACCAGCTCTCTCTCCCTCCAGATGTGCATGAACAGCGTCTCGAAACCGATAGCATCAGCGAACGTCCCTAATATCATGTAGTGTGATTGCAGCCTCTCCAGTTCCGAGGTTATCGTCCTGATGTACTCTGCGCGCATGGGGACATCGGTGTGGTTGAACCTCTCTATCCCCTCGCAGAAACAGGTTGTATGGGCATGGTTGCACAGCCCGCATATCTTCTCGACGGTAGGGACCGCCTGTATATAGGTCTTGTTCTGCAGCAGCCTCTCTATGCCTCTATGGTTATAGCCTAGCCGGAACTGCGCGTCCTTGATGACCTCCCCCTCAATGAACAGTCGGAAGTACTCCGGTTCTTTCAGCGCCGGATGATATGGTCCTATTGGCAACATGGTCTCGTGCATTGTTTCACCCCAGTAATATCATGAACGATATCAAAATCATTATCAGCGTAAGGAAGACAAAGTCGCGGTCTATGAAGTCCTCGAACTTGGCCAGCCCCAAGAACGCAAGATTTACTCCTCCAATCTTTTTATAGAGATGCTCGATGTTGAGAACAGAAGCTATCTTGCGGAGCTTGTCAAGATAGTTTCCGAAAAAGTCCCGGACATAAAAGTCTGGCAGCGTGTCCTCTCCGCCGGTGAAAGGTCCTGTCCTATCGAGCACTATCTTTGTCGGCGAGAGTGCGATTCCGAAAGCGAACACGAACAATAGGGTTATTAGCGAGAAGTCGACGGGCAGGGAGATAGCGGTGCCTGTTATCGGCATTACAAAAATGTCATAGCCGGTGATGGAGACTCCGAACAGCAGAGTTATGAATGCCAGAACAGCCACTGGTGCCCAGAACTGTACTGGCGGATGGAGAGTTCTGGCTTCCTTGCCGAACAGCACGCCGACAATCTTTGAGTAATAGACGATAGCAAGGACAGTGCCGCACGCCAGCAGGATCAGGCCGATAGGCAAAGCATGGAACCACGTGCTATAGATGGCCCATTTGCTGAGATTGGTGAAAGGCATCCCTACAGCAGCCATCACCAGGAAGACGAAGACGAACTTCAGCCGGCCCATATAGTTGGCTAATCCCTCCATGTGCCTGAGGTCCATTTTTCCGACGTGATATACTACTATGCCTATCGAGAGGAAGAGGGCCGATTTGAAGAAGGCGTGGTTCAGGAGATGGTAAGTCGCGGCTGACGTGGCCGCTGGAGAGAAAATAGCCAGCGTAGCGAAGATGAAGCTCAGATTGGTTATTGTCGAGAAAGCCAGAATCCTCTTGATATTATCCTCAATTAAGGCGGAAAAAGTGGCATAGAACATGCTGATGAAGGCGAAAGCCATGATCATGTAAGACAATTCTTGGAACTCCTTTATTATAGGCAAGAACCTGATCATGATGAAGACACCGGCATTGACCATGGTGGCGGAGTGCAATAGAGCCGATACCGGGATAGGGGCTTCCATCGCGTCGCTGAGCCAGTTGAACGGGAATATTGACGATTTGCTGAGCGCACCAAAGACTAATAGTATCGATGAGACAAGCAGTATGGTCGGCGAGAGAATGCTATAATTGGCGAGTATGTTCGAGATGGAAAAGCTGAGGTTCTTTGAAAGGAAAATCAGAGCAGTTAGTACTAGTAGCCCGCCGATCTGGGTCAGCATGAAGCACTTGTTTCCAGCTCTAACTGCATGCTCGTTCTTGTAGTCGAACGATATCAAAAGGAAGGAGCAGATGCTGATTATCTCCCAGCATATGAAGAACATTAGGACATGGTTGGCTATCACGAAACCGAACATAGCGGCTATAAAGAACAGCACAAGAAAATAGAACCGGTTCTGCGAGCTCTTGATGTAGGCCGTCGAGTATAGCAGGGCCATCGACGAGACGATAGACAAAACGAAGACGAACAGCCGCGATAGGCCATCGAAGAGTATTATGTCTGATGTCGAGTCGGGCAGGAACATGGCCCAGATGCCTAATGCCAGAACGCTTATCGCCGCGAGATAGACGAGATATTTGATTTTGTCTTCCTTGACTATTATTGCCAGTAGCGCGAAAATTAAAGGTATTGCAATGAGCTCGAGCATATCCTATAATAATCAGAAGTTCTTTAAATATTTGCATGAAAAAAGCGATACTGGGCCTTGGCGAAGAGCTCAAGGCCGATGATGGCGTGGGCAAGTACGTTATAGGCGAGCTCAAGAAGAGGAAAACCAAGCACCTTCTCCTCTATTCAAGCGTCCCTGAGAACGCTTTTACTACTCTCAGGAAGAAGAAGATAGGCGAACTGACTATCGTCGACGCAGCCGACTTCTCCGGCAAGCCTGGCGAGATAAGGATTGTGAGCGACTTCAAGGAAACAATAAGGTTATCGACCCACTCCACAAGCATCTCAAAGATGGTGGATTACATAAAGAAATCGATTGGGATAAAGCACGTTACTATAATCCTGATCCAAGCGAAGAGTTTAGAATTCGGAGAGAAAATGTCACAAGAGGTCAAACAAGCAGGGGATATGGTTATAGATTTACTATCTTAGCGGCGGCTTCTTCTTCCAGTCATCGGGCAGGAACATCTTCGTTTTCTCGAGCTTGTCGAATTTTATGCCGAACATCTCGTGAGCCTCGACCTCATACATAGAGGCGGAAGGAAAGATATCCGCTATGCTGGGCACGGTTTGGTCCTCGTCAAACATTACAGTCAAGTTGATAGGTTTCTTGCCCCTCAGGAAATGGTAGGTCAAGCCTATCTGCTTTCCAGAGTTGAATCCGCTCATGCAGGAAAAGTGGTCGTCTTTGTGCTTCTTTACTTCCCTTTTTATTTCAGAAACCTTCATGCTCTTTCTAACTCAATCAAAGTTTATATTTCTTGTGATAACTTTTTAAACTCTAAATGAATTCTTTCTTTCATGAAATACAAGCGATACGTGCTAGACACATCGGCCTTCACCGGTCTTGGCGAGTCTAAAGCAAAGATAGAGAGACATATCAAAAGACTAACGGACATCGTCTCCCGTTCAAAGAAGCACGCCATATCTTTCTACATGCCTCCATCCGCCTGGGAAGAGCTCGTCGGCTTATTGGAGCGGAAAAACATATCTGGAGACATCATCAGTCGCCTGGACGCCTGGACCATACAGAAAGCGCCCTCGCGGATGGAGCTGCAGATGCCGTCAGAGTTTTTGTACCAGTATATAATACAGATAAGAGAGAGACTGAACCGCGGCCTTCGTGAGGCGGAGAAAGCCGTGCTAAAGGCAAAACACCATCCAGAGTCTCATGCCAAGGTCATCAGCGAGCTCAGGGACGGCTATCGAGAGGCCATGCGCAAGGGCATGTTGGATTCGAAAGAGGACTTGGATGTTATTCTATTGGCGAAAGAGATCAACGCCGACATAATAGCCAAGGACGAAGGGATAGCCAACTGGGCAAAGATTTGGGGCATCCGGTTTATCGATGCGGAGAAGTTTGAGAAGATAATAAATGCAGGCGCGAAATGATATGGAATTCAACAAAGTGATAGAGGGACGAAGGAGCATAAGGTCGTTCGAGCCGGTGGATGTAGAGGATGAGAAGGTAAAGGAGATACTAGAGGCAATTAGCTACGTCCCCTCTGCCCACAACCTCCAGGATTACGAGGTATTTGTGATAAAGAGCCCGGCTAAGCGCAAGAGCATGGTATTTGCCGCGCTCGGGCAGGATTTCGTGGAGCAGGCGCCTGTAGTCTTCGTCGTATGTGCCGATACCGAGAAAGAAGGCACTAAAAAGGGCTATCTATACGCGATAGAATCGGCGTCTATGGTCGCCTATATGATATGCCTAAAAGCATATGAGCTGGGGCTGGGCTCTTGCTGGATCGGCGCCTTTAATGAGGACGATCTGAAGGATGTTTTACAGCTACCGGCAAAGCTAATGCCCGTGGCTATGATAACCGTCGGCTATACCAAAGAGAATCCTGCAATGCCAAAAAGAAGGGACGATTACTATCACTTAATCGACTAATATTCTGTACCCATCGAAGACTTTTCCTCGACTCCGTACTTCTCTAGTATTATCCTGTCCATCTCGAGCGGGTAGTACGTCTCGGCCATCTCCTGAGCCAGCGTCAGCTTCCTCTCAGATTCAGCATATATAGTAAATAGCTTCTGGCCTTTCTTTATCTTGTCTCCTTTATCTACATGGAGATAGATGCCCGCCCCCTTGTCAGCAGGCGCCCCAGCCGCCCTGGCGATGGCCGATATGCTCTTGTTGTTCATGAAGTGTATCCTGCCCTCTTCCTTGGCGAATACATCGATGAAATTGCTGCCGATAGAGATATCGTTCGCCCTAATCTTGGGGTCGCCTCCCTGCGCCTCGATTATCTCGCGCATCTTCTTGAGCGCGTCTCCAGAGCCCAGTATCTTGTTCGCGAGAGATCGTCCGCTGCCCCTAGGCGCTTTGCCGACCATCTCGAGCAGTATCCCGGCCATGACCAGCGACTTCTCCCGCAGCTCTGAGCTGACCTTCTCCCCCTGGAGTATCCTCATGACCTCTCTCGCCTCTAGCGCCGGCCCTATCGCCGAGCCCACCGGATCGTAGCCCGGGGTTATGATGCATTCTATCTCCATCCCCAGCTTAGAGCCAAGGTCCATGAATTCGCCGGCGAGGTCATCCGCCTCTGACTTTGTCTGGACCTTGGAGCCTTTTCCCATAGGTATGTCTATCAGGACATGGGTCGCTCCTACCGCCTTCTTCTTCGCCAATATAGACGCAAGCAACACTCCCTTCGGGTCAAGATCGAGCGGGTGCCTTATCTTTATGAGCCTGTCGTCAGCAGCAGCGAGATTGACCGCCCCTCCCCATACCAGGCAGCCGTTGGTCTTGTTGACTACCCTGATTATCTCGTCTTCCGACAGGCAGACGGGCGCCAGCACTTCCATCGAGTCGGCGGTCCCTGCTGGCGAGGTTATGGCTCTGGATGATGTCTTCGGGATGGTCAGGCCAGCCGCCGCGATTATCGGCACTATAATCATAGATGTCCTGTTGCCAGGTACTCCTCCGGCACAATGCTTATCGACTATAGGCCTTCTCTTGAGGTTGAGGATCGTGCCTGAGTTGACTATCGAGTTGGTGAGAGCGAGAGTCTCATCGCGGTTCAGGTCCCGGATGCACAAGGTGGTAAGAAACGCAGTTACCTCTATCTCAGAAAGATTCCCGTTCATTATGTCAACTATGATATTGTCTATCTCACTGGCAGAAAGAGGAATCCCGTCCATCTTCTTCTTGATCAGGCTTACTGAGAACGGTTTGTCGATAGGCTCCACAGTCAGCTTCTGCCCGTTCTTGATTTTTAGAGCGTCAGTCGCATCCTTGAACACCCCTACATCCCCTTGCTTGACATAGTGTTCTGAGATGTTTATAATAGCAGAAATAGACTTGCCCCCGTCTTTAGCTATCCTCACTCTGTCCAGGTGCTTTACATCCATGGTCTGGGCGTCGCAGTTGTTCAATACTACGACAAACTTCCCGCCTGCCGCCAAGTCGACGCATTTAGCTCTCAGTTCGTACATCTAGATCAACTTGTCCAGCGCTCTATAGCCGGGCATTCCCCTCTTCACGCCGAGCTTCTGCGCTTTCTTGCTAACATAGTCTACTCTCTTCTTCATCATGTCGTCGAAAGACTTGACACCCGGCACTATCGCGCAGCAGTCCTTCGCCTTCTCAATTACCTTGCTGTCGAAATAGCCGCAAACAAGATAGCCGTTCTCGCCTTTTATAATCAGCAGAGGAACGTCTCCCAACTTCACCTTGACTCCAAAGGCTGCCCCTCTTTTCGTCTCGATAAGTTCTGTCTCCACTATCATCCAATCATCTCTTCAACCAAGGATATTTCTCATGGGCTATACTTAAAATGTTATGGGGCGATAGAACGCCCTCTTCCGTGACTATGAAATCTATGAGCTCGCGCCTGGTCAGGTCGAAGGCCGGGTTCCTTACTCTGACTCCTTTAGGCGGCTTGTCCCACACCTCGCCAGAGTCCCGTTCCTCTATGGGCTCAGGATAGCCGCTCTCAGTGACCGGATCGAACTTCAGCAGCTCGGCGGCTACCCCGAACTCGACATCAGCCTCCCTAGCGATTAGAGCTAACTCAGACGTCCCTATCTTATTGACTATATTCCCCTCGGCGGTCAACGCATCCGCGCCGACGATAGCCAGATCCATGTCGTTGATAAATGCCTGTTTTGCCGAGTCGACTATATAGCTGACTTTGATGCCATGAGAGGCCAATTCTTTCGCGGTTATCCTGCCCTGGAATCTAGGTCGTGTTTCGCAGACATAGACCTCGAAATCCTTGTACTGGTCCTTGGCCTTCTTGAGGATAGAGACAACCGTGGAAGCATGGCAGTTGGTCATTATCTTGGAATGGTTGATTATCCGCTTGGAGCCTATCTCGGCTATTCTCTCCTGAGCGCTTCTGCACATCTTTATGTACCTGTCTGTCCAGAATACGAGCGATTTCCTGAACTCTGGCGTCTGCTGGACATTAGAGGCGACGAATCTCAGCCCGTTCCTCATTAGGGGCTCTGTGGGTCTTGTGTCGTTTAGGAGCAGTATCATCTCCGAGAGCTCTCTCCGGTCTTTGGCGCTCTTCAATGCCGTTAGAGCACACAGGGCTATGTTAGTCGCGCCTTGCAC
>Ga0315279_10005848_pt1 | contig 15738 bp, 7 predicted proteins | sample YL17G06_20_MG_FD_203694 | JGI IMG/M metagenome (GOLD analysis project Ga0315279, IMG submission 203694) | Sediment microbial communities from Yellowstone Lake, YNP, Wyoming, USA - YL17G06_20 | ecosystem: Environmental > Aquatic > Freshwater > Lake > Sediment | place: USA: Wyoming | collected...
CCAGAAGCATCACCACTCCAATGGTCAAAGACGTACTGAGTCCCAGAAGGACCAGCAACAATCAACGGAGTAACCGTAGCATAAGCCGTCGCCCCATTATCATACCAGCCCTGACCACCCGTCGTACCATAAACGGAAGACGCAGTCAAATAATACTGCGTCCTATAGTTGCCGACTATGCTTCCATAAGTTGTCACTGTTATGGAGCCGCTTTGCAGATTTGATAGGCCGGTTGTGGAATTCCACACATACTTTGTGCTTATGCCGACGACCAGTGGTGATTGGAAGGCAAAAGAGTGGTTAGAACTGAGTATCCATGGGAACGAAACTGGCAGTTGTGACTTGGTATAATTAACTCCATCAATGGTCACTACTGTACCAGTGAAGTCTGAGCCTACACCAGTTTGATCAAATGTAATGCGGTTTTGCTCTATGTAGTTTCCTACAACGTTTCCTGAACCCGTGATTGTTAGTGTTCCGCTTTGAAGGCTTGACAGCCCAGCGGTTGAGTCCCAGACGTAGTTCTTGCCACCGTTTACAGGTAGGGGTGACGCGAAAGAGAAATTATGACTTGAGCCTTGATCCCACCAGAATTGGGGTGTTGTGGGCAAATCGCTGCGACTATAGTTAACGCTTTCGATTGTCACTACTGTGCCATTGAAGTCTGAGCCAACGCCACTCTGATCAAAAATCACTTGGTATTGCGTCTTCCAGTTCCAGGTGATGTTTGAGGGTTGAGTTATAGTGAATGTCACGTTTGCATTGGATCCTGAAGCTGGGACACTCCCCGTTCCAGTCCACCCAGTACAGACATACTGCGTTCCAGGAGTACCAGATGCTGGAGAAGTTACGGATGCAGGTATGATCGTTCCATTATCAAACCACCCACTAGTCGGAGCAGGCGAATCACGAGCAGAAGAAACCGTCAAGTAATACTGAGTCTTCCAGTTCGCAGTGACAGTCCTAGGCCCACTCATAAGTATCGCGTCCGAAGGAGACGCCGTTCCAGAAGCATCACCACTCCAATGGTCAAAGACGTACTGAGTCCCAGAAGGACCAGCAACAATCAACGGAGTAACCGTAGCATAAGCCGTCGCCCCATTATCATACCAGCCCTGACCACCTATCGTGCCATGAGCAGAAGAAACCGTCAAGTAATACTGAGTCTTCCAGTTCCATGTGATGTTCGAAGGCTGAGTTATAGTGAAGGTTACGGTTGCACCCGATCCAGAGGCTGGAACGCTCCCAGTCCCAGTCCAGCCCGTACAGATATACTGTGTGCCAGCAGAACCTGCAAAAGGCGAGGTAACATTTGCAGTTATGCTCGCCCCATTATCAAACCACCCACTAGTCGGAGCAGGCGAATCACGAGCAGAAGAAACCGTCAAGTAATACTGAGTAGTGTAGTGTGCTGTTGCTGTGTGGTTGGCGTTCATGAGCACTGTTATCGGGTTAACTCCGCTTCCTCGTGATGCTCCGTCAACGTCCCAATAGTTGAACTTGTAGCGAGTGTAGCTTGAAACGTTGACGTATGTTGGAGCTGTCAGCACAACGTTGGTGCCATTCACGTACAGACCTTGACCGGGAATCGTTGTGATGCCCGACGGGTCTGTTTTAACGATCAAACTCCATTGTTGAGCGGGTGGCGGGCAAAGGATGCCTGCTATTATGGGATGGTTCTCGCTTGCGCTTACGCCGTTCCTGGGAATGTCTCCTACTTTTATCACGTATGTTCCTGCATTGTTGTCCCAATACGCTTGGTGACCATAATCATAATGATAGGTTTCAACGCCGTGTTCGTTGCTGTATGTGTGGACTGTGTCGGTGTTATTGGGCCAATAAGCTAGGATCGATCCTAATTGGAACTTGAAGAAAACGGTCCATGTTGATGGGTGAGCGTCAAAACCTATGTTGCTCGCGTTTTGGCGAAGAATAGAGGCAGTATATCCAGGGTTCCTGTTCCTTTGTGCATCATTATTTGCTAAATCTGGCTGAGTCATTTTGTCGTATTTTATTTGGATGCCATCGTTGCTTGCTGGAGCCATTACCCATGCTGTGCCGTTGTTGTAATAAGCGGTCACTTGTACGTTTGCAAGCGGAACTATTGACCCTCCTATGCATACTCTGAAGAAAACTACTGTTCTGACCTGAATTATAGCCACGGCAACTCCAGTTAGGCCGCTGTTGTCTGTTACGGTTAACTCGACGGTGTAGTCCCCATCTATCGGATATGAATGAGTTGCAATTGGGGTTGTTGTAGTGGTCATGCTTCCATCACCGAAGTCCCAAGTGTAGCTGACGATCGTGCCTCCTCGCGAAAAGCTGGCCGAGGCATCGAAGGTTATGATGTCCCCGGGTCCTGGAATGGCTGGTGAATACGTGAAAGAAGCTGTGGGAGCCTGGCCAGGGTGAGAAGTCTTGATGAAAATCGGTAAAATTGCTATGAAAAGAACCATGGCTAAGATTATGAATAGCCGATGCCTCATAGCATTCCCTTCTCCCTCGCCAGTACTATTTAGGATGTTAATTCCATTTAAGGCTTTTGGATTTTAGTTCTATGTGGCATATCTTCCAGTTTCATGTGATACAGTGGAGCGCATGCTTTCTAATTGAATATGCCAAAAGATCCAGACGCAGGCATTGGAATTGGTCTTTAATCGTGGGTTGTGATGGTGCTTCTCGTCTTTCGAATCGATGGTTAGCTCTATGGCTCCGCTAGGTATTGGTGGTATTGCTGGCGTGATGCCAGCGAGGTTTGGCCAGTCTAAGAGTTTCTGTTGAGGTGCGCGCGCTAGTAGCCATTTCTGTTTCAAATGATACACAACTACACATGCGTGGATATGCTAATTAATCAATATACTAATCAAGTGCGATTTCGAAATCAGTCAATGACTGTCTGTTGTCGATTCGCTATGGCTTTTCGAGTGGCTGGTTAAGCCTATGACGCCGCTAAGCATCGAGGAAACTAAAAGCACGATACCAGAGGGATTCAGCCATTCAAGCAGCTTCGGTTGGGAGAACTCGGAAAAATAGGAGTACATGATGATTAAGGTTATGCCACCTGCTATATTGATCTTTCCTCCTTTCTGAGCATCGGCAGTTAGGATCGTATAGCTTCCGTAAGCGGTAGTCGCAGCTGTTGCAACTGTTGCAAGACTTGCGATCCATATTTGGCCAGTTTCGTCCTGGATGCGTGACAAGTTCAGCATGGTTGAGACTAGGTAGAAGCCGATTGCGATAGAGCTTGCTGTACCTAGGAAACCCAGGAAAGCGCTGACTACCTGTGGATTGCTACTCTTCATTTTCATCGACGCTTTGCCCACTCAGATATTGTCTGCTTGGTTTTTAAGAATTAGCTCTGGAGAATTATGTTTGTTCGAGGCCCTGGCTTGGAGAGAAGTGAAAGGAACTCTTCCCATCTCTTGCACGGGTAAGGAGCTGGGGCGCTGTTGTAATCTGCGAAGACGAGGTTTTGAAAAACTGTTGCAGATACAACAGGTGCAAGCGCTATGAAGTTTAGCGTAGTTGTTACTTCTTGCGACGCTTGAGTATCACTGTTGTCGCTACTATTATGACGACCGTTATGAGGAATATTGCTGCCGCTAAGCTTAAGTCAATGCCTTGCGTTGCAACAGAGTCAGCGTCATACTGCACCGTTACCGTGTAGCCTTGAGTATTTGCCACGTTTATCCTAAGGTAGTAGTCGCCCTTGCCCTGATGTATGTATGAGGTGCCGCTTGTCTGGTTTGAGCCTGACTGATAGATTTCAGCTACAGTGGTGCCTGTTTCACCTTTTGGATAGGCCAAGACGGAAAAAGTAGTTGAAATTGATCCTGGCGTTTGCGCGATTGACACGTAGCTCCAGTCTATTCTCCATTCGCTGCCCGGAACGTTAAAGGGATCCGTGTTGTAGCCCTCTGTTCCGGTGCTGCTGCGGGGGGGAAAGGTTATGATCTGCTGCCAGTTCGTAGCGAATGTTGCTGGCGCGAGCAGTAGGGCCATGACCAAGAAAAGAATTATTCTTTTTTGTATTTTTTCCATCTTCCTAGGTTGAGGTCTTTCGTTCGGTCTTTCTTTCTCTATGATTTTTGATTCTGTTTGTCCTAATAAAGGCTTCTTGCTTGAAGGTCAGAATTCTCTGAGATTCTTTCTTTTTGCGATTCAAGGGGCCTTAAAGCGCGCTAGGGTGTTTAGAAAATGGTTAAAAATGGTTTCAATTCTCCTTTGAGGATTTAGGGACGGTTTTGAGCTTTTTTCATACGTAAGTCAGCTGGCATACTTGGGGTTCTTTTTGAAAGAATCAGTGCTTCATGAAATGGAAAAACCAGTTGTCACCTTAGAAATTCTGAAAAATGACGTGAGATCTAACGGCGCGGTCGCGCGGCTTGGAAGGCCAAAAACGATGAATAACGGATCTACCAACCCTCAATGGAACCTTCGTCCACGTCCCACAACCTCTAAAACACGCTTACAAAAGAAGGCCAAAACATGCCTGAAAACGCAAAAAAAGGATTCAATACCATTTTACACCAATTTCTAAACAGGCTAGCGCGCTTAAAGAACATCTGAAGGAGGGTTGAAAAGAATGTACAAGCACGTGCGCTATATGTATATTACTTATTTTCCAAAAAAATGGAAAGGGTTATTTTTTCCTCACGTAAATGAGGATTGCCACGGCCAGAATCACCGCGATTGCTGACAGTACAGAAGTAACGTACAACGTTGTCGTGGCGATTGATTGTACTCCATCCAGTTCTGTCTTAACATTCCCCAGAGTTGAATTGATTGTTGCAATGTTTCCTTGCACTGTGACTATCGTAGCGTCTATTGTATCAAGTTTCGTTGTCAGAGCGCCGGCTGTGGTGTCTATCCTGGCTAGGACTTGTCCGTTGCTTTGTATCAAGCCGGTCAATGTTGCATTTATTGCTGTCAAGTTAAGTGTGAGGTTTGTTATGCCGTTTGATATTGTTGCGACTCCGTTTTGGATTGCTGTTATTTGGGCTATTGAACTGTTCCACGCAGTTAGCGTTGGGCTGATGGCGAATTTCGCTATGGTTGCACCGTTTGCTCCGTAGTATTCCGCTTTGATAAGAAGCGTGTATTCACCAGGCGATGCATTTGCTGGTATGTAGTAGGGTATCATGTAGAAACCTGTATCGGCATATTCGATTGCGCTGCTGAGGTCCGTGATTAACACTCCGTTGAAGTAGAGTTTCGCTTCTAGACTCGTTGCATTTACTAGTTTGCCTGCATCTGTTGTAAGTATGGTGAATTCTGCTGTCTCACCTTTGAAATGCAGCGATCCAACTTCTGCAGTTACGCCAAGAGGCATGTAGGATTCGACGGTCACAGTTTCAACAGCGGTTGCTTGGGTATTAGTCATGATGCAAGTTAAGGCAACGTTGTATGTTCCGCCAGATGGGAACGCGTGGGCAATGGTCGGCAAGGTTGTGTTCATCGTTATTCCGTCTCCGAAGTCCCAGTTGTATATGAGCGGAAGGTGATTTTCTGGTTCTGTCACTTTGAATAGTGTGACTTCGCCGGCTGATGGTTCGATTGGTTCGTAAGTGAACGTTGGGGGCTGGATCTCATACAAGCCATTTGTCAATGTGTGTGTGATGGCTCCTACAGTTACATTCATGTCTTCAACCAGCAATGTATTGTTCAGTACTAGGTCTGAAGTGATTGATGGCTGTTGCCAACTGGGCTGACATATGGTTTTGAACGTTATTGTTGTCAACGTTCCGTTCCCATGCGGGTAGTTTGTCCATACCCCACCGTTTGGAGTTGGGGTTGGTAACAGAACGATTCCCACGAGGACGTTGGGGCCATACATCAAATCATCTTCAATGAATTTTACGAAGAGTGTATACGGAGCCGCCGGAGAATTCTTGAACTGCTGTAGGAATGGACCTTCATTTGCGTCCGTGGCCTCCAGCAAAGTAGCGTTATACTGAATCCTGAACTGGGCAACTATTAGTTTCCAGTCTACGTCAAGGTTCTCTATGTTTACGGTTACGTTGAACCTTTCGCCCAGTAGAGTTGCTCGGTAATCGCTTGGTTGTATGCTTATGTTGGGTAGTGGAATTGGTTTAGCGTAGTACGTTGCGCTTATTGCTACGTGTGGAATCTCAGCCACGTTTTCTTCGCTGGGAATGTCGCCGACTAACAACGTGTCTGTTAGGTTTAAGAGGCATGTTGCTGGAGGTGATGGGTCTATGGGTCGGTATGTGGTTTTGAACGTTATTGTTGCCAATGTTCCGTTCCCATGCGGGTAGTTTGTCCATACCCCACCGTTTGGAGTTGGGTTTGGTAACAGAACGATTCCCACGAGGACGTTGGGGCCATACATCAAATCATCTTCAGTGTAGTTAATAAACGCCGTGTAGGGCGGTGTTGCTGTGTTATTGAATTGCCGCAGAAAAGGACCCTCTCTCACGCTTACTGCTTCGAGCAGAGCGCTGTTGTATGTTACCCTGAACTGGGCAACTATTAGTCTTTGTGACGATTCGAGATTGCGGATGTTTACTGCAACGTTAAAGGTTTCGTTCAACCTCTCAGATGTGTGGGATGCTGGATCGAGGAATACTTCTGTGGTTGCTTGGGCTTGTGCTCTAGGAGTCGCTAAGTATGATACGGCTAAGTGGAGAATGACTAGTTGTATTATCATTATCATCGCTGATCTTCTTTTCAATCTGTACACCTTAGAATTCAGTTATAGAACTCCCTTCTGTATTTTAGTTTTCTTAAGGAAGAATCTTTATCAAGGATACAGATTAGAAAGGAGCATTTATCAATTGCAGTACAGATGTCGAGCATTCCCTATCAAACATGGAGTGCCCGTAATGGCGTAAGGGGGGTCATTGAATCTTTGTGCCAGAGAACTCCTTGTTTTCCCTGGTAGGTAGATTTCCTAACTCTGCTTATAGAATGGTGAAAGCTTCAAAAAAAAGGAGGCTGTTGACTGCACTCGTGCTACTTGGGCATCTTTTTAGGGATTTTCTTGCTCATGACTATAGCAAGTAGTGTCGAAGCTAGGAAGATTGGTAGAATTAGCATGTATTCGAACACGGGTATTATGGTGTAGTTGCCATTTTCTAGAGTCGGTACTGTTATTTTGGCTAGGTCGGGATTTTTTACCCACGTTGTGGTTGGGTATCTTGTGGTTACGTCAAACTTGCTTGTTAGGTTCCCGGCTGTCGGAACGAGGAGAACCTCAAACTCTGCATATATGAGTGACCCGCTGTGTGGACCTGTAACATTGTCGGTGCCCAAGCATGATTCCGAGGCCAGTATGCTTCCGTTTCCTAGGAAGCTTGTGTCAATCACTGGTGGCGGCGCGCTGGCTGTGTGTCCCGCAAGGTAGTTGCTCGTCACCCCTGCCGTGAAAGCTGAACGGGTGCATTTGAGCTGAGTACGATTGTAGAGCATGCCGATTTGATACGCGAAGATGTCTTCAGTCATGTTAAGCCAGACCGTAACGTTAAACTTGGCCCCAACAGAAGCGTTAGAAGGGTCAAGAGTCACAGATGAGGGTTCGACCCACATGGCATTGGCTGGATGGGGTTCATTCGAAGTATCCGCTTGTGCTGGAGCTGTCATCATCGTTAGCAGTAGGATGGACAATAAGCTAGCAACGCCTATAAGAGCGATGGTTGTCAGTTTCGTCCTCAAATTTTCACCGAGCTTTGTATACTGTATGATTTGCATTTAAGTTTTTTCATGGAAGAAAAAAAGGGAAAATTATGGAGTGCAGGATTTTCCAAAGTTTCTGCTTGCGACAATCAGGTCTGAGCCGTCAACGACGTTGTCGCCGTTTAAATCTGCGTCAGGGTCCCATCTTGGATGTGGTGGAGAGCCTGGATACAAATAGTCTGGAGCGTAGGATCCGAAGGCTCTTGCGATTAACGCAAGGTCTGAGCCGTCAACCACGCAGTCTCCGTTCACGTCGCCGACGAGTCTGACTGTTACTATGCCATCGACGTAGACGTTGTCGGTTGCGTTGTACTCGTGTGGCACCAGGCTTGCTTCGCCTCTTAGGGTGTAGTTGTGGCATTGTTGAGCAGAGGTCGTGTTCCAAATAAACGTTATAGTAGTCTGAGCGTTTGAGGCCAAGTTTGCGACATGGAACACTCCTATCGTGCTATTGTCCGCATAGGCTGTGACATTGAAGCTTTCGCTCACGTTTCCGGTGTTTGTTGCGGTTACGTTGATCCTTAGTGAACTGCCATAGTAGACCCAGCTTCTGGCCGGTGTGACGCTAGTTATGGCTACATCATGTATTATCGTTACTACTTGTACTATGCCGTCAACGTGGACGTTGTTAGTTGTGTTGTACTCGTATGGTACTATGGATGCTACACCTGTTATCGTATGGTTTCCTTCGGGCACTCCTGTGGTATTCCACGTGATGGTTGTTGTTGCTTCAGCGTTCGATGCCAGATTGACAATCGGAGCGGTTCCAATCAGTGAACCGTCGTAGTAAACGCTGACAGTGAAGGTTTCGCTTACGTTTCCCAGATTCTTAACGGTCACGTTGATGTCATCCAACCATCCTTGGTATATCCAGTTGGTTGATGGTACAACGTTGGTGACTGCGACATCACGTATTATGTTGGAGAAGAGCCCATCAGCCTTGTCATGACTTATCGGCTGTTCTCCGGAGTCTGAGAGTTGCGTGTCAGTCAGGTTTAAGGGTGAGATTCCATAGGCCTCAACGTGGAAACGTATTCTAACGATTGCGGCAGGAGGATCTATGCTGACGGGGGTTGGGTATTCAAGACTGACCCACATGAAGCCCATATTGCCGTCTAGCATCACCGTGGCGATTGGAAACTGACCTTGAACTCGAAAGACCTCTATGCCGATCCAACTTATGACGGAGGGAACGTAGGTGAGGTTGAATGTACACAGTCCCACGTCTGAAGCGTTGGCCACTGTCACGTTAACGTAGAAAGTTGAGGATGGTCCCATGGTCAAGTCTATGATTTCAGATGGGTCAACGTATATTCTGGTTCCGCCTGGTGGCGGCGTCACCGTGACTGAGGCATTGGCTGAGTTTTCAGTAGTTCCATTGCTGTCTGTAACAGCTAGATAGACAACGTCGAATTCGCTCGCTGCTGGTGTAAAGTTCCAGCTGTTTGAGGTTGCGTTTAGGACGGAAGTTCCGTTCAGGACCCACTGGAAACTGTATGGTGCTGTTCCTCCGCTGACGGTTGAAGTGAAATGTACGATTTGGCCCACATGAATCGTGGATGAAGTTGGGCTTATGGATACTGAGAGTGGTTGTGGCAGTGGCGGACCTGCTGGTCCTATGAACTTGTAGGCTGCGTCGTAAGTTGTCATTGTTATTTTGACTAGGTCCGGGTCTCGTACCCACGTGTAGAGTGGGTATTTCGTGGTAATGTCAAACTTGCTCGTCAGGTTCCCGGCTGTCGGAACGAGGAGAACCTGAAACTCTGCCCAGATCAGTGACCCGCTGTGTGGACCTGTAACATTGTCGGTGCCCGTGCATGATTCCGAGGCCAGTATGCTGCCGTTTCCTAGGAAGCTTGTGTCAATCACTGGTGGGCTTCCTGAAGCTGTAGTAGCATGGCCCACCATGTACATACTCGTCGTTACTCCCGTGAATGCTGAACGAGTGCATTTGAGCTGAGTACGATTGTAGAGCATGCTGATTTGATACGTGAAGACGCCTTTAGTCATGTTAAGCCAGACGGTAACGTTAAACTTGGTCCCGACGGAAGCGTTAGAAGTGTCAAAAACCACAGATGGGGGCTCGATCCACATGGCATTTGCGCTATGCGGCGTCGATGGAACATCGGCCATTGCTCGAAAAGTCATGAAGTTCAACAGTAGAATTACCGTCAGGAATGTTATTCCTAGGGTTTTTGTTTTCATTTCCTTTCTCCTCTGGATACAGTCTAAACTTGGAGAGTAACAGCTTTAAATGTTTTGGAACAATGTTCCAAGTTTTTGGAAAAAGAGAGTTTTTGTGGTTGCTCTTGAATTGCAGTGCTAATCTTGGATGTCACGGGTCTTCTCCAAAGTGTCTTGCGACTGGGGCTAGATCTGAGCCGTCAACCACTTTGTCTCCAGTGACGTCTGCGATCGGGTTCCACCTTGAACTAGGTGGAGAGCCTGGATATTGGAAGTCAGGTCCGTAGGCTCCGAATGACCATGCGACTGTTGACAGGTCTGAGCCGTCGATTACGCCGTCTCCGTTGAGATCGTATATTTTGATCGTTGCATTCTGGACCTGTATCGTGGCTGATGTTGTTGCGGTTCGGTTTACGGAGTCCAAGACTGTCAACGTGACTGTGTAGTTTAGCGGTTGGGTGAAGCTATGGGTTGTTTGCGGTGTTGAAACGTTGAAGAAGCCTGTCCCGTCTGAGAAGTCCCACATGTAGTTTACCAGAGTGCTGTAGTCGCCTGGTTGTGAGTTTGATGCGTCAAAGGTTACAGTCTCATTTATCACGGGAGTTCCAGGGATCCACGTGAAGTTTGCTGTTGGACCGTAACCCAAGCCAATAGTTACTGGTTTTGATGTTGTACACCATAATCCTTCGCTGTTCGTCACGTTCAGCGTCACTATATACCGTATTGCTTGTGTAAAAACGTGGCTTGCTGTTGGGTCAGCCGGGTTGCCTGTCCTGATGAAATGCGGAGTTCCGTCCCCGAAATCCCAATCATACTTAGTTAAGACGCCGTTGTACCCTTCAGGGGTTGATGATGACGCGTCGAAGCTCACGGCATGGTTGATCGTCGGAACTGGCGGCCAGTAGGCAAAGGATGCTTGAGGTGGAATCCCGTTGGTGCTCTGCACGGTGAAGTTTGTTGTTGCTGACGATATAGTGGTCGGGGTTGATTGGCCTAGCACGTAGATCGAGTATTTCCCCGGTTTGGGGTTAGGAGAAAGTCTGATCGGGTTCGAATAGACGCCTGACGTAGTTTGTGGTGAAGGTGGAGGAGGTTGCGTTATTCCGAATAGTCCGCTTTGCGTTCTACTTATACAGTAGTAGAATGCTTTTTCGGGGCAATAGGCGATTCCTCCGCTTGCGGGTTCACCGCTGTAAACGCAGCCTATTATTAAGGCCTGTCCTGAGCATGCCCAGCTGGGTATTTGCATCAGAAATTTCGACGCGACCGCTTGGAGGGGATCCATGCTACTTGTCCAGAAGTTTGTCGCGACGGAAACCACGTTTGCGTCATACACTGTGGTTGTGGCGAATATCGTTACTGCATTACTTTGCCTGTTGTTTACGATCATACCAACCTGCATCTGTGACCCTGCTTTGATCGTGTCTATTGGGTTGCCGTTCTTGTCCTGGATGTAGATGCTAGTGATGTTCACGAGCCAAAGGTCAATTGGGTTTCCTATTTGAAGAGTCCTGAAGAGGCAAGGTCCATATGGAGGAGGATTGTTGGCTTCCACTACTACTACCAAGTCGGTCGCTGGCAGCCCGCCAAACATAATGCTTCCGCTTACATTTGCTTTCTGCCGCAGTATGTAGCTCGGCTGGTCTGTGCTCGCGGTTATGGTCAGCACAGAGGAACTTTGCGTGATTGATCTTGATGGATTCGCAAGTCCAAACGCAGCAATTGCAAGCATCGGCAACACTAGAAGCAAAGCATAAACATTCCTCTTGTGGTTCAATATCTATCTTCTCTCCTTGTCTGTGCCTATGTTAGAAAGATGACTAATAAGCGTTCTGGAATATTATTCTGAGTCACTTCGAAAGAGAATAGGAACTGACCTTATCCATGAAAAACAAAAAAAATTGGGGTTTTTGTTTCGTTTAGTACGGATATATGTTGTTTTGTTGCGTTTAGTACGGATATATGTTGATCTGTGGGTATGGCTTGAATTCAGGTGCCAGTGGTTCGCCGCCGATTGTTGGGTCTTTGTCGTAGACTGAGACGTGTACGTAGCCGTTGCCTGCATATGCCCATTTCGGTATGCATATCGTCACTGTGAAGGTGCCTGGCTTCCACGTGCAGAAGGTGGCTCCTCCAACTTCCGTGTTGTGCAGTTGCATGCCGAATGGTACACCTAGCTCGTCTGTGATCACCACTGCGAAAAGTGCTGGATAGTATTCAACTGAGTGTGTCTTGTAGTTGACGGTCACTTTGACGCATTGGTCGTGGTAGTAGCCGTATGAGTCGGTTGTTACGCTTGTTATGACGACCAGACGCTCGTAGTAGAACAACATTGTGTCCATGACTACCTCGTCTGCAATGGTAACTGTTGAGGTTATCTTCCACACACCTGTTATTCCGTCAGGGTCGTCGCATGGCCATGGCATTCTGTAGGCGTATGATGCTACGCCGTTCGAGTCCGTTGTGGCCGTGAACTTGGCCCACACTTGGTAACGCTGAAGTGGAACGTAGAAGTCTCCAGTCTGATTCGTTATGTGTTCGTATGGTCCTTCGATTTCGAAGCCAACGTCCTTGGATTGTACTGGCCAGTAGTTGTATGTTACGTTTGCGTTAAGGTATACCCATGATTGTGGGAACACTATGTCCATGTAGTGGTTCGGTCCTTGTCCGCCGTATGGCGCTGGGAACTGTAGGTACGGTGAGCCAACTAGTACTCCGTATCCATCGTTGATTGCTCCACCATACAGGTCTATTTGGCGGCCTACGAAGTTGAGTGCAGCAATTATGACTGTGCCGTTTATTCCTGGCAGGCTCGCTATGTAGTTCGCGTCTCTGTCGATGAATGTTTTGTCTGAGGGTTTCCAGAATGGAAGTATGTTGAATGCACTTGTGATGTTCGGCATACCGAAGCAGTTCTGCGATAGAACCTGGAAGGTGAGCGTAGCGAATGTTGGGTCAACATCACTGTTTTCAACCGTGTTCGGGAATACTGTCTGGTCGTATATGCCGGTGGTATGGTTTGGATACAGCAGGTCTAGGATCATAACATGGGTAATCGGGAACATTGGGTCTCCGCCTATTTCATTCAGCGTGTACCAGAATGTTCCGAACATGTCCCATGTTGTGTCGGTCATGAATGGACCTTCCGTGACGCTTACCAGCGAGAACAGTAAGTCGTCGTAGGTTAGTCTGGTCTGGATGGCGACGCAGTGCCAGTTAGTGGTCATGTTTGCTACTTTGATGGTAATAGAGAATGTGCTGCCGATTGATGGGGCGGGTCCTATTATTGTTGTTGCGGGGTCCACGTATAGATATGGTAGTTGAAGCGTGAGTAATGCGTAGATGTCGACTTCCCCTTGTTGGGGTGCGGCTGTTGCTATGTCCAATAGATGGTCTTGTACTAGGACACTGCTGAACGTTAGGAGGCTCTTGTCAAAGTAGCCTGCTGGCAGAGGCGGAACTAGCCCTTGTATCATTACGGTGAACTTCACCGTGGCCACGAGTACCTTGTTCGACAGAGGTGGTACACTCCCAGTAAAGCCCGTCAAAGCGAGTGTCAGACTTCCTGCTCCAATCGTCGAGCTTACAACAGTCCAAGCTCCATCGACTGTGACGTTTCCCAATCCACCCAAGACGTCAATGACGGTGCTGTTCCAGCTAAGCGTGAATGTGACGTTCTGCATGTACCATGCCGGGTCGATATTCTTCACGTATATTAGGGCGCTGAATCCCGAGGTCATGTTTGCCCTCACGCCTAGGCCTGGAGCATACTGAGACCATACAAGAGGCCAAGTGTTTGCGGGCGTTGGGCTCGGTAGGAATGGGCCGAAGCCGTTGTCGTGTTCAATCCCCATGAATGGTTTTGTTGTTGGTGGCGCCCACGCGTACCATATGTCACTATCGTAAGGTGTCAAAGCTATTTTAACGAGGCCTGGATCTTTCACCCACGTGGTGGCCGAGTATTTCGTGCTTATGTCGAATTTCCCTGTGAAGTTTTCACCCTTGTTTGGGCCTATCATGATCTGCATTTCTGCCCATATCAAAGTTCCGCTGTGTGGACCTGTAACATTGTCGGTGCCCGTGCAGCCTCCTGAGACCAGTACGCTTCCGTTTCCTAGGAAGCTTGTGTCAATTATTGGTGGGTTTCCTGCCTCCGTAGTAGCGTGTCCCAAGAAGTACATGCTTGTCGTTCCTGCCGTGTATCCTGCGCGAGTGCACTTAAGCCAGATGCGGTTGTACAGCAATCCTATTTGATAGAAGAAGACGTCTTGAGTTATGTTCATAGAAACTGTAATGTTGAACTTGTCGCCTACGCCTGCCGCTACTGTGTCTAATGCATATAAACCGTATTCTACCCACATGGCGTTTCGGTCGTGTGGCTCGCCTGGTGTGAGGATCGGAGGTGATGGAATAACTGCAAATGCTGGCATCACTAGCATTGTTGTCAATAGAACTGCAAGTATAGATAGTTTACTCTTCATTTTTATTTCTCCCTTCTCCTATTTCCAAGCTATTAGTAACATGGCTTTTTTATTTAAGGGTTTTGGAATTATCTTCTATACTAGGCTAAGATGCGTGTTCAGAAGGTGCTCACGTTGAAGCGTAACGCGTGCATGCTTCACTTTCAAGAGAAAGCATGTTCGCAGCATGTTTTGAAACAAAAAAAGGGGAAGTTTAGCACTTTTTGGGTGTTTGCACTGCGTTATTCTTTATCTTAAGGCCAAACTGCGGGTGGCCAGCCGAACATTTTAGCAATGAGGGCCATGTCGCCGCCGTCGATCACGTAGTCGCGGTTGATGTCCATCGGTGAATTCCATCTGTTGTGGCCTGGATATGATCCGAAGGCCTTGGCTCCTGTTGCTAAGTCTGTGCCGTCAACCACGAAGTCAGGGGTTATCAGTTCACTGCTGTACGGGTATGATGCAAACTGGCCATGGTAAAACTGGTCGTAGAATGTGCTGCCAGCGACGTCTCTATCGATTGACACCCACAGATACAGGACGACTTTGATGGTTTGGTTGATCCATGGGTTCGGGTGGACAGGGTCTATGTATGCTGGTCCTGTAATGTTTGCTGTTGCCACTATGGAGTGCAAGCCTACAGTCAAGTTGACTGAGAAGCTTTCGACGTCAGGCACGTTCGGTGCGAGGTTGTGTGCAACGTTGCTGACGAGTGGGACGTGGTCAAGTGATACTGTCTTGTCGGCGTCCAGGTTTGAGAATATGCCGCTGCTGTTGAGCCACTTGTTGAGCAGTGTTACTTTGAAGTTCACTGTGGTCCAATTCACGTACGGGTTCGGCAGATTAATCTTTGTCTTATAGTCGTCAGTGTGTACATCGACGTATACTGGGCAGTAGTTGTGGTATCCTTTGGTTGAAGTTACCGCGTGGCGTTGTCCTACGCCTGGGCCCGCTATTCCCTGATCTGTAGTTATGGTTCTGCCTGCCGTGTTTGCAACCAGCACGACGCTCGACGTCGGGGTCCATTTTAAGTATCTCATTGGGCCTGAAGCGATGAAGTTCGGGTCGGGAGCGAAAGCGTTCATGGCTGCGCCCGACGTTATCAGCGGTTTCCATATGTGCTTCGGTACGATGTAGAAGCCTCCGAGGGTCCAGCCTTCAGCGAAGAAACTGGCGACGTCGTACAGGATTTCGACGGTGTAGGGGTCAATTATGCTCAGTGACTTCACGAGCTCTGCTGTCGGCCACCACCATGGTGGCGAGTTGCCGTATGCAATCAGCAGTGGTGTTGATTCCACGAGGCTGAAGACCACGTCTGCGATCGTCATGGGTGTGCCGTCGTTCCAGTAGATGTCAGGCCTCAAAGTGATCGTCACTTTGGACTTGTCTTCCCCGGTTA
>Ga0315279_10005849_pt1 | contig 15733 bp, 16 predicted proteins | sample YL17G06_20_MG_FD_203694 | JGI IMG/M metagenome (GOLD analysis project Ga0315279, IMG submission 203694) | Sediment microbial communities from Yellowstone Lake, YNP, Wyoming, USA - YL17G06_20 | ecosystem: Environmental > Aquatic > Freshwater > Lake > Sediment | place: USA: Wyoming | collected...
TCTGATGCCGAGAAGTCCACTGGCGCCAATGTGCTCATCGTGTCAGCTGTCCCAGATGGACTTGTGATGGCTCTGCTGCTTGTTTTGGGAATCAGAAGGCCCGCGGCAGCAACTATCGGAACGATCAAGAGAGTGACCTTGTTCCCTGGGATGCCACCCAAGCTATGCTTGTCGAAGACTGGACGCTCAAAATCCATTTTAGTCCCGTGATTGACCATTGCTCGAGTAAGTGCTTCGACTTCATCCATGTCCATTCCGTGATACTGCTCAGCAGTTATGAAGGCCGTAACCTCAATGTCGCTCAGAGCTCTGTCAACAGCATCCTTGATTATGTAATCAATTTCTTCTTTTGCGAGCTTCTCGCCCCGCATCTTCTTCCTGATGTATTGAACTGAAGTCGGTGGGGGGAGAAGGTTCACTGTGACCATATCTCCTTCAACGATTCCCAGCTCTCTTGCTGTATCGAGGAAAACTCCAACCTCATCAGGTGCGACAAACGTTTCCGACGTATTGACGATCGCTGGAACTGAGAGCTCATCTTTCATCAATCTGGCTCGGTCGTGCGTGGTTATGCCTAGTTGCTCAGCTCTTTGCGCATTCAGAAGAATTAGGCGACTTCTAGTGGAAATATCCAAGATCTTTGATTTGAATACGGTCAAAACAGGTCACTTCAGAGAAGCTCGGTTGTCATGAAAGTCTTCAATAGAGAGTATGAGTCCAGCTAAAAATGTCTTCCTCAGAAGAGCTATCTTCGCCTCATCAAGGGGATTCGTCTTCGTCTGGCAAGCAGAAGAGTCACGGCAAGCACTATGAACGCCGAGAGATTTACTGATAGAAGGTATTTCACGTTCTCGCTGAGAGTGGAGAATGACGATATGGTGGATATCGCTGATCGAGCAGAGGGTTCGAGGAATCTCAAAAGTCCAGTCATTTTTCCCAGAAATCCTAGGAACATGGCTGAGCCAAGAATATACGGTAGAAAAAGAGACGATGTGAACACAGTCGTCACAAGTGCCGCATATTTCGCCAACTTGAGAGATAGTAGACTTCCTTCTTGCTTCGGTCCGAGAGAAGCTTTCACATAGCCAGTTTCTTCGACAAGATAGGCCCACGCAAAAATAAAGAGAAGCGCTACGCCTATCGAAGGTAAGAGCATGATGCGCACAGGCAGATTCAATGTTCCCAGCTGAATGAACTCAATCCTGTCTTCCAAGCCATGAACAGACATGTACTCAAGAAAGAGCACGCTGACGAGGATCGATGTCAATACGAGGATCAGACCCGCTATTGCTCCCTTCGGGGACTTCCATCTGACCGCTATTCTTCTGTATCGCTCGCTCATCTCCATCACCACTATGCTGGGAACTCATGGCTGCATTTTGGGCATTTTATTAATCCGCAGTCTCCTCTAGCTGAGGAAGGGCACCCGCCGCAAGCAAATGCCCGTGCGTACGTTACGTCAAATCGTTCTTTGCATTTAGGGCATTCGATGATTCTTCTTGCCAAACGAAATCACGATTGCGAATTGATAGTTTAGACAGGAATATCTGCTAATAAGAGTGGTGGCGAGTTCTGAACTATTGACTTACCCCACCGTCACATTGCTAGTATTTTGTTTCTCCAGGGCGAAGTATCGAGATATGTTGAAATGATACAGTTTTAGAAACCGAAACATTATATACTCGAACAGGCGTATTCTAGGGCGATTCAATATGAGCGAAAACGACCCTTGGGCACCAGTTGACAACTATGTTTCACACCTGAAGTTTCCAGACGTGGCAAGACGCCGACTTGGAAAATTCTTCGCATGGGCCAAGAAGAATCCGCAAGAGGTTCTTGACATGCAAAAGCAAGCCTCTCTTTCACAAGATGATGTTGAACGGTATAAAGTCGCCGATCTCGTCAAGAACTTTGTTGAGAGTATAGAGGGCCAACGAAACACGAAACTGACAAACTACGGCGTTATCAGAGGGTTCTTTCTAGCAAACTATCGGCCCTTACCTCAAATTTATCAATTCACGAAAAAACTTGCAAATGATAGAGATCGTGCGATTAGTAAAGTAACCCCTGAAATGCTCCATGTGATTCTTTTGGCTGTACGGAACGACCCACGAAAAAGAAGTATGATTCTAACACAACTTTCAACCTTTGCCGGCGTTAAAGAATTGATGCTCATAAATCAGCACTATGGTTATCTGATAGGTGAGGCAATTCGGAAAGGAAAAATTCCAATAGAGCTTGAAATGGTTTGGCAAAGAAAAACCAACACGGACGCATATCGGACCTACATAGGCAGTTTCGCATGTGAAGCACTCAAAGAATATTTTGAAAAAGAACGTGGCTGGCCCAAAGAGGGGGAACCGATCTGGTACGGAGAATTGAGCAAGAAAGGCGAGAAGAAAAAGGGCCGCAAAGAAGAAGCACTAACGGATTTAGGTTATCGCCAAATGTGGATGAGATTAACGGCAAAGCTAGGTTTTAGACCATCATATTACGGACGCAAATCCGCGCCAAACACGCCGAAAGAGACTTGGCGGCGATATGGGACCGGACCGCATCAGCTAAGGGACCTCTCGATTTCGCTAAGTCAACGCGCTATCTCCGAGGGGTTCAACCCCGAAAGTGCCGAATATTTCGCGGGCCATACGATTGATCCACTGGGGTACCGCAACTTACACGGAATAGATCCAAATTACCGAAAGGCGCAATACGAAATCGTTGAGAAATTCATCAACCCCTATCAAGATACGGATGAAAAAATACGAGAGCTGGAACAGGAACACTCACGGACAATTAAACAGCAAACAGAACAGATCAATATGCTTACGGCAGAAGTGAGAAACCTCAAGTTATTCATGTTGAAGCAACGGGCGGCGGAAGAACTCGCGATGGAACCACCGGACGAGTAACGCCACACAATTTCTAAAATGGGGTAATGTTGTTTCTGATGGGGTATCGAAATCGGGCGCGCGCTTGAGAAACAGCTTGCTTTTGTAATGCAAAGTCATAAAGGAGAAATCAGTAGTCTAGACAAAACAAAATCCAAGTGAGGAATGAGAGATGAAAGGGAAGGAAACTGCGAGCAGACCATTTCTGTATAGGCTTGTTGGTGCCGTCGGAGCATTTGCTGGAGGCATAGTAGTAGCTGTCCTATTCTACGGGCCGTTCAATATTCCACTGTACATATGGTTTCTACTCATAAGCATGTCCTTAACGGCTGTCTTTGGTGGTCCTAAGAAGAAACAGAAGCCGGACGAGCATCCGCGCGAACAGACAGAACGCGTGCCACAGTTTCTGCAGAAGTCAGAGGAATGAAAGCATGAAGAGCCTCAAGGACAACATGTGGCTTGTGCTGTTGGCAGTCTTGGGGTTCTACGTTTTATCCCCTTTTCTTCTTGGACCATTTGTCCTTGCAGTACGACCGCCCAACCTCATCAGCCTATCAATTGAGAACATACGCCCCAGCGAGGATGGGTATCGCGTCGAGTTCACCCTAAGCCTTCGAAACAAAGGAGCATACCCTATCTCTCTCAACGATTTACGTTGGACAGCGGGCGGTACGGAACTCTTGGAGCTTGGGGAATACGGTTATCCTATTTCAGGAAGTAAGTTTGCGTTGACAGCGACCTTCCTGCTTCCGTTCCAGAGCCTTGTCTTCCCTTGTGTTGCGACGTATTCACTAGAGTCTTTGTTTTGGATTGGCTATAATAAGGCACGTTATGGTACGGACTATAAGATACGTCAAGTCAGTGTGAACATTAGTGGAAAGGCCGAGCTGTTTGGCATTCCCTACGTGGCAATGGCCTTCGAAACTCATGCAGAGGAAAAGGTGCCGTAACTAGGGCGAGGAATGAAAACTTGAACTTGCCACTTAAGACTCACCTAGGACAGCAAGGACTTATCACCGAAGTTGAAATACGCGCGCAATCATACTTGATTAGATTTGTTTAATCAGTGTGGGTTCAGGTCGCTGAGTATGCTTAACCAAAAAACTACGAACTCAACACTGACTGGACACACACAGGCTTCTAGCTAAGAGCTTCTTACTCTAAGTATAGTAATATTACAGATATGGGTACGTTATCTATCCGCTAGGAACGAGCTATCCTCAAGCTATCGGTTCAACGGAGTAACGCATCTAAGAGTTCCGCGCTGCGGCGCGGGGACGTATTCGTCTTAGTTAGCGCCCTAGGCGTTTAGAGTTCTCCTTAGGGGGCAATGGTCCCATGTTTGGGGTGGGCATGGTGGGCACACACAAAACTACTACTAACGACGACGGTTCACATTACGACGGCCGCACCTTCTGATGCACACACACTTCTTCTCAGATACCGACGGCCGCCGACGTCACCCATAATGCGCAAGGCAACGTTGGGCTGGACGTTGTAGCGCCTCTTCAGTTCCAGTTCAAAGACTGATGTGCAAAACGCCTCCCACCGAGAAGCCACGTCCAAGAACAGGAACTGGGCAATATCGCGTTTCTCGGGATTCCCAACCCCGCGATATTTGTCGTCCACATACACCTGCCCTTTGGAGATCCCAATCGAAGAGTTGACGTGCTCTCAAAACAGCGGAAACGAGTTCTTTGTGTTCTCTATGTGACTAGTCATCGTACTCGTGGACAAAATCGACGTGTAAATAGTCGTGACTTTGACACGTAAAGACGTTTCAACAATGAATCGGAAGCGCTTATATCTTCACATGTATTTATTACAGAACAGTGAAGTTCTTGAAAACTGAGCCTCACTCAACGCGAACGCTTGATGATCTTCTCGCTGACGTGGCACGAAAAGTTCCGGAGTTCGGGGGGATGTTTTATGGTTCAAACGAACAGACGCTCCAAGTGTATTTGACAAATGTCACCCCGGACAGGGTGAGAGCCGTTCAAAGAGCCATCGTCGCGGTCTTTGGGGCTACTGTCATCCCGCAAGGTGGCATTGAGGCGCTTCAAGGCCAGTATGGATTCCTGCAGCTCAAGGAATGGTACGACCGGATGGTGGGGCCTATCTTTAGCATACCAGGGATCACATTGACTGACATTGATGAGGCGAGGAATCGACTCCGAGTCGGTGTGGAGAAGAGCGACGTTGAGGCGCGGATCGCCGATCAGTTAGAGAAACTGGGAATCCTGCGCGAGGCAGTCGCTATCGAAGTGACTGGGCCCATCGAGCCTGCTCAGGCTGTTAATGTGGCCCACTCTCCCAGACAAGGCGGCTACATCATCAGACGCCTGAACTGCAACCAAACCGGCTACGGTATCGGAGGTGGTACTTTGGGCTTCAATGCCATGACAGGCGGGGGGGTGCAGATTGGAGGCTTTGTCACATGTTCGCATTGCACGGCAGTTTGGTGGGGCCTTGATACCAATTCAGGTTTTCCCCCCTGTGAGGTTTATCAAGCCCCAGGATTCTATCCACCACCCGTTGGGGTGGAAACCGTTGATCCACCGGGTTTCAAGGGTTCCCCTTGCCCACCGGGAAAGATTTGTCGGTACAGCGACAGTGCTTTTTTCACATACCACCCTGGAGTTGCATGGGATCGAGGGCTCATTGCCCGAACGACCGGCATAACAACTTCGATTGCAACCCCCATACTAACAGTCAACCAAACCGGCATTCCTCCGGGAGCATTTGCGATCGTCGCCCGCCCGACTATGCCATACCTTGTCGGCCTCACGTTAAACAAGGTAGGCAGTGTAACCGGCTGGACGCGGGGGTCCATCACAATGACCAATGCGACTTTCGCCCAACCAGGGCCGAGTTTCCAGGTTTTTTGTCCCGGGGGAAAAAAGGACCCCACGCCGGCGCCTCCCAACGCGCTCCTGCTATCACAGTATGTGGTTGGGCACCCGCACAATGACGTTGTTAATGCTGGAGACAGCGGCTCGCCAGTCTTTCGGAGTCTATCCCACGTTAACAATGTCGAGCTGTATGGAATCCTTTGGGGCAGATATGTAAACAGCTACAAGAGTTTCATCTTCAGCCCCATTGGCGGCGTGCACTTCCAAGCGACCGGTATTCAAACTGATCTGGGGCCGCTCAAGTATTGCGCGCCTGGAGCCAACCCAGCATGCTGAAGGTAGAAGCTGTTTAGGCGGGCCTCAAGCGTTGATACTTGCAACTCCTAAGGAACTCTGGCGCCTATGGAGAGGCGAAATGAACCTCCCGTAAACCGTTTGGTCCATTGTCATCATATTTTCGACCACATTCCTCACACTTGTGGGACAGTATGGTTGTTTCGTTTTCTCCCTTCCAGAGTTTGGTCATTGCTGTACAGGGCATGTAGGCTGGTGCGCACACACACAAAAAAAACTGACTACGACGAGACGACGGACGACGACGATCATGGAAAGAGAGAAATCTCTGGAACCACTCATGCCCCGACGCTTTCAAGTGCCTTTATGCATAACTTCTCAGCCATCGGCCAATTGCAGCAATGGAGGTGGGGTAAGTCAACTCCGCCAGATAGAGAAACGATACAATAGCAGAATCGTTGCCATGAGGCATGTCAACGAGAATACGATTTGCCTCCAGAGAACTGCGTGGTATCCTAGAGCTATTCTAGTGACCTCCCAGAAATTGCTGGCAAACATCAGCAACAGCAAAGCGAACATTAGAAAAGCCACATGCCTGATCTCAGTGAACGCATGATGCGAAACAAATAATCCTGTGACATATCTGTCGATCCAGGTCGGTTGTACTCTTTCTTCAAGCCAATTCTTAATGTCCATAGCGATCTTCTGTGGGAAGACTTCTTCTGTCAGTGCTCTATCATAGAGTTTTCCAATCTGGTCCTTGGGAAAGGCCTTCCGAACTTGTCTAAGTAACTTCTTGATCAATTCTTCTGTTCCGTCACGATAGTAGATGTCTCTGGCAATGGAAACGTTAAGAACGAATGACATCATGGATCCAATGAAGAATATCAACGCTCTGATTCCTATCAGGTCTGTATACGAGTATCTCTCGGAGCTGACTATCCATGCTGAACCAGCAGTGATGCCTGTCAGCAAGAAAAGATAGTTGATCTTCTCCATAACGTATCTGTCCCTTAGGCGCCACGCTTCGCATAGCTGTTCGTACTCTGTCCTAATCCAATCTTGAAAACCGCGCCCTTGAGCCATTTCATAGGCATATGTGATGACCTCCAGATCCATGCATCCTTTTTTCCATTCTGTTGTTGCCTTTGTCTTATGCTCAATGGCTTCAAAAAAATCTCTCAACAATGTTGGGTAGCTGTCGTCTTCATCAAATGATCTTGCTAGTTTTCCATCAAGTCTTATCTGATTGCTTGCCATGTCAACCTCAAGAACGCCGCTAGCGCCTACAAATGTGATCTTCTTTCGGTCTAGGGGTATTCCCTTGGCCACCTCAAGGAAGCCAAGGACTCCATTGATGTCCAATGCTATTTGGGCGTAGGTTTCACAGTCATCAATAGCATCTTCAGATCTACCGATTGCCGCATTTTCCACCCTTATTCTGCTATGTCCGAATAGAGTTGCAAGAATTGACACCAAGTGAATTCCTGTATCAATGGCCACCCCGCCTCCGCTTTTCTCTCTGCATCTTGCCCAATCCCTCTCTTCCGGAGAAGACTCGAGGATCTCGGCTTTGATGATACTCAGTTTACCGATTAGTTTCTCGTACTCTTTCCAGTGTTCGCGGAGTTCCCTTATCACCGGTTTGAAGAGGTAATGATCACTCAACATTGTCACTAGTGAAGATTTTTCTTCTGCTGCTCTCAGCATCTCTCGCGCTGTCTCCAAAGTGTTGGAAATCGGTTTCTCGCACAGAACATGGAGCCCGCGATACAGTGCTTTCTTCGCTATTGCTGCGTGGGTGTGATTTGGCGTCGATATTATCGCAACATTATACTCGTCAAAAGGTTCCTCACCGGCCTTGTAGTACTTGTACCTCTCTGAATTTGGGGGATATTTGTCGACAATCGCGAATTCCATTTCAAAGTCTTTGGCCAGTTGCTCAAGAGCAGGTATGATGCGACTTCGAGCAAGACTACCGCAGCCCCCATAGAGCAGGATCTTGAGCTTCATGCCGAATCATGTACCTAAGAGCCGATCATACCTTGAATTGTTGTTCGTTAGTAATGAATCTGATTCTCTACTGACACTAAGCCTGCTGGAGTGCACGCACGTTGTTTGCAAACCTAGAAGCGATTGTGGTTTATCTTAGATGCATGAGCAGGCGTATCCGTGCGCCTGCGTCCAATCGGGCTATTCTGCGCCTCAAGCGAGTCTTCAGAGTCTCTCGATAATGGGGTGAACACCAGTGATTCCAAGCTGGGTCCAAAGCTAGTCTGTGGATTCATCGAGTTCATCTTCGTCTTCCTCAGGATCGTCTGGCCTTATCTGGTCTTGCCTGGAGAAATAACCCACCAGGGGGTGGGTCATTTCTCGCCAAGAAAGGCCCCCATCATGGGTCGTCGTCAGAATCGTTAGGTGTGTGTGCGCACCAAGAGACCCTAGTGGCAGTATCTGAATCAGGATGGCCACCAATCATGTCGTGGTCCAGCCAATTTCCGAGTATTTCTGTGAATAGAGAACGTTTGCCAGTTGACATTTTCGCAGAAACGTTTTTTCAAACTCGGTTTCATTGATGCAATAAGTTCATCTCTAATCTCATGAACTTTCCTTTTCACATCCCTAACATATTCTAGAAGTGTCGAAAAGGAGTCCTCTGTGATGTCCTTAGGGATGTGTTGTTCGTCGGTTGCAAATGCCAAACCATCTTTTCTAACAAAGTACACTCTACTCTCAGAAATCTTGCTGTGTACCATCTCGTTTCTGATTTCGGATAGTTCTTTCAGTCTGCTGTATCCCTTTGAGTCTCTTCTCAAGGGTTTCTTGAAGCAAGTGCAGAAGCAGTGTGCGAAACACCATTTTTCTGCTAACGACATTCTGTCGATCCGTTGGCGAAGCTCCACATTTTCGAAAAGATTCTTGTCGAGATAGAGTTCATATACAATATTGAGCAAAGCCTCGATGCTCAAGAGAAAAGACATCGTGGCAGACCACGCTCTTTCAGGTGCTTCACTCCAATGCGCTTTTTCAAGCTCAAAAAGGAAGTTTTCGCCTCTGACATAGTTGCTGATGAAGACATTCTCGATTATTTCATACTTAGCTTCATCCGCAGGTACTTTGGTCTTGTTCTTCGATTTCGCATATTTCAGTATGTACGATATCAGCAGCCTTGCTTTTGCGAGCGCTGCCTTGTCCAGCTTTTCTGACATACCTTCAGAAGACGTTCTTACTCCAATATTCCAGCTAAACAGCTTCCAATCGTAGACAGCTAAGTAGACATCTCCTGCTTTCAGAAGGAATTCCCACTGAATTCTGTCACTCCACACTACTTTCGCAGGCCCGAAGTGCTCCTTCAGGAAAGAATAGACAGTGAAGGGAGAAACTGCTAGTGGCTTGTCAAAAAAGAGACCGTGACCATGAATCATTTCCGAGACTTCCGTAGGAGATGCGACGACGAAATGTTTCCACACATCGGGAAGTGTTGATTTCAAGATAGCCTAAACACCACTGTATCATTTGCTAGAGTGCAGATAACTTTTGATGTCCAATCGTTGTTCTATCGTCGTTCGTCGTGAGGATCAGTTTTTGTGTGTGTGTGTGTGCGCACTTTATGATAGATACACAGTCTTTGCTGAACGAACGACAACTCATGTCAGGGAAAAAATCCTCTGAACCCCCCTTTTCCTATTGCACTCAACCAAACCCATGCTTTAATCAAGAAACATCCCTAGCCCTCCGCGCTTCAAGATTCCCCCGTGCTTACGCGAAAAAACGTGGCTTACCTGAAACCTCGAACAGTGTGCTTATCCGGATCCCTCACCCATACAGGAATGTGCTACGCACACCAGACACACAAGGAACCACGCCTAGAACACACGTAGAAACACAGGAACGCACAAGAAGGAGACTATGTCACTTTGAGAGTTGTGTTCCCAGTAGTCGGTAAGCACTGTTTCCGCGTAAGCATCCTTGCGCAAGCCGTCGATAAGCCACCTCAAACCGTTCAACTTGACGACATTGACACCATTGACGGGATTCTCTAACTTTGTAGCTACGGGGGAAAAAGGAAGAACAAAGTATAGAGAAGCCGTCAATCCTGTCAATCCCGTCAACCTAGGCATCTCCCTTGTCGAAGTCATCCAAGCTAGGCTGAATCTTGCTTGGGTCAACGAGTAGCAGTCGAATTCCCCGATATACTCTATGAGTTGCTATGACTTTCCCGTCCTCATCCTTCTCCGAAACCCATGTATCTGATATTGAGCCAACGGGCGCTTTCTCCATGAATGTTTTGAAGAAGGTCCGTTGCGAGTACACTTGACCGTAGCGTTTAGCTTTGGCGTATTTTTGGAACTCTTGAAAGACCAGTTGTTTCACGACGGGGGCTTCTTTCTGATCCACGAACTCAACGAAATCGTCGATGAACGAGGTTATCGGGTCTGATAACTTGTTGTACAGTCTGCGTTTGATGTCCACGTCTTTGTCGTCATCGAATCCTCCGCGTTCAAGCAATCGCTTGCGCGCGACTATCACCTGATTTAACAACCCTGAAAGTTCTAGGTCGGTAGTCAGCTTCTTGATATAATCCTTGTCCTCGTTTTCAATGGTTTTCGTGAAAGGAATCAGTATCCATCTGCGATAGAATGCATCGCTGTCATCTTTGGATTCGGGTAGTATGTTGCAACTGAAAATCAGTTTAGCCCCGTTTTCGAAAACAAATTCTTTTGCAAACTTATGTTCCCCTGTAACAGTGTCGCCCCCAGTCACCGCTTTGAATTTGCCGAGGTCGTAGACTGGCCGGCTTGGAAGGTCTGCATAGATGTTGGCTAACTTGCCGAAAAGGTCGGCTACAGCAAACCGATTCTCTGTCAACTCTTGAAGGCCTCTCGCTGAAATGTTTTGGGGTCCAAGAAAAGTTTTGGCGAGATTCAGGAATGTTGATTTTCCGTTGCTTCCGTAGCCGATAAGCAGTAAGGCCCTCTGCATTTTGTTTCCTGACGTCAGGCAATAGCCAAGAAGATCATATAGAGTGTCTTTGTACTTGGGTGCGACTTCCGTTAGGAATGCGTCGATGTTTTCGCATTTCGCGTTGGGGTCGTAGGTCACAGGGATTTGATTCAAGAACCCGTAGCTTGGCGAATGCTGTTTCAACTCGCCGGTTTTGAGGTTCAACACTCCATTTCGAAGACAAATGTAATCTTCGGGGGGAACGAAAAAGGGTCTATCAACGTAGCTACCCCATCTGATGTGGTGGATAACTTCGTACATCTTATGGGTGGATAGTTGTCTTATGATGTTTGGGAATTTTTGAACCAGTTCCTTAACGAACTGCTTTATTCGTGGTTCCCCATCCGGTCGCCAACAACCCGATGGTTCATCATACCGATAGATTTCATCTGTGTCGCGCAAGGTATGTAGGAAGAGTTCACTTTGAGTTTGAATATAGTCGGCAATCATCGACGGTATTGGTTTGTCATGCTCGGTTAGCTTGAAGTATATTGCTTGTTGAAAAGACTCAATTTGATTTTGTAGTTCCGGTGTCATTCGTGGGCAGGCTTTGGCAAACTCTTCGTTAATTGAGTCGGGCGTAACCGTTTCAGTGGTTTGCGCACTCACGGCTCAACAGGAGTCTCCCGGGAGATGCGCAACAATCCATAGCTCGCTGTGCGATAGATAATCTTCGTGTCTGGAACATCAACAATTGCCCCCACTACCTCGCCCAATCTCTCTTCTGGACAAAGCAGAACCAACCCTAGCTTCAACAAACTAACATTTTGCTTACTTAACATATCTTCATCATCTCCGCTTTTTGTTTTTTGAGAAACTAGCTTCGGTTAGTTTAGTGGGACTCCCCAACCGTGATCGCGACTCACGGCGGTTCATTTCCCGTGATTCAATACCTATTGCCTTTCTCCTACGCTTTCAACTACGACTGCGTGCCACGCAACTATAGACACGCCCTAGCCTACTCTCCCCATGACCCATATAAGTTTTAGACAATTCTGTATAAAATACTGTATTGATGTTTGACCGCAAAACTGTTGGTAATTCGAATCAATTGAGAAAATCCTGACGGAGAAAAGTATCTTCCAGCCAAAGTAGATCATCTACTCATCGATTTCTACGGCCGGCCGTTCAAGTGCGGAAGCGCGCCGCCCCTTGCGCTAGTCACGAAGGTTCTATGATATGAGTCGTCGCCAGGGCCAGGTGTGACCTACACGTCTTCGCAAGAGATCAGACAATGGCTTCGCTGGGGACCTGTTCTCATCCATCAATAACTCTCTCATAGCTCTAAATGTCTGAATTTTGTCATTCCTTCTCGCTGCCTCCTGGCCAGACTTCACAATCTCGTTGCAGAACTTGGTCTCGAAAGACTGACCTGCGACTAAGCAATCGATTTTGGCATTAAACAGTGTCGAGCATTCTTCCAGTAGAACATCAAATGGGTGCTTATCCAAGAGGAGGCAGCGACAGAGTGTGACCTCTCCCGCAAGCTGAGCGCCAAAAAAAGCTCTGCAAATAAGGTCGTGCTTTCCCAAGTGGAATTCCCTGAGAGTTGCTTGCCCCACATCTTCGGTGTGAGTTTCCAGGTATTTCCCAATCTCCTCTCCGGATATTCTGTCAGCCTCGCCTTTTGCCGCATCATAAGCGAGCGGGTAGAGTTTAATGAATCCATAGAAATTACGTGCGGCCTCGAGAACCTTGGCATCAATCCGTTGAGTCTTTGGATCCATTCCGAGTCGAAGGAGTTCATCTACACCCGGCCTGTCACCCCTCTCAACTTCTTGTAGGAATAGGAGGAGTTGACTAAGCATTGGCTCGTAAATGGCTCCAGTCAATTCATCTTCCCTACGCCATCCGCGACTGAAATAAGCGCTGATTATCGAACCTGCAATGCCAAGCACACCGCCAGCCACTACATAGAGTAAGTTCGACATTGTACTTACATCAGGAGGCAGATTGGCCACAGTTATTGTTACATTCAAAGAGGCATCCGTTCCCTCGTTACATAGTATCGTACGCCTCACTTAGCTATCGCGGTCGAACTCAAATGTCGCACGGAAGCGCGTAGCGCGCACTGTTTCGATAGGAGAGCCTAGGCGCAGCTTTCGAGTCGGTCGCTCTAGAAGGGACACAGCGAGTAAGCAAAAAATGCCTCCAATTTTAACCCAGTGATAATTAAGAGGTGAAGAAATGTTAAGCAAAAAAGCCGAATACATGAGAAATTATAGGCAAACACATAGAGAAAAAACTCGCTTACAAGGACGAGAAGCCACTCAGCGACACAGAGCGCGCAAGAAACCACCCCCTATCCTGAAACCGCCTGTTTGCTTTATCTGCGGAAAACCCATTATGCCCTTTCAAAGCCTACCCCTTTGCCTAGAACATTCCGCGGAGAACCGGCCATACTATAAACGCTTCAACGGCCGCCCAATAAACAGCACATGCGATTTATGCTACTTAACCAAAACCTGCCGAATGAAAACGAAGCGCAAAGGATACTTTTCCTGCAATTTAGTGGGGCTGATACCCCCCAAAATATACCTCCATTTAAGAAGCAACCCCATTCCCCCGCGTTTTTACGCATGCGCGCGTTTGCTTTCTACGGGTATGAAAAGAATTGTAAGTAAATGTTTCTACGGGTATTTTTGAGAGGTAGACATGTAAGTAAATGGGTTTTGAGGGGGGGTGCCTGTAAGTAAATACCTGAATTGTTTGGTAAGGGTGGGTGCGGGTAACGTATGAAGGTAAGTAAGGCTCCCAATACATGTAGGTACTATGCTAGTTCTTCTAGGTAGGGGAAATTTGCTTACCCCGGCCTCTAGGTAGAGGAAAAATGGGGAAAGGGGATAGCTTGAGGGTTTAAATAGGAAATATTAGTCCTTCCAAGACGTAATCTTGGCGCTTGGAGTGCCGTGTGTCGCAATAATGGATACGTGTTGAAATGAGCTCTTTTCTGTGGCCCCGTGCCAGTGCAGCTCTTCACGAGGAATGAGGACTACGACACCAGGGGTAACGGTTCTTTGCTCCTTCTCTGTAGCGACTATTCCCTCACCTGCCAAAATATACAGAACTTGGTCGTAAGTGTGCCTGTGTGGCTTGTTCATGACTCCAGGAGGAAAACTGATTATATCCAGTTTCAGATCGTTTGCGCCGATAGTCTCGTTCACAAGAGCCGTGGATTCCACTGTTCCGATGAAGATTCCCCCGGAACGTTTCTCAACAGGTAACTCGTCGATCTTGACTACCTTCATTTGATTTCACCATGGGATCATCCAAAGACGTTCTGTGGTGCCTTAATAATGTTCTGAGGCCGAACAGATCTATCCAAAGCAGTAAGCTTGACCGAAATCATAGCAATGCTATAATCCCGCGCGCGCATGGGAAATCCAATCCTCGATATCCGTGACATTGAGGAAGAGATTGTAATGTGGTTCTCTGCTACTGTTCGAAGAACTTTGAAAAGAGTCGCGAAGCGAATGACGAAGAGACGAACCACATTGGAAGAGGTGCTCACCGGTGAGTTGGCAGGGTTAAAGGTGAGTGTTAGGCAGGTGAGGAAAGCGCTCGAAGCTGTGAATCTTGAGTCCAAGAACGTGGAAAGATGGAAGGAAGATGACGTGAGAGATTTTAGTCAAAAGATAAGGGTGATTTCGAAACCTACACTTATCATCGCAAACAAGATGGATCTACCGTTTGCCGACAAGTTCCTCGAGAGCATCGTTGAAGAGTTCAAGGAATCAGCTGTGGTACCTTGCTGTAGTGAGGCGGAACTTGCACTGAGAAGAGCCGAAGAGAAGGGGTTCGTCGAATACGTTCCCGGCGAAGAGGTTTTCAGAGTTGCTGATCAAGGCAAGTTGACAAAAGAGCAGCTCTGGGCGTTGAACTGTGTGCAACAGAGAGTACTTTCAAGATGGTTGAGGACTGGGGTTCAGTTTGGACTCAACATGTGTGTCTTTAAGCTTCTTGGCATGAATTCCGTCTACCCAGTGGAGAATGAAAGGACACTGTCGGACAAGCGAGGAAACGTTCTCCCAGACGTTTTCCTGATGCCGCCTATGGCAACCGCGAAAGAACTCGGCGAGCAGATTCACTCAGATCTAGCCAGAACCATGCTGTATGCGCTTGACGCCAGAACAGGAGTCAGACTTCCCAGCGACTACATAATCCACGACAGAGATATCTTGAAAATAGTGAGTGCAACTCGAAGGAAATAGGTATCCGCTGCTTCGTACACTGGTTTCGTAAACATTTTTCATTCAGAGACGCCAGTTGACACAAGGAACGGAGAAGAATCGTGGAGCAGACGATAATCGGCCGGGGCACTTGGCTTGACAAGACAGCTGTGAAGATACTCGACAGAGAAAAGCAGTTGGGTAGAAGAGTTGACCTGTTCAAAGTCGAGAGTGGGCTTGGCGCCTCAGGTATTCCTCATGTTGGAAGCCTCAGCGACGGCGCAAGGGCTTATGGAATGAAGCTTGCACTGGAGGCATGTGGGCACAAAGCTACCTACGTAGCGTTTACTGACGACAGGGACGGCTTAAGAAAGGTTCCGGCAGGGCTTCCTGAGTCCTTGGAGAAATATCTTGGCTACCCTGTTAATCAGGTGCCCGATCCCTTCGACTGCCACGGCAGCTATGGTGAGCACATGAGTAGCCTTCTTCGCGAGGCCCTTGATGCTTGCGGAATAGAATATGAGTT
>Ga0315279_10005851_pt1 | contig 15732 bp, 14 predicted proteins | sample YL17G06_20_MG_FD_203694 | JGI IMG/M metagenome (GOLD analysis project Ga0315279, IMG submission 203694) | Sediment microbial communities from Yellowstone Lake, YNP, Wyoming, USA - YL17G06_20 | ecosystem: Environmental > Aquatic > Freshwater > Lake > Sediment | place: USA: Wyoming | collected...
GAAAAGATTCAATGAGGAGCGTAAAAGGATTTTAGATGAACTCCGCAAAAATGCTGTCATCCGCATCATTGACACACATCTTTGAGTAATGACAGGCTAATGGTTCTTTAATCTGTAATTTCAGGTGAGAAGATGGTCAGACTTGCAATAACAATGGGTGACCCTGCGGGGATTGGACCCGAAATCATTATCAAGGCGCTGAGCGAAGGCGCTCCGGCAACCGACTGCCTCCCCGTTGTCATTGCCCCATACCACCTCATGAAACAGCAGGCGGAAAGGTTGAAATGCGCCGTCAGCCTGAAGAGAATTGAAGAAATCCCCGAAGGTCCCCCTCCTCCCGCCGCCATTCTAATCCTTGAACCGTCATGCAGTGTAAGGACCGGGGCGAATGGCGATAGCAATAATATTGCCCCATCAGGGTTAAAAATAATACCCGGGCGGATTCAGAAAGAGGCGGGGGCAATTGCAAAGGCATGTATTGATAAGGCAGTCCACCTGACTCTGGAAGGGAATTGTGACGCTATCTGCACAGCCCCTATTCACAAGGAGGCAATGCACGCCGCCGGCTTTGCCTTTCCGGGACACACGGAATATCTGGCGCATCTCACAGGCGCAAAGAGATTTGCCATGCTTTTATGCGGCGGTGGACTCCGCGTCGCACTCGCCACCATTCATTCACCACTGAAGGATGTGCCCGAACTCATCACGGAAGATGGCATCCTTGAAAAATTGCGACTCCTTCATGAATTCATCCCCTACTTTGGCATACCGCGCCCGCGCATAGGGGTCTGCGGCATTAATCCCCACGCGGGTGAAGGGGGGATGTTCGGGGATGAGGAAAGCCGGATTATCCGCCCCGCAATTGAGAAGGCGCGCCTTGAAGGCATTGATTCTGACGGTCCCTTGCCGGCGGACACCCTATTCCACCGCATGTTGAAGGGTGACTTTGACGCCATTCTTGCCATGTACCACGACCAGGGGCTGATACCGGTAAAGACACTTGCCTTCCATGACGGCGTCAATGTGACCATGGGTCTCCCTTTCATCCGGACCTCCGTTGACCATGGCACAGGATTTGACATTGCCGGAAAGGGGGTTGCCAGTCCGGAGAGTCTTAAGGCGGCAATCAGGCTTGCCGTCCTTCTCACAAAAAACAGGATGAAGCCGCAACCATGAGACACAAGAAACACGAGACGTCAGATTCTCCGCCACCTGTCCTCCGCCTCAAGAAACGGCTTGGTCAGCGTATCCTGAAAGACCGGGAGACGCTCCAATTTATTGCAGACTCATGCGACCTGACGCCGGAAACGACTGTGCTTGAGATTGGCGCGGGCATCGGTAACCTTACGGAACAACTTGCATCAAGGGCAAAAAAGGTGGTCGCCGTGGAACTCGATGAGCAGTATCGCATATTCCACCTCCGTCTCATGATTCACCATCAAAACATAGATTTCATCTATCAGAATATCATGGATATGAATCTGGGGGAGATGCCTGTCCTGAAGGAGGCGCGCGACCTTGTCATAGCAGGCAATATCCCTTTTTACATCACCACACCTCTCATCATGAGGATTATGGAGGAGGGCACAGCATTCCGGCGGATGGTGCTGATGGTGCAGAAAGAGGTGGCTATGAGGCTGGCGGCATCGTCGGGTCATCGCACCACAAGCGCCATCACGCTCAAGGTGCATTACTTCAGCAATGCCACACTCCTGAAAGTCGTCCCTCGCCACAATTTCCATCCTGCTCCCAGGGTGGATTCCGCCATCATCCTCTTTACTCCGCGCAAGGAAACCATCTTTGACCCCGAAACGAGAAGACAATTCTTCAAGCTTCTGGATGCCGCCTTTTCTCAGAGGCGCAAGATTATACTAAATTCCCTCATGAGCGCCATGGGAGGCAAGATTTCAAAGGATATGGTCGGCATGTGCCTTGGGGAGGCGGGGATTGACCCTTGCTCCCGCGCGGAAAGAGTCCCCTTTGAACAATTCCTCGCCCTGTTCAAAGTCATGCGGAAAATTGGCTGGCACTGATAAAACTATAGCAATATTCAAAAGTCTGTTCCTTTAACATCATTCTCACACAGAGACGCTGAGACACGGAGATTAAAACTCTGTGCCTCCATGCCTCTGTGTGAAATATTCATTTAACGGAATAAACTTCCGAATAATGATATAACGAAAAAAATCCTTGAAATAATGAATCAGGTGGTGTTTCTTTATCCATAAATATTCGGGTGAGAGGATGGGAACCAATGATAAAGATAGATTTTGCGCGGGATTTGGCTCAAAGGCTCAAGGTGAAGGACAAAGAGGCATTAAAGATTGTGGACAACCTCATTGAGAGCATCAAGGAGGCGATTATCAAATACAAGCGGCTTGAAATCCGCGATTTCGGGGTGTTCACTATCAAAACACGCAAACAGCGCGTCGGGCGCAACCCCAAAAATAAAAAGGAATATCCCATTCCCAATCACATGGCAATAACCTTCAAGGCGGGCAAGGAAATCAAAGAACTCTGATAAAGAGCGCCCGAGAAGAGAAATAATTCACCCTGAAAACTCATATAGTTCGATTGGGAAAATCCTTATTGCATCTCCAGCGCGTGAGCCATTGTGTCCGTCCGGACATTTGCACCCTTTTTTCTCAAAACTTACCTATGAGCGCCAGAACATCTTCCGCCGTGTAAACACACTCACCACCAGCATCATGAGAAAAGTCATAAATAATCCACGAATGAATCCCGACCAGGGCGTCGGGGTTACAACCTCCAGCCAGTCACTGATTCCGGTCAGGGATAAAAGGGGCCAGACAAGACTGCCCATCGCCACATAGGCAATCATTGGATTTTGCCCATTGTCAATCAACAGTCCGACGAGTTTTCTCCGGTGATGAAAGACATCAATAATGACCATGAAAAAGATTAAAAGAAAGATAGCCATCCCTGCAGTGACAAAATAATAACTCATGGTTGCCGGGTCCTTCTTGATGCCGCCCTCGTAAGGTTCAAAGAAAAGCCCCAGAACAAGCCAGTAGGCACCCCAGGCGAACAACTGTTTCAAAAGACGCTCCATGTCACTGCCGGGATTTGGCATGAGAAGCCAGGCGACAATAAGGAGAAGGGCGGAGACAAGAAGACAGCCGAATCCCCACCTCTCGAACAGCCCCGCAAGGAGGATAATCTGAAACGCCATCATGACCGCCGCAATTGCGATAAACTGGGAGGCGCTCCATGATGGGACACCTGTCTCAATATCACGTCCACTCCTCATCCAATTGAGCAACATATCCCCCACGATGGTGCCGGGGATGATAATGAACAGATACTGTAGATATCCAATCTGAAACACCCATGAAAGCCAGGCTTGCCCGCTTATGGCATCCGAGATGGCTTTGACCCAGCCGATGTTATGCGGAGAAAAACGCAGAGCCGCCAGAATCCCCAGTATGCCAAGCCTGAGGAGGAGTTGTTTCCTTGTGAGAAGCCATGTCAGTGAGCCGAAAACAGCGGACGTGGTGAGAAGGATGATTATTATATCATTGTGGTGAAAGGTGAAGTGTTCTCCCTCAGGATTGCCAAGTTTTATCATAAAATAAGTGGCGCCGGCAAAGCCGACCGCCCTTAACACCCACATCAACCACCTCGGCAAGAACTCAGGCACACGGACGTATATCATGAACAAAAGCGCAAATCCAAGGATGGATAACAGTTTGGTGTTTGTGTCCGGCTCAGGCATAATGCTCCATGGCCCCACATGTTCCACAAACAGGGCAAAAAAGGCAAGCAAAACGCCGCGCTCAAATATGGAAAAGATTACACGAAGGTGTGAAATCCCCTTTTCCAGACGACGGGAAAGGGCGAGAGGAATCGCCGCACCCAGGGCAAATAGAAAATATGGGAACACAAGGTCAACCCAGGATATGCCGGGGATATTCGGATTGAATACCCTTGTCGGCGGCGGCACCTGCACATGATACATCCATGCAGGCAGGGTGTTCCACGGGATGATACCGGAAAGTACCATCCCCACAATGGCGCTGCCGCGGAGTGCATCCAGCCCCAGGGCGCGCCGCGCTCCGTCGCTGAAGCTATGGAGCGTAAGCGACTGAGATGTTAATAGACCGGGAATAATAGCCTTTGGCGTCATTTTTCCTCTTTCCAACTTTGAACTCATCAGTGCATCCCGATATCAAGAACAATCGGCGGATATTGCCCATATTTCACAAGTTTTCTGACAAACAGGTCATGATAGACCTTACCGGGTGTGGTGAACCACTTCCCTGGTTTCCAGTGAAACCATTTCAACTCGCAACGAATCAGATGTTTATCCTTGTCCAGTGTCCAGAAGACAGAGGGCTTGTCAAAGATGGAATGCGGGGCGTGGTTTTTGAGATTGATGGTGAGTTTCTGATTGATGTTCGCCCACTGGGAATAAAAATTCCCGCTCCAGGCATAAACTCCGTAAGCCTGAATTGCCATTCCCCACAATGTGAAAACAAAAAATAGCCCCCAGACCGCCCACCGCCCAAACCTGTTGAGCCTTAGCGCCATCCTGTATTTGAAATTACGCAGCTTGAACCATGCCCGCCGGATTTTGATAAACCGGATGCGCCAGAGGGGAAAGAGGAGAAAGGAAAACAGGGGAAGTGAATCCGTCAGGTAGCGGTATGTATAAGCCCACCCGCCCCACCACCCCTGCCGCCTGCTGGTGTAAAGGAGGACATTGGCAATGATTAAAATTACAGGAATGATTACATGTTTGCGCGGCGCGCCAAGGGGACGGCGCAGGGCTATCCAGATGGCAATGGGCAGGAATAGGTAAAAAGGGGCATTGGGAAAAAGACCCATGCTCGGAGAGAAAAGGATTCCGAGGATTCCGGCAGGTAGATTGGCGACTTGCAATGTATCCATGACTCCCTTTCCAAAAAGGCTATAAGCGGAAGTCCACGGGGAGCCAAAATGGTGATTATTATACACCGCAAGAAAGAGCATGGAGGGAATTCCTCCAAGGACATAAAGAAAAATCGGACGTTCATGCTTCAGGAATAGACGGGCGCCTTTAATTATTCTCCCCGCTCGCGCCCTGATTATGCTTTGAAAAAATACGCCCAAAATCCTGATTAACCGCCTCCACTCCCTGAGAAAAAAGATGTCCATAAACAAAAGTCCAGCCCAGAAGGAATTGCTGGGACGCGCACCAACCGCAATACCCACGGCAAGTCCACAGAGAAAATATCCCCTGTTTATTCTGCCCTGTCTCACCCAGAGCCAGAGTGAAAGGGCGAGAAAACATTGCGAGGGTCCATGCTGCCACATTGCCTGGGAGCTGTGAAACCAGGTCCCTGTGCCCAGTGCATATGCAATGGTGATGAGGAGGGCGGCGCCTCGCGGCGTACGTTTCTCCCTGAGGGCATAAAAGAGAAATAGCGCGGAAAATGCGGCAAAGAGGGAGGCAAATGCCTTATCCATGTAAAAGACAAGATAATGCTGGGGTGAAATTTTGTAAATCCGGAAAGGGATGATATAAAATGGCGCCATCAGGGTGGCGATGAGCGTGGGCGAATTGGAAAGGCATCGATTGTTGTAAGGCTTGCCGGGACGATCCATATAATATTTCGCCCCGGGCGCCCAGTTCTTAGGATTATTACTACGGATGAACAAGAATTCATCCATATCATAATTACCTTCGGTGACAAGGCTTACAGGAATAAAGCGTCCTGGATAAACATCGCTGCCGCCGATAAAGCGGGCATTTGATTGGTAAACAAGCCACAAAAGGATGATGCCCAGCGCACTGAATAGGCGGGCATGTCGACCCGTGAATCGCGATAATCGGCGAAAGAGATTTCTCACGAAAAAGTCTTCCCTTCCCCGGACTTATACTCATAGATTAATGGCATGTGCCTATAAAAATCTCCACCACCTGTCAATTCCAATTCAACATGGCTGGAAACAGGCGAACATCGAACAACGCTAATTATTATAATCCGCGCACACCTTTGTCATCCGTAGCTGAGGTGACGAATATGGTTGACAGCCCGCATGATTCCCATTTTTGTTTTTAAAGATTAATACTTGAGAGCTCACAATAAGAGGCAAAAAAATGCGATTAATCTTCCTCTGCTTGACTCTTTTCTGTTCCCTGTTTCTCTTTTCCCCTTATGCACAGGAGACCGTTCGCTCTGTTGACAAAACCACATCAAGCTCCCTCCTCGAACCCACGGATTTTTACAAGAAAAATTCCATCCCCCTCTCCCTGCAACAGGTGATTTTCAAAACCCTCGGAAATAATTTGCAGATTCGCATCAGTGATTACAACCGCAGGATTGCTGAGGCGGAAATTATGGTGCAAAAGGGCATCTTTGACCTGATTCTGAACGCCAATCTCTCAGCTTATAATAATGAATATCAGCAACCCATATATGACAACATGCATAGAGAAATTGTTGCCAAGGATAAAAAATATGGGGCGGATGCGGCTCTTTCCCAGCTCATTCCGACGGGCGGTGTTCTTGGCTTCGGCTATTACACGAACAGATATGGAACTAATTCTATCGCGGTGGATATCAGTCCCTATTACACCCAGGGTGGGAGGCTCTTTTTCCGCCAGCCGCTCCTCAAGAACTTTGGCTCTTACATGACGCTTTCAGGCATCCGTATCGCACAGAATAGCGCCCTCCAGTCACGGGAAGCCTTCCGCTTCATGGTACAGGACCAGATTGCCGAAGTCACCAAGGCATACTGGAACCTCGTCTCTGCTATAAAGACTTATGAAGTGCAATGCCTGACCCTCTATCAGGCGCGGGATTTCCTGCGTATCACCACGGTGAGTTATAAAACCGGTGTGGTGCCGGAGTCGGACGTTTTGCAGGCGAAGGCACAGGTTGCCGAGCGCGAGGAAAATGTCATCACGGCAGAAAGCTCCATCAAGGCAATGGAGGACCAGCTCAAAATCTTCATGAACATACCCAGGGCTGACAAAGAGTGGGAGCAGTTCTATCTCCCCACCGATGAACCGGACGTCCATGAAATCCCCCTTGACGCCAATTCCTTCATTGAGACGGCATTTAACTCCCGCCCGGATTATATGCAGATGCAGATTGACCTCAAGAATAAACAGATAGCGCGAAATGTTGCCAGAAACCGCCGCCTGCCTGAACTCAATCTGACCGGCTCCGCTGGACGTTCCGGTCTTGGCGAAAGCCACTCGGATGCCTGGCATGAACTGAATACCTATGACTACCATAACTATGAAGTCGGGCTCGAACTGGAATTCCCCCTCCAGAACCGCGCCGCGCGTTACCGCTACAAACAGGCTATACTTCAATATGAAAAATCAGAACTTACACTAAAGAACCTCGAGAACTTAATCATCCTTGAAATCCGGAACGCCGTCCGCAACATACAGACCGACCTCAAACGCGTTGCCGCCACACAGGCAACCGTGGAGGCGGAAAAGGCAAAACTGGATTCCGAATTCCAGCGCTACCGCGTCGGTCTATCCACCAGCTTCAATGTGCTCACATTCCAGAAGGACTACGCAGAAGGGCTGATGCACCTTATCCAGAGCAAGATCAGCTTTAACCAGGACCTGATTGAGCTGGAACGGGCGAAGGGCACATTGCTGTCAAAATTCGGCATCAATCATGTGCCATCGGTTGACCTCACCCTTGAGCCGGTCTCCCTGAAGAATGTTCAGGAATAACTTATCCCATCTTCCAAATGGCAATGAATTTCGGGGCAATATGAAAAGGAATTTCCGGATGCTCGCGGGACCGGCGCTCATATCGGCGCTCCTTTTACGCCTGTCCTTCCCCAAACCATCCCTGTACCCCCTGACATTTTTCGCCCTTGTCCCATTTTTTTCCGCCCTGATGCGCTTTGAGCGTCCCCGGGATGGACTTCTCTGCGGCGCCATTTTCGGGATTGCATTTCATTACTCAAACATCTTCTGGTTGAATACAATTTCCATTTACAACCCGTTCATATATATTGGGATTGCCCTCGTTGGGCTTTATCTGGGTCTTTACGGGGCGCTGTTTGGCTGGGGTGCGGTTCTACTGAAAAAAGGGTTGCGCCGGATAACTTTTTTGCTTTTTGCCTCACTATGGGTGTCTGTAGAATATCTCCGCAATGTGGGGCAGCTCTCATTCCCATGGTCATATCTTTCCGCCACACAGGCGCATAACCTTCCACTCATCCAGATTTGCGACATCACGGGTGTCTGGGGCGTGAGTTTCCTCCTCGCCATCATCAATGCCGCACTGGCGGATTTATTCCTCTCACTGAAGACACACCGCTCGCTCAAAGAGAGCCTCACCTCACCGGCGGTCGCTCTGGCACTCCTCATCCTGACCCTCCTTTACGGCGCCATGTGTCTGAAACATGATTTTAAGGGAAGGTATGAGATGCGCGTGGCGCTTCTTCAGCCAGACATCCCCCAGAAGATGAAATTCGCCGGTTACGCCGGAACCAATGAGGAGACAAAATCAATACCGCCCGTCATTGATGCCATCAACTTCGGGATGCTGAAAAACATACAAACAGGCAGCGCCGACCTTGTCATCCTTCCAGAATCCGCCACCATCACGCCTTATTTCGGGCTTCAGAAGGAGCTGCTTTCAAAGCTGGGGATAGAGGCACAGCGCATCTCTGCCGGAATCTTTCTCGGGGCAAACCGTGAGGTTTTTTTTGATGAGGCAGGACGCGAAGTGAGTCCGACGGATAAAATCGCCTCCGCTGGTGCATATAATTCTGCCTGGTACTTCCTCCCAAATGGCAAACTCTTCCCCCGGACTTACGACAAGATGCATCTTGTCCCCTTCGGCGAGCATCTCCCCTACTTTGACCTCATCCCCGGCTTTCAGCGAATCATCGTCCAGGCGGGCAGCTTCATGAAGGGAAAAAATTACACCCTGTTTCCCGTTGAGGCGCATGGGCAAAAGTTCCTCTTCGGTTCCGTTATCTGCTTTGAAAGCAGCTTCGGATGGCTTCTCCGCCGGTTTGCGGGGCGCGGCGCAGACTTCCTCGTCATCATCACCAATGACGGCTGGTATGAGGATAGCGCAGGACCTTATCAACATTACGACCTCTCCATTTTTCGCGCCATTGAGACGCGCCGCTATGTCCTTCGCAGCGCCAACCGCGGCATCTCCGCCATCATCGAGCCAACAGGACACGTGACAAACCACACCTCCCTGAATCGGCGTGAAACGCTCACCGGCTCCATTTATCCTCGTCCATCAGCCACAGTTTATAAATCCATCGGCGACCTTTCCGTTCTCCTGTATTTTGCACTCCCACTGTATAAAATCCTCAACCTGATAAAAAGAAAAAAAAGGGGCAAGCCCGGATGATGTGGATGCGAAATCCCATTTTATTTCTTCTCGCCCTGCTCATGGCGGAACCTGCCGTCGCGGGGGAAATGCGCATCATATCCTGCGCCCCAAACTTTACTGAGATTCTCTTTGCCCTCGACCTGGGAGGCAAGGTGGTTGGGGTGACCGATTTTTGCAGATTCCCTCCGGAAGCCGCGCTCAAGGAGAAAATCGGCGGCTACCTGAACCCCAACCTTGAAAAGATTATCAGCCTCCAACCCACACTCGTGATTACCCCCAGGACAAAAAGTGACCTGCCTCAAAAACTGCGCCGCCTGAATATCCCCACCCTTGAAATCCCAAACGAAACCGTGAATGATGCCCTCAACGCCATTACCAGCATTGCCGGAGCGGCGGGCGTCCCCGAACGCGGGGCGCAATTGAGAACCACCATCGCACACGACCTCGAATCTCTGAAGATAAAATATGCCCAGAAGCCTCCCGTGCGCACCCTCATTGTCGTTGGACGCGCCCCTGATTCCTTAAGGGACATATACGCCGCCGGTCCCGGTACATTCCTTGATGAACTCCTGAAGTTCGGTGGCGGGGAAAATATCCTGCCGCCACAGACCGCCCTCTATCCGAAACTATCCAGAGAGTCACTCATCGCCCTCAACCCCGATGTTATCCTTGACACCACATTCTCAGGTCTTGCCCTCACGACGGACACGCTTAATGCCGCCCTGCGCCCATGGCTTGACCTCATATCCGTCAATGCGGTAAAGAATGGTCGTGTGTATATCATACTTGACCCCTCTTTGACGATTCAGGGTCCAAGGCTTGCCCATTCCGCGCACCTCATTGCGGATTATCTCCACCCTCCTGCGCTGAAGCTTCGGCGGGCTTACCCGCCATAATCCACAGTGAGGGGAAAGGGAAAAGAAAATGAGCGATTGCCTCCGCATGAATAATGTCGCCTTCTCTTACGGCAGACGCCCCGTTCTGCGCTCCCTGAGTCTTTCCATGAGGGAGGGAGAAATCCTTGGCATACTTGGTCCGAACGGCGCTGGAAAATCCACACTCCTGAAATGCCTCCTCAGGACGGTTGCGCCGCAGAACGGTGAGATAACGCTTTTTGAAAAACCACACAACCAGTTCACCCAGTCCGACATCTCACAACTCTTGAGCTATGTGCCGCAGGAGATTAGCATCCCCTTCCCCTTCACGGTTTATGAAGTGGTCATGATGGGGCGGTACCCTTATCTGTCGCCCTTCTCCATTGAAGGCAGGAAGGAGAGGGAAAGGGTTGAGGAGACACTGGAGCAAATCCGGCTGAAAGATTCCGCAACCCGCCCCTTTAATGAGTTGAGCGGCGGCGAAAAGCAACGCGTCCTCCTTGCGCGCGCAATGGTTCAGGATGCGCGCCTCATGCTCCTTGACGAACCCACCTCCAACCTCGATGTTAAACATGTTACCCTCCTCTTGAATCTCCTCCTTGAAAGACGCATCCAGACGGGTCAATCCATCCTCTTTGTGACACACGACTTGAATCTTGCGTCAGCCCTGGCAGACCGACTCATCCTCTTGAAGGATGGCGCTTCCCATGCAGATGGTCCCCCTGAAACCATCCTCACCTTATCGCACATCAAAAATCTCTATGAGACGGAGGTGCGCATTATCCAGGATGCCGCAACAAACACCCGCTTTTTCGCATACCACATCGAAAAACCACAAACACGGCGCTGAGTGTTTTTTACTTTCCATGCATTCCCCGCCCTCTTTTTTCTTGACCAATATCTCAGTCGTAAAGGTAAAAGAAATGTTTTATAGTTTTATCGCAGAGTGATAATGGACATCATTTAATAAGGGGGAAATATGAGCCCTGAGAGATTGAAACTGTTTGTGTCAAACAGATGGCTGGAATCCAGAACAGGCTCCTGGACGCCTGTATATAATCCCAGCACGGGTGAGGTGCAGGCTGAAACGCCGAACTGTCTTGCCAGCGAGGTGGAGGATGCGGTGGAGGCGGCGGAAAAGGCATTTCCCGCCTGGGCAGATACCCCGCCGCCCGAACGGGCAAAATTCCTCTTTTCCTTCCGCGACATGCTCATCAAGCAAAGGGAAAAGCTGGCGTCCATCATCAGCAGGGAGAACGGGAAAACAATTGCCGAGGCTGTGGGCTCGGTGGCGCGGGGTATTGAAATTGTGGAATTCGCCTGCGGCATCCCCACACATCTCGCTGGAGAGGCGGTGTGTAACCTCTCGTCCGGTATGGATTTTGTCACACTGCGCCAGCCTGTGGGGGTCTGCGTGGGGATATTCCCCTTCAATTTCCCCGCCATGGTTCCACTCTGGATGTTTCCCATTGCCATTGCCTGCGGCAATACGGTCATCCTCAAGGCGAACGAGCGATGTCCGCTCTCATGCGCATATATGATGAATCTCCTTGTGGATGCGGGGCTGCCGCCGGGCGTTGTGAACATGGTTCTGGGTGAAAAGGAGACCGTTGAGACCCTTCTCAGACACCCGAAAGTTATGGCGGTTTCCTTTGTCGGTTCATCACGCGTGGGGCGCATTATTTATGAGACCGCCGCCGCGAATGGAAAGCGTGTCCAGGCGCTCTGCCAGGCGAAAAATCATGCCCTTGTCCTGCCGGATTGTTCGCTGGAACAAACAGCGCGGGGGATTGCGAACGCCGCCTTCGGATGCACGGGTGAGCGTTGCATGGCGCTCCCCGTCGCCGTAGTGCATGAGGCAATCTCCAAACCTTTTGTGGAAAAGATTATGGAAGAGGCGCATAAAATCAAGGTCGGTTCCGCAGAAGACCCAGGGACAGTCATGGGACCACTTGTGACACCGGAGCTCCTGGAACGGGTGCGCGGGTATATTGACAAGGGTGTCTCGGAAGGCGCCAGCCTTATCCTTGACGGCCGTTCCTGCAGGGTTGCCGGTTTTCCCAGAGGGTTTTATCTCGGTCCAACCATCTTTGACCATGTGACAGATGAGATGGTCATCGGGCGGGAGGAGATATTTGGTCCTGTTTTGTGCATCAAGCGTGTAAAGAGTTTTGAGGAGGGGATAAAGGTCATCAACCAGAGTCCTTACGGCAATGGCTCTGCCATTTTCACAGGGAGCGGGCATTACGCCCGTGAATTCGTGTGCCGCATTCAGACGGGCATGGTTGGCGTCAATGTGGGGATTCCAGTCCCGCTGGGATTCTTCTCATTCACCGGCTGGAAAGAATCCTTCTTCGGCGACCTGCATAGCCACGGGAGAGACGGCGTCATTTTTTACACGAGGAAAAAATCCATATCGTACCGCTGGTTCAAACCGGAAGAAGGAGCGGCGGATAAAATCGGCACGTGGGGTTAAAATGTTGAATGATGAAACGCGGATGGCGGAAGGAGGGGAATAATGGAAAGGATTGTGAAGTGCGGACTGATACAGGCAAAAAATGTGGAGCCGGTCTCATCGCCGGTCGAAAAAATCAAAAAGGCAATGATTGAAAAACATGTCGCCCTCATTGAACAGGCGGCGAAAGAGGGCGTGCAAATCCTGTGCCTGCAGGAACTCTTCTACGGTCCATATTTCTGCGCGGAGCAGGAAAAACGCTGGTATGACATGGCGGAACGCATCCCCGAAGGACCCACCACTCATCTCATGTGCGAACTGGCGGCAAGGCACAATATGGTCATCATCCCGCCCATCTATGAGGAGGAAATGACAGGTATCTATTACAACACGGCGCCTGTCATTGATGCGGACGGCACGGTGCTCGGCATCTATCGCAAAAGCCATATCCCCCACTGCAAGCCCGGATTCTGGGAGAAATTTTATTTCAAGCCCGGTAACCTTGGTTATCCTTCCTTTGACACCCGCCATGCGCGCATCGGGGTTTATATATGCTACGACCGTCACTTCCCGGAGGGGGCGCGTGTTTTAGGTCTCAACGGGGCGGAAATTGTATTCAATCCCTCCGCCACCGTGGCGGGGCTTTCCGAATATCTCTGGAAGCTTGAACAACCGGCGCACGCCGTAGCGAACGGATATTTCATAGGCGCTATCAACCGCGTGGGATGGGAGGAGCCATGGCGCATCGGCGAATTTTACGGCACGAGCTATTTCTGCGACCCGCGTGGACAGACCATCGCACAGGCAGGCAGGGATAAGGACGAACTCATAACGGCTGCCCTCAACCTCGAAATGATAAAAGAGGCGCGCCAGACCTGGCAATTCTTCCGCGACCGCAGACCGGAAACTTATGAACCGCTGATTGAATTGTAAATATTGCTTGAGATAACCTCGGAGAACAACTTATAAAGGAATGAATTCTTTTTAGAAAATTAATGCTCCATATCCACAGGCATTGAACCCGAAATGAAGAACTCAAAATTGAACATATCAAAAGAAAAAATTGAGGAATTTTGCCGGCGTTATCACATTAGCAGACTTTCATTGTTTGGTTCGGTTTTACGCGACGATTTCAAAGAAAATAGCGACGTTGATGTTCTTGTTGAGTTTGAGTCGGGACATATTCCCGGTCTTATCCGGTTTGCAGGAATGGAAATTGAATTGTCCAAGATTCTTGGCAGAAAAGTTGACCTGAATACTGCTGGATTCCTGAGCCAGTATTTCCGTGATGAGGTCTTATCTAACGCGGAGGAAATATATGCCCAAACATGACTCGCTGCTATGCATTCGTCAAATGCTTGATTTTGCTCGCGAGGCAAATTCATTAATGCAAAACCGAACAAGAGACGATATTGAAAAAGACCGGATGTTACAACTATCCTTGCTCAAGCTGTTAGAAATGGTCGGCGAAGCGGCAAGTCGAATTTCAGTTAATGACCGGCAACATTTCTCACAAGTCCCATGGGATAGCATTATCGGAATGCGTCATCGGCTGATTCATGGCTATGATATCGTGGATTATGACATTGTTTGGAAAACCGTCAATGAAGATCTGCCTCCACTTATTATCCTCCTGGAAAAAATTATAAATCAGGAAACAATGTAAAAAAATATTAAAAGGAGTCCCTTCTATGCCCTCTGAACACCTGTCTCGCGAGAATTCCAGTATTTCTCATATTTATAATGACCTCTCTGCTGAAGAAATCCTTGCCCTGCGCAGGGAATATCTGATGCCGAACCATTTGCTGTATTACAAAAAGCCCATTGCAATCGTGGAAGGCAGGATGCAGTTTGTTTACGATAGCACCGGTAAACAATACCTCGACGCAATCGGCGGAATCGTAACTGTCAGCGTCGGACATTGTCATCCATATGTGACGCAAAAAACAAAAGAGCAGATTGACAAAATCCAGCATACTACGTGTCTTTACCTGCATCCGAATATCGTGAAATTTGCCAGACTCCTCGCCTCTAAAATGCCCGCACCTGAATTGAAACAGTCCTTTTTCACCAACTCCGGCAGCGAGGCGAATGAGCTCGCCATCCTCATGGCACGCCTTTACACCGGAATGCAGGATATCCTTGTCCTTCGCAATGCTTATCATGGCGACACACTCGCCACCATGAGCCTCTGCGGACATTCCACATGGCGCTATAATGTTTCGGGACTCTCCAATGTCCATCACATCCTGCCCGGATACTGCTACCGCTGTCCCCTGAATCTTACCTATCCTTCATGCAAAGTCCAGTGCGCCCGCGATGCACAGTCAGTCATCGACCACTGCACCACGGGACGGATTGCCGCCCTCATTGTCGAGCCGATTCAGGGTGTCGGCGGTGCGGTTGTGCCTCCCGGAGAATATTTCGGCATCCTGTATGACATTGTGAAGAAGGCTAAAGGACTGTTCATCTCCGATGAGGTGCAGACTGGTTTCGGGCGGACAGGCAAGCACTACTGGGGCATTCAGAACTGGGGCGTCATCCCCGATGCCATCACCATGGCAAAAGGAATCGGAAACGGCGTCCCGCTTGGAGTTGTAACATCCAGAGCGGAGATTACCGCACCTCTCAAGGACAAAACTTATTTCAACACATTCGGCGGCAACCCCGTCTCCATGGCGCAGGGGATGGCAACCATCGAAGTGATTGACCGCGAGAACCTGCAGGAAAACTGCCGCATCGTCGGGACGCATCTCCTGGAAGGACTGAAGCGGCTGGAGAAAAAACACATCCCCATTGGCGAGGTCCGCGGAATGGGGCTTATGATAGGGGTGGAGATTGTCAAATCCCGTGAAAGTCGCGAGCCCGCACCCGCCGCCACCGTTGAAATCATGGAGCTGGCAAAGGAGCGGGGACTCCTCATTGGAAAGGGCGGACTCTCCGGCAACGTCCTGCGCATCAAACCACCCATGTGTTTCACCAGAGACAACGCCGATTTTCTTATCAATGTCCTTGATGAGTGTTTTACGCATCTCAAAAATGAGCCTGTATAACAGGAGGTGTT
>Ga0315279_10005852_pt1 | contig 15731 bp, 5 predicted proteins | sample YL17G06_20_MG_FD_203694 | JGI IMG/M metagenome (GOLD analysis project Ga0315279, IMG submission 203694) | Sediment microbial communities from Yellowstone Lake, YNP, Wyoming, USA - YL17G06_20 | ecosystem: Environmental > Aquatic > Freshwater > Lake > Sediment | place: USA: Wyoming | collected...
GGCGGCGGTCCCGTGGCGAACCCGTAGATCGGGTTCCGGTCCTGCGGCAGCGAGCCGGCGACCTTCTCCCAGACCTTCCCGACATCCTCGGGCCCGAGATCGAGGCTCCGCCACACGCCGTCGTCCATGACCGCCCAGACGACGTTCGGGTTCGCCGGATCGACGGCGATCTGGCGAGCCGCGTTCGCTTGCGCGCCGACCTCGACGCGCTGCCAACTGTTGCGCCAGCCACCCCGCTCCGTGCGGAAGATGCCCTTGTCCGTGGCGACGAGAGCCACGCGGCTCTTGTTCGCGGCGAACGTGGCATCTCGCACGGCGGCGTTCTGCTGGAACGACGACTCGATGAACGTCCGGCCGCCATCGCGCGACTGGATCAACCAGCCGCGGCCGTCGCAGACGTACCACACGAGCGAGTCCTCCTGCGACACGGCGAGCGAGGCGACCTCGACCGACGTGTTGCCGTCGATGACGTAGGGATCGCCCTTCCAGCCGCCGCCATCGAGCGGCACCTCGTTGAACGGCAGCGGCACCTTCGCGACTTTCTGCCCGTCCTCGTTCGTCGTGAACTCGATGTCGGTGCGGATGCTGTTCATGAGGGGATACGTCACGCTGGTCGAGGGGAACCAGCGAAGCGTCGCGAGGGCACCGGGCAGCTCCGCTCCCGCGGTATCGCCGGTGGCGCTCGCGTAGATGTAGTTGTAGAACGACCACCGGTCGTGGCGCTTGCTGTCGAAGAGCGAGGCGATGGCCATGCGGTAGAAGGCCTTGAGCTGCGGGTCCGTCTCGACCTGGTACGCGAGCCAGAGGCTGCCCATGACGTGCTCGGTGTCGTCGTGGTCGGCCGTGTGAAGCCGGCCGGGGCTGCCCTGCCAACGGTCCGGCGGCACCTGCCCGGCGCGACGGTAGCCGTACTGCTCGACGAGCTGCTCGTACCGCTGGCGGTACCACGGGTCGCCCGTGATCCACGCGGCGAACTTCAGGCAGTTCGTCGCCATGAGCCCGGCCGTCTCCGGCTCGTTGCCCTGCCAGATGAGCGACGCGCTCGGCGTGCCGTCCATGTCCATCACGACGCCGTCGCGCTGCTTGTAGCCATAGTCCATGAGATCGACCAGAAGCGCGCGGACACTGTCCATCTGCGCCTTCGCCCGCCCCGTGGGGTTCGGGCTGTACTTGTCGAGGAAGTAGTACCAGTACGAAAGGCCGCGAATCGTGTGGTGGTAGTTGTGGTGGCTCGGGTTCGCGCGGTAGCGGAAATCCCGGTACTTGCCGACGCCCTGGTGCCACTCGTTGCGGTCCCGGCTGCCTTCGAGCTCCTCGGTCACCGGGCCGTGGCCGTAGAGGATCTGCCGGGCCAGCATGCCGGGCCGCCCGCTCACGTGGGTGAGGATGTCGTATCCGTGGAGCATCTGCCCGCCCATGTCGAGCGCCGCCTCCACGTCCTCGGGCGTGCCGTGCTCCTTCGCCCATCCGTAGCGGAAGGAGAGGCCCATGAGGTAGACACCCGACCACGTGCTCTCGTGCTCGTCGCCTTCGATGTCGAGCACGGTGTGCGTCTGCGGCAAGCCGTCGGTGCGCAGGTACACCTGGTTGATGAAGAGGCCTTCCATCCAGTGCCGCGCGAGGATGTCGCACTGGATGATCCCCGCCTTCTCCGCGAGCGGCAGCCGCCAACGCAGGTCTTCGTCACGCACCTGGCTCTGCGACGGCACGGCGCTTGGTGTGGCAGGTGGAGCGGCCCGCACCGCGGGAGCGTAGACAAGCGCCGCGAGCAAGAGATGTGCGAGCATGACAGGTCCCCTTTGGAGAGTGCCCCATCGGCACGCTGTTCGCCGCCAGGGCGATGTATCATGGTTCATCGGGTCCGCCGGAACTGGACTCACCAGCCCCATGCCCTCGGTGCGGCGGCGGCTTCCTCGTCGGTGATGTAGCCGAAGTACCGCCCCGGCCAGTACGCGACGAGGTACCCCATCCCGCCGCGATCGACGCGGTCGAGGCCGAAGCCGTTGAGGACGAGGATTTCCCGGCTCCAGGTCCGCCCGCCATCGGTGCTCACATGCAAGCCCGCGGGCGTCGAGCAGACGATCTTGCCACCCAGTTCCTTCGGCGCATATACCTGGTAGACGTACGGGATGCGCAGTCCGTTGTTCGACGCCGCCCAGATGACGCCGCCGTCGGTCGAGCGGTACACGCCCTTCGACGAGGCGGCGTAGACGTTCCGCGGGTTGTTCGGATCGATGACGATGGACGTGACGTCGGCTTGGGCGAGGGGCGAGTTCTGCATGAGCGCCCGGAGGCTGCGGCTATCCTGCGGCATGCCCTGGAGCGTCCTGCCGCCATCGACGCTGGTCGCGACGAACGACGTCGCCTGGCCCCGACGCGCGATGCTGAAGAGGAATACGAGCGTATCCGGCTTGTCCGGCACGACGGCGATCTGGCGGATGCCCACGGAGGACGAGAGCCTGCCCAGTTCGAGCGGCGTCCACGCCACGTCGCCGGGAGCGGCGCGGTAGAGCTTGCCCTGCGCGAGCGCGTAGATGACCGCGTCCCTGCCGGTGGCGACGGTATAGCTCGGCCTCCAATCCCTCGGGAACCCGGGCGAGACGCGCTGCCAGAGCTTGCCGATGTCGTTCCTGCCCATGTCCGCACTGCGGTACACGCCGTCGTCCATGACCGCCCAGACGACGTTCGGGTTCAGCCGGTCCACGATCACCTGCTGCGGCACGTCGCCCGCGGGACCTACTTGCTGCCGCCTCCACGTGATCGGCGGTGGGACGTCCCGCTCGTGGAGGTTCATCGCCCCGCCCTGGTAGGTCACGTACACCCCGTCGTCGGTCGCCAGGAGGGCGATGCGATTCCTGTTTCCGGCGAACGTGATATCCCGCACCGCGACGTTCGGCGGGTAGCCGCTGAGGCCGAACGTCCGCCCGCCGTCGAGCGACTGGTAGAGGTACTGGCCATCGCTCAGGAACCACACCATCGGGTCCTCGCCCGAGGCCGCGAACGAGGTCACCGGACGGGCGAGCCAGTTGTCGAGGCTCTCCCAACGCCCGCCGCTCTTCCAGTCGTACTCGTTGTCCATCGTGATGTCGTAGAACGGCTGGATGGTCTTGAGCCCCATCCGGTTCTTCAGCTCGTAGAACTGGAACTCGATGTCGGTGCGGATGCTGTTCATGATGGGATAGAGGATCGTCTCCGTCGGGTACTCCTGGAGCGTCCGCAGTGCGCCGGGGATGTCCGCGCCCGCGCGGTCGCCGGTGATGGCGGCGTACATGTAGTTGAAGAACGAACGCCGGTCGGTCTTCCACATGTCGAAGAGGGACGTCGCGCACTCCTGGTAGAAGCGCTTGATCTGCGGGTCCTGCTCCACCTGGTACGCCAGCCAGAGCCCCGGGAATGTGTGTTCGGTGTCGTCGGCGTCCTCTTTGACGTTCTGCGCGGCGCCCGGCGCGAGGTAGTTGTACTCCTGCATGACCTGCTGGAGCTTCGTCCGGCACCACGGATCCTTCGTGATCCAGTAACCGTACGTCAGCGCGTTCGTCACCATGAGCGACGTCGTCGAGGGCCTGCCTGCCTGTCCGAACAACAGCGTCGCCGATATCGTCCCGTCGAGATCGTACACGGTGAGGTCGTGCGACTTGTACGCGTAGTTGATGATGTCCTGGTACATGGTCCGTACGCTGTCCATCTGCGCCTTGACGCGGCCCGTCGGGTTCGGGCTGTACTTGCTCAGGAAGTAGTACCAGAGGCCGAGACCCCGGGTCGTCTGGTCGTAGTTGTGGTGGCTGGGCCGGCCTTTGAAGCGGTAGTCCTTGTACTGCCCGACGCCCTGCCACCACTTGTCCCGGTCGCCGGAGCCGCCGCGCTCTTCGTACGAGAAACCGTGGCCGGGAGCCGCGCCGCGTGAGAGAAAGCCCGGCGTCCCGCTGATGTGGGTGAGCATGTAGAAGCCGTTGACGATCCCACCGCCGATGTTGAGGGCGGTCTCGACGTCTTGCGGCGTGCCGTGCTCCTTCGCCCAGCCGTACTGGAAGGCGATGCCGCCGAGGTACGAGCCGGTCCACGAGGCTGTGTGCCCCAGGTTCGCCGCGCCGGTGATTGTCCGATCCACGGGTCGTCCGTCGGCGGGAACCGGCGCGCGGGAGGCGTACGTGCCGTTGATCCAGTTCCGCTCGAAGATCCTCTGCTGGATGATCTTCGCTTTCTCCGCGAGGGGCACCCGCCAGCGGAGATCTTCGTCCCGCGCTTGACTCTGCGACGGCGCGGCGCCCTGTGTGGTAGACGAAGCGGCCGGCACGGCGGGAGCGCCGGCAAGCGCCGCGAGCAGGAGATGTGCGAGCATGGCAGGTCCCCCTTAGAGAACGCCCTGCCGACGCAGTATCCGCCGGCAGGGCCATGCATCATGGATCATCGGGTTTATGGGAGCCGGACTCACCAGCCCCACGTCGGCGGCGGCTGGGCGACCTGATCGTCGGTGATTTTGTCGAAGTACCGGCCCGCCCAGTAGGCGACAAGATATCCCATGCCACCGCGATGGACCCGATCCACGCCCGGGCCACTCGGGACGAAGATCGGCGCACTCCAAGTCTGCCCGCCGTCACTGCTGACGTGAAGGCCCGCCGGCGTGCTGGCGTAGAGCTTGCCTGGCGCCCCCTTCGGCGCGTAGACCGCGTAGACGAGCGGGGATCCGCAGCCCGTTGTTCGACGCCGTCCACGTGACGCTACCGTCGGTCGAGCGGTACAAGCCCTTCGACGAGGCGGCGTAGATGTTCCGCGGGTTGGTCGGGTCAATGACGATCGAGGTGAACTCGACGCGCTCGCGGGGCGACCTCAGCATGAGCGCCCGGAGTTCGCTGGTCGTCTGGGGGAAGCCCTGCACGGTCCTGCCGCCGTCGGTGCTCCTCGCCACGAACGTCATGCCGCCCCGGCTCGCGCCGAGGAGCAGGAGCATCGTGCTCGGGTCGTCGGGCATGACGGCGATCTGTCGGATCGACGCGTACGACGAGAGCCCGCTCAGACCGAGTGGCGTCCAACCGGCGTCGCCGGGTGCAGTGCGGTAGAGCTTCCCCTGCGCGAGGGCGTAGACGGCCGCGGCATCGCCGGTAACGACGGTGTAGCTCGGGCTCCAGTCCGCCGGGAGGTTGGGCGAGACGCGCTGCCACAGCTTCCCGATGTCGTTCACCCCGAGATCGGTGCTGCGGTACACGCCGTCGGCCATGATCGCCCAGACCACGTTCGGGTTCGCGTCGTCGACCATAATCCGCCGGCAGACGTTCCCCTCTGGCCCGATCTGGACCGGGTCCCAGGCGGCGCGCGGACTGCCGAAGTAGTCGATGTTCGTGATGTTCGCGTCGCCGCCGCGCATGGTGCGCAGAACCGTGCCGCCCGCGTTGATGAAGGCGATGCGGGACTTGTTTCCAGCGAAGGTGATGCTGCGGATGCGAGCAGCCCCGCGGTAGTCGTTCACGAAGAACTTCCGGCCGCCGTCGAGGGTCTGGTAGAGGGTGTTCGTGCTGTCCGTGAAGAACCACACCATCGGGCTCTCGCCGGAGACGGCGAGGGAGGTGATCGGCCGCGCCAGCCAGCCGTCGACTTGGTGGGGGCTGCCTTTCCAGTCGTACTCGTTGTCCATCGGCGCGTCGTAGAACGGCAGCGCGTCCTTCGTCGCGAGCCGCACCGGGCCGTCGGACTCCGTCGTGTCCCTCGTGAACTCGATGTCCGTGCGGATGCTGTTCATCACCGGCCAGAAGAACGTGACGCTCGGGTACTCCTGGAGCGTCCGGAGCGCGCCGGGGTAGTCCGCGCCGGCCGTATCGCCAGTGATGCTGCCGTAGATGTAGTTGTAGTACGACCGCCGGTCGTTCCGGTAGCGGTTGAAGAGCGAGGTGGCCGCCGCCTGGTAGTACGCCTTGAGCTTTGAGTCCTGCTCGATCTGGTACGTGAGCCAGAGGCTCGGCAAGACGTGCTCCGTGTCGTCGTAGCCCGCGATCATGCGCCGCGTCGCGTTCGGCCCGAGGTAGTTGTAGTCGCGGACGATCTGCTGGAGCCTCTGCTTGTACCACGGGTCCTTGGTGATCCAATACGCCCACGTGAGCGCGTCGGACACCATCTCGATGCGGGTGGAGGCGAACCCTTGGCCCTCGTTGGCGCCCAGGAGCGTCGTGTGCACCGTCCCGTCGAAGTCCATCACGACGAGATCGTGCGACTTGTACGCGTAGTTGAACAGGTCGGTCAGCATGGAGCGGACGCTATCCATCTGCGCCTTCACGCGCCCGGTCGGGTTCGGGTTGTACTTGTCGAGGAAATAGTACCAGTACGTCAGGCCGCGCGTGACGTGGTGGTAGTTGTGATGGCTCGGGCCAGCGCGGAACCGGCGATCGGAGTACGGTCCGACGCCCTGGACCCACAAGTCCGCGTTGTTGCCGCCGCGCTCCTCGTTGCTCGGCCCGTAGCCGTAGGCGATGCCGCGGGAGAGAAAGCCCGGCGTGCCGCTCACGCGGCTGAGCATGTAGAGGCCGTTGGCGATCTGCCCGCCGAGGTTGAGCGCCGCTTCCACGTCGGCCGGCGTGCCGTGCTCCTTCGCCCAGCCGTACCGGAACGCGGCCCCGATCAGGTAGCAGCCCGTCCACGTGCTCGAGTGGGCGACCAGCGAGCCGCCGGTCGTGCTGTAGTTCGCCGGCCCACCATCGGACGGGACGGCCACGCCCGACGGGTACGTGCCCTCGATCCAGTGCCATTGGTGGATGTCCTGCTGGATGACATCCGCCTTCTGCCCGAGCGCCATGCGCCAGTGCTGTTCCTCGTCCCGCGCCTGGCTCTGGCTTGGTGCCTGGGCCAAGGCCGAACCGGCGCCGACGGTCACGAGCACCGCGAGCAGGAGATGTGCGAGCATGGTAGCCTCCCCCTTTGGAGAACGCCCTGCCGGCGAGGCACTCGTCGGCAGGGCCATGCATCATGGACCGTCGGGTCCGTCGAAACGGGACTCACCAGCCCCATGCGCGAGGTAGCTGTGCTGCCTCTTCGTCGGTGATGTAGCCGAAGTACCGACCGGGCCAGTAGGCGACCAGGTATCCCATCCCGCCGCGGTCGATGCGGTCGAGCCCGGGCCCGTTCAGCACGAGGATCTCGCGGCTCCAGGTCTGCCCGCCGTCGGTGCTCACGTGGAGGCCTGCCGGAGTCGAACAGACGAGCTTGCCGCCCATCTCCTTCGGCGCATAGACACGGTACACGTAGGGGATGCGCAGACCGTCATTCGAGAGCGTCCATGCAGTGCCGCCGTCGGTCGAGCGGAAGAAGCCCTTCGACGAGGCGGCGTAGATGTTCCGCGGGTTGTTCGGGTCGATGACGACCGAGGTGACGTCGACCTGGGCGAGGCGCGAGGTCTGCATGGCCGCTCGCATCCCGCGCGTGCCCTGGGGCATGCCCTGGGGCATGCCCTGGAGCGTCCTCCCGCCGTCGATGCTCGTCGCGACGAACGACGACGCCTGCCCTCGGCGCACGATGCTGAAGAGGAACACGAGCGTGTCCGGCCTGTCCGGCACGATGGCGACCTGGCGGATCGGCATGGATGACAACAGCCCGCCGAGTTCGAGGGGCGCCCAACCGGCGTCGCCGGGTGCGGCACGGTAGAGCTTGCCCTGCGCGAGGGCGTAGATGACCGCGTCCCTGCCGGTGGCGACGGTGTAGCTTGGCGTCCAGTCGGTCGGGAAGTCGGGCGAGACGTGCTGCCAGAGCTTGCCGATGTCGTTCCTGCCCATGTCGACGCTGCGGTACACGCCATCGTCCATGACCGCCCAGACGACGTTCGGGTTCGTCCGGTCGACGATGACCTTCTGGGCCGTGTTGCCCGCCGGGCCGATCTGCTGCCGCTTCCACGTGATCGCCGGCTGGTAGTCCTGGTTGTCGGTGTTCGTGTACCCGCCCTGGTAGGTGAGGTACACCCCGTCGTTGGTGGCCAGGAAGGCGATGCGGTTCTTGTTCCCCGCGAAGGTGAGGTCACGCACCGCGGCAATCGGCGGATAGTCGTTCAGCCGGAACGTCCGCCCGCCGTCGAGAGATTGGTACACGAGCCTGCCGTCGCTGAACATCCAGACCATCGGGTCCTCGGCGGAGGCCGCGAACGACGTCACCGGGCGCGCAAGCCACATGTCCGTCCATTCGAGGTGGTGCGGCGAGCCCTTCCAGTCGTACTCGTTGTCCATCGCGATGTCGTAGAACGGCAGCGTCTCCTTGATCCATCCGACCCCGTTCCTCGTCTCGAACGTCAGATCCGTGCGAATGCTGTTCATGACGGGGTAGAGGATCGTCTCCGTCGGGTACTCCTGGAGCGTCCGCAGTGCGCCGGGGATGTCCGCGCCCGCGCGGTCGCCGGTGATCTCCGCGTACATGTAGTTGAAGAACGAGCGCCGGTCGTCCTTGTGGAGCTGGAACAGGGAGGTCGCACAGTCCTGGTAGAAGCGCTTGATCTGCGGGTCTTGCTCCACCTGATACGCCAGCCACAGCCCCGGGAACACATGCTCGCTATCGTCGGCATCCGCCCTGACGTTCTGCGCGGCACCCGGCGCGAGGTAGTTGTTCTCCTGCATGATCTGCTGGAGCTTCGTCCGGCACCACGGGTCCTTCGTGATCCAGTAGCCATACGTCAGCGCGTTCGTCACCATGAGCGACGTGGTGCCCGGCCTGCCGGCCTGCGAGAACAGAAGCGTCGCCGATACCGTCCCGTCGAGGTCGTACACGGTCAGGTCATGCGACTTGTACGCGTAGTTGATGATGTCCTGGTAGATGGTTCGGACGCTGTCCATCTGCGCCTTCACGCGACCCGTCGGATTCGGGTTGTACTTGCTGAGGAAGTAGTACCAGAGCCCGAGGCCGCGGGTGGTCTGGTCGTAGTTGTGGTGGCTCGGTTGGCCCTTGAAACGGTAGTCCTTGTACTGTCCGACGCCCTGCCACCACTTGTCTCGGGTGCCGGAGCCGCCGCGCTCTTCGTATGAAAGGCCATGGCCGAGAGCAGCGCCCCGTGAGAGAAAGCCCGGCGTCCCGCTGATGTGGGTGAGCATGTAGAAGCCGTTGACGATCCCGCCGCCGATGTTGAGGGCGGTCTCGACGTCTTGCGGCGTGCCGTGCTCCTTCGCCCAGCCGTACTGGAAGGCGGCGCCGCCGAGGTACGAGCCGGTCCACGACGCGGTATGCCCCAAGTTGGGGTTGCCCGTGAGCGCCTTGTCCGGCGGCGTGCCATCGTAGTGGACCGGCGCTCGGGAGGCGTACGTCCCGTTGATCCAGTTCCGCTCGAAGATCCTCTGCTGGATGATCCTCGCCTTCTCCGCGAGCCGCACCCGCCACTGCATCTCCTCGTTCCGTCCCTGGCTCTCCGAGCCGAAGGGTGCCGGAGCCTGCCGTTGCGGGGCTCGCCCCGGTGGCTGCGCAACCACTGACCCCGCGAGACCCAGGGCCACTGCGAGAACGCACTGCGCGACCATGCGCCGTCCTCCTCTGTCAGTCGCGGTCATGACCCTTTCCCTCCTGCAGGTGTGATCCGCACGCCGCCGACCCCTGCATCGGCGGGCGGACACTGCCGACTCGCTGAGCCTTCATTCACTGTACGGCTAATATAGCCGGAATGCCCGTAGACCCAACGAGTCTGGCGACACCAGAGAACGAGATCCCACGCATCGACGTGATCTCTGGTATCCGCGATCGCGGGCCTCCGCCGCCGAATCGGGTGGGACGCGGGGAGTGGGGGACATTGACTGCCGCGCGGCCATTAGGTATTATGCGTATCGAGTCAAGTACCGCCCACAGGGGGGTGGGGCGGCTCTGTTCCGCACGACCTACACGAGATCGTCGCTTTCTGTTTCCTGGCGGAAAGTGTCCGCCAGCAGATTGGCGGGGGCGGGTACCCACGCCAGCACCAATCTATCCGCCATAGTTCTGCGGTCGCACGAGAGGAGGTGAGCCAAGATCGCTCCCGTTGTTCGCTGTTTCCCATCGGTAGGTCACCACTGAGAGAGGGGGAGTCTATGAGACCGTTGTTTTGGTGGGTGCGTCGGTTGCGGGGAGTCGCTCTGGCCGGCGTGATCCTCATCAGTGGCACGGCTCAGGCGGCGATCACCGGCAAGATCGTCGGCCGTGTGACTGATGCGAACCACACCCCGCTTCCCGGCACCGCCGTCGTGATCGAAGGTCGGCAGCTCGGCGCTACGACCGATCCCGACGGCCAGTATTTCATCCTTCAGGTTTCGCCGGGAACCTACACGCTGGAAGCCCACCTGGTGGGCTATCAGCCCGTGCGTCAGCAGAGCGTCGTCGTCAACCTCGACCGCACAACGCGCGTTGACTTCGTCCTGTCCGAGTCGGCGATCGAAGTCGAGGCGATCACTGTCACCGCCGAGCGCCCGATCGTCGAGCAGGACGTCACGTCGTCGCAGGTCTTCATCAGCGCGCAGACCGCGCAGCAGCTTCCCGTTCGTACCCTGCTTGACGCTCTGGCCCTGCAGCCTGGCATCGACGTGACGAACCGGACGACGATCTCGGTTCGCGGGAGCACGCCGGACCAGATCAGCTTCCAGGTAGACGGGTTCGAGCAGACCAACCCGCTCGAGAACCGGTCGTACACGGCGATGAACCAGGCGATGGTGCAGGAGGTACAGCTCCTGACGGGCGCCTTCACCGCCGAGTACGCCAGCCGCGCCGCGGTGGTGAACGTCGTGACGAAGGACCCCGGGCAAATCCCCACCTTCGCGGGCGACGTGCGCTACGTCCCGGCGAGGCGGCAGCACTTCGGCCCGGATGCCTTCGGCGCGGACGAGTTCGACCGGCTGCTCTACGCGAATAGCGGGACCAGCACCAAAGGTCGGATGTTCAACGCCGTCACGCTGAACGCCAGCAAGCAGCCGGCGACGTGGACCGACGCGGTGAACTCCAACAAGCCGGTCTACCTCGCCGACATGACGACGGACCTGGTGCGACCGGAGGTCTCGTCGGTATTCCTCGGTTGGGACTCCCTCGCCGTGCTGGCGAACAAGGGCACGTACATGGCGAGCGACCCGCTCGTGGCGGCATACAAGGGCTTCTGGACCGCCGCCGGGATGCAGGAAGTATGGAACTGGCAGCACCGGGCGGTGCCCTACCACGATCAGGGCGACTACTACATCGACGCGGCAGTGACGGTCCCGCTCGTAGTCATCCCGCGCAGCGGCTTCGTCATCGGGTACAAGGACACCCGGGCCGTCATGGCGTTCCCCACGGTCCTGGATGCCTTCACCGACCGCGTGCTCGAGGGCACCTTCAAGTCGAGCATCATCCCGAGCATCAAGCTCGAGGCGCGCGGCCGGTATGAGGTGACAAGGACCCCCGTGGCCGGCGGCAACCTCGACGTCAACAACGACCTCAGCATCAACAACGCCAGTTCGATCGGGTTCGTCCAGAACGCGTTCAGCAGCATGATGAACCAGAGCAAGTACTACGTCGACGGCAACGTGCCGTACAAGGAGACCATCACCGGCGGCAGCGCGCGGCTGACCCACACGCTCTCGCCGTCCACGTACTACACGGTGTCGTACGAGTACTTGGCCGGCAAGGTGAACGCGCATCCGGGTAACCCGCGCATCGCCATCAAGAACTACAAGACCGGGCGCGCGGCTCCGCTTCTGGGATCGACGGACAGCCTGTATGCGGTCGTCGATAGCTTCCAGATGGGCGGGAAGCTGGTGCGGCTCGACGAGGCGCCTAATGGGGCCCTCGGCGGCGAGAACCTCAGCCAGGATATCGCCCTGCGGTACTACATGCAGGGCGGCGCCAACCTCTCCGACTACTCAGAGTGGCAGAGCAACAAGGTCCGGGCCGACTTCTATAGCCAGGTTGACCCCAACAACGCAGTTAAGTTGGGCGCTGAATACGACTTCAACCACCTGATCAGAGATAGCCGCCGGATGAATCGCGTGAACTCCATGAACGGCTGGTGGGACCGTTACGATGCCAGCCCGCGGCAGTATGGGTTCTACGCCCAGGACAAGATGGAGTACGAGGGCCTGGTCGCCAACTTCGGCGTCCGCCTCGACGGCTACGATGCGAACGGCATCATCATGTTCCCGGGCCAGGACTTCCCCGACGTGTTCGTACGCGGGAACCTCTACGCATACCTGAGATCCGTCGGCATCAATCCTTCGAACTTTACGGCGAACTCGGTGGCCTATCTCGACTCTCCGCGCTCGCATGACCCGGGCTGGACGCTTTTCAAGCTCATCGAGCAGACGGTCCCGCACGAGTACTCGAAGACGTTCTGGAGGTTCTCGCCGCGCATCGGTATCAGCCACCCGATCGGCACGGCGACAAAGTTCTTCTTCAACTTCGGCTGGATGTACAGCATGCCGAAGTCGGGCTTCCTCTACGGCTACGGGTCGGAGAACGCGCAGATCGGCACGTCGGGCAGTGAGGTTCGTCAGGCTCCGAACCCGAACCTCGACCCACCGTCCACGGTGGTGTACGAGGTTGGTTTCGAGCAGAGCGTGAGGAACACGTACGTCATTCGCGCGAAGGGCTATTCGAAGGACGATAAGGACTCGCCGGGGGCCGTGCAGCGTTACGGTCTCGGCAGCTCCGTTATCTCCGGTGGCCCGGGCCGGATGAATGTGGTCTTCTCGACCTACATCAGCAAGGGCTTCACGACCTACCGCGGCCTCGAGGTCACTGCCGAGAAAGCGCGCGGTCGGTACATCACCGGCAACCTCACGTTCGACTTCCGCGTCATCACCGTCGGCCAGACCGGCTACAACATCGAGTACGAGGACCCGCGGCTTCTAGACCTGCCGCCGGTGATCGCTCTCAACCAGCCTCAGTTCTCCCCCACGTCGCACGCGTCGATCGTGTTCCGTACGCCGACCGACTGGGGCATGGCGGCCGGCAACTGGAGCATGTCCATCATCGAGTACTACAACCGAGGGACGAAGTCCGTCTACTACCCGGGCAACGACCAGAACAACCCGAAGGTCTTCCGTTGGGTCGATTCGTGGAACACGAACGCCCGCGTTCAGAAGAGCGTGAATGTCGGCGGGCGGTCGGCCACGTTGTACATGGACGTGCAGAATCTCTTCAACCAGAAGACCATCAATACGGGCGCTCTCGTCAACAGCACGATCTACTTCGAGCAGATGTTGATGGTGGCGGACAAGAACGGCAGGATCCAGCCGAAGTACAAGATCGGCGACAGCCGCTTCAACGATGAGATCTATCGCAGGCTGGTCCGCGACAACGACTGGCTCATGTTCCTTAATCCGCGCGAGTTCCAGTTCGGCGTGCGCGTCGACTTGTAGGACCGACAGCTACAGCGGGTCTGTCTTTTATCGGAGAGACCCGCTATGGAGGTGCTTGCATGGCAACGCATAGAAGCTATAGAGCATGCCTGCGAGCGGGGCTCATGGCTCTGGCGGTGACCGGATTCATCGGCCTTACCGCGGGGCCCGCCTTCGCTGGCAACAAGCCGACGCTGCCCCCGTACTCGGGTCAGACCTTGAGCGGCCAGCCGTGGAAGATCACCAACACCGGCGACGCGCTGGTTACCATCGGGGACAGCACCCGATTCACGCTCCAGACGACCGGGTCCGAGATGTTCCAGCGTATCAGCCACGTCTGGCACATGGTCGATCCGACGACGGAGCAGGGGTGGGAGGCGTCGTGGGTCTGGCCTGGTGGGGCGAGGTACCCGAGCTCGGACAAGCGCTACATGTACGGGTCCGTGAGCCGCAAGCAGGGGCTCGGGGCCGCGTGCAGGAACTGGGTGCCTCCGAGCAGCGCCGACTCGGCCGCGATCGTCAAGTTCGGGGTCAATGCCAGAGTGCTCGTGCCGCAGCAGTACGTCGTCGTCCAGGGGTTCCGCGGCGAGGGCGCCTGGGGCACCTCGGGCGCGTTGGACGCCGTGCAGATCCAGCGCTGGCTGCCGTCGCAGCTCTACGTGAACGGCATCCAGATCCACGATCAGACGATGAGCTTCGGCACGCTGCCGGGCTCGGCCCCGAACGGGGACGGCGACTTGAACTGGGGCGTCGTACGAGGTGTCATCGATCCGACGCTGCTGAGCCACCGGGCGGTCTACAACCTGTTCCGCCTCAACCTCGGCGTCGATATCACCGAGACGGTGCATGCGTATGCCTCGGGGCCGGACCAGGACTACCTGCTCTACGAATGGGACCTCTACAACACGGGCAACCAGAGCAGGCGACCGGCTCCGCAGTTCCTCACCCACAAGCTGCCGCTGCAGGACTTCTGGTTCAGCCCCATGTGGCATGGCAAGATGCAGACCGCGAACGCGCTCAAGGGCTACGACGACCTCACCTTCGAGTGGTTTAACCCATGGCCGAGTTACACCGACGGCTCCGGCAATCGCCACACCATGGTGATGTTCTACGATAGCGACCGTGCGGGCGCACCGGAAGACTGGGCCTGCCCGGACTTCAACGTGGTCTGGCCACTCGGCATGGACCTCCACGCGAAGCAGTACACCGCGATCGGCTGGCTCTTCGTCGAGACGACGCCGAGTAGCGGCGAGGACGATCTCACGGCACCGCAGGGGACCAACTGGTGCCAGGAACGCGTGTTCAACCTCAACGGCTTCTCCGGCGACATGAAGCGTCAGTACGACGCGTGGTTCTGCCAGAAGAACGCCGATGACGTTCCACGGCGGCAGCCAGAAGGTCCCATCCAGACGCTGGTGAACCTTCCGACGGCGTACCAGGGCTGGCACTGGAGCACGTTCCCGTATAACAGCAAGGGCCGCGCGATCATGGTCGTTGCCGCTGGCGGCATCAGCGCCCAGCTCAGCCAGCCCATGGCGAGGACGATGATCAGCCGGCTGCAGACCGGCGTGACGCCAGTCCAGACGCCGGCCGAGATCGCCCTCATCCAGACCGGCAAGGACTCGGTGAAGAGGACCGTGGACCGCGCGTTCTGGAACATCTACGGCTACGATCCAAACCCGCCGGGCGGCGTCAAGCGATGGGAGGACAAGCCCGCTGCGTACAAGATGGCGATGAACGTGCCTGACGGGCCGCGTCCTCCGGCGTGCGCCTGGATGGTGAGCGGCGACGGCGCGGTCAACCTCACGTGGACCCCGGTCGCCGACGCCGACAAGAAGGACCCCGACACGGGCGTGAACGATTTCGGCGGCTATCGGGTCTACCGCGCCAAGGGTAACCCGGATAGCGCGTACTCACTCGTGTACCAGGGCACGGCGTCGTCGTACATCGACCGCGACGTGTCGAAGGACTTCGTGTACTACTACAAGCTGATGTCCATCGACGACGGCACGCAGAACTGGTCGAACCCCGGCGTGAAGTTGGAGAGCGGCCCGTTCTGGATCTGGAACGGTTGGTACGCCCAGGGTGTCCGTCCGTCCGGCAAGACGGCGATAACCTCGGCCGGCCTCGATAGCATCCGCGTCGTGCCGAACCCGTACAACGTCCGCCTGGAGTTCCCATCCGGCGCTCCGACGACCTCGATCGTCTGGAAGAACATCCCGGGGATCTGCACGATCCGCATCTACACGACGGCGGGCGACCTCGTCCACACGATCGAGCATACGATCGGCGGCAGCGAGCCGTGGGACATGCGCACGTCGAACAACCAGTACATCGCGACGGGCGTGTACATCTACACGATCGATAGCGAGATCGGCTCGCACGTGGGCAAGTTCGTCGTCATCCGCTAGTGCGGCACAGGAGGGCATCTGATGAGACGCATCTTGA
>Ga0315279_10005853_pt1 | contig 15730 bp, 5 predicted proteins | sample YL17G06_20_MG_FD_203694 | JGI IMG/M metagenome (GOLD analysis project Ga0315279, IMG submission 203694) | Sediment microbial communities from Yellowstone Lake, YNP, Wyoming, USA - YL17G06_20 | ecosystem: Environmental > Aquatic > Freshwater > Lake > Sediment | place: USA: Wyoming | collected...
GCTCATGGGCCCGCTCGTAGGCCCGACCGCTCTCCAGGGCAGTCCAGCCCCGCGCCCCGACTGTGAAAGATGCCAGGCAGAACTGCGCCAGGAGCTCGGCGCGCAGGCGCTCTGGCGACTGCGGCAGGGTCTGGAGCAACTGCACGCAGGCGGCGCTATGGGCAACGGCTTCCGGCCAGGCCCAGCGGCTCATGTCTGCGAGGGCTGCCTGCTGCAAGTAGGCCGCCGCCTTGCTCGTCAGCCCGGCCTCCTGGAAGTGTCGCGCCAACTGCAGGGGTGTCGCCGCCGCTGATGACGACGCCAGGGCCGGGCCCGGAACAGCCCCGTAAAGCGCCTCCAGAGCACTGCCCACCTCCTCGTGCAGGTGGGCGCGCTCCACGGCATTCAGGCCCTGGTGGAGGTAGTGCTGGAAGAGGAAGTGGCGGAAGCGGTAACGCGAGAGCCTCCCGCCCCCCAGCCGGAGCACACTCTGAGCGGCCACCAGGCGGTGTTCCTGACTCAACCCCCCGTTCAGGCAGCGCAGCACTTCCCGCTCCTCCATCCCCCGCACCCGCGCCAGCACCTCGGCGGTGAACTCCTCCCCCTCGACGCTGGCCACCGCCAGCAACTCCTGCCACTCCCGGGGCAGACGCCCGATGCTCTCCACGATCACTGCCTCCACCCGCGTGGGAAGCTGCTCCCAGTCCAGACTGGGACCCTCCACCCAAAGGCCGGACTCGTCGCGCCGCAAGTCCCCACGCTCCTGGAGGCCGCGCAACAACTCTACGGTGAAGAGGGCATGGCCCCCAGTGTGCCGGTATAGGGCTTCGCGAAAAGCTGGCCCCAGGTGGTTGGGCTCGCTGTCCAGCAGGGCCTCTACGAAGCGCCGCCTCTCAGTGCGGCTCAGGTCGAGGCAGACGTCGCCCCAGGTCCGCTCGAACTCGTGCACCACCGGCTCCAGGGGATGGCGCTGCCCCTCTCTTCCGGCAGCCACCTCCTCGGGCCGGTAGGCCCCCACGATCAGGAGGGGATAACCGACCAGCCGCCGCCCCAGGTGGAAGAGCAGGGAGATGGAGCCAGCATCGGCCCACTGCAAGTCGTCCAGCACCAGGAGCAGGGGGCGCTCCCGCGCGATGGCCTGCAACACCCGGGTGACCTGCTGGAAGAGGTCAATCTGCGAGGGGCGAGCCGAGCCCCCGCCAGCCCCTCTGCGGAGCATCACCTCCTCCAAACGCCTGCGCCAGGGCGCGCTCCCGGCGGCCAGGACCTGGGCGCGGGCCAGCAGAGCGGCCCCAGGGAGCAACAGGTCCACAAGGCCCGGGCCCGAATCCAGCAGAGCCTGTACCGCCGTGGGGAAGAGAGCCCGCAGACGGCGGGCATGCTCGCGGCCGATGCCGCCCACAGCACAGCGGGCCTCGATGTCGGCGGTGAGCATCCCCAGGATCTCCAGGAAAGGCAGGTAGGGGTCACCGAGGCCGGAGTAGGCGTTGCAGTTGCCAGAAGCCACCACCAGGTCGGCGCGAGACTCCATGGCACGACGCGTGAACTCCTGAAGCAGCAGCGTCTTGCCACTCCCCGGCTCCCCCACAACAAAGCCCACCCGCCCCTGCCCGGCAAGGGCCATCCCCAGCCAGCGTTCCAGTTGGGCCAACTCCTCCTCGCGGGCCACGAAAAGGGGCCTGGGCGCTTCAGGGGCCTCGACTGGTTCGGGGATGGTTACTTCGGGCACAAGGGGAAGCTCCGGGAGCGCCGCTGGTCCCACCCCGACCGTGGCTTCCTGGCGGATGCGCTCGTAGAGCGCCGTGGTCTCTTGCTCTGGCTCAACGCCCAGTTCCCTGGACAGCAGCCGTCGGCAGGTCTGGTACTGCGCCAGGGCCGCGCTGCGTTGCCCCCCAAGGGCCAACGCGCGCATGAACTGGCGGTGAGCTTCCTCGCGCAGGGGATCCACTTCGAGCTGCTGCCGGGCATACTTCTCGGCCTGGGCGCACTCGCCCCGTTGCTCGTGGCCGGCTGCCAGCCGCTCGAGCGCCGTGAGCAACTGTTGGGCGAGCTGCTCGCGCCGCAGCGTGGCCCACTCCTCGAAAGTGGGGCTATCTGCCACTGAGAGGCCCTCCAGGAAGCTGCCCCGATAGAGCGCCAAGGCCCTTTCCAGGCGCTCCATGCTTGGCTGCTCCCCGCCCTGCCCCGCCAGCAGCTCGCCGAAGGTGCGCACATCGAGGTCATGGTCGCTTTCGGCGTTGAACTGCACTGCCTCGCGAGAGATGAGCAGAAAGAGGCTGGCCCCCGACTGGATCGGGGGCTGAGGGTCACCGATGATCCGGCGGAGGCTAGACAGGACGTGGCGCAGGTTACTGAGGGCTGAGCGGTCAGGCCAGTCGGGCCAGAGGAGCCCGGCCAGCATCTCGCGGGGATGCGGGCGCTCGGCCTCAACCGCCAGATAGGCCAGCAAGGCCCGAACCGGGTTGGACTTGAAGCCAGTGAGCGGTTCCCCATCGAGCGCCACCCGAAAAGGTCCCAAGAAGGAAAGCGATAGATGAGCCATCGTTCCCTCTCCAGCAGCAAGCTCAGCGCCACTTGGCATATACAGAGATTATAGACCCGAAGAGAATGGTACACAACCGCCGCGTTTTGGCCACGCTTGCGCCACGTCACTGAGCCGTTCCGGCCGCGCTCGCTTGGTACATTGGATCCAGGAATAAGCCCTCCGAGAAGGGCTTGATAACTCGAAAGGATCCAAGAATGTACCAGAAAAGCCAAAACCACGGCGGATATGCAGTACTTGCTCGCGCGATCCTCGTGCTCCTGGTGGTATGCGTTTTCCTTGCGTCTCTTACATCGTCGGCGGTCTCAGAGTCTGAGCAGAAGGCGCAGCCAGATCCAGTGGATACGGGAACAGGCTCCGACACAGAACAGATCCTGATCAATGCGGCCCAAAGTCTGGGTTGGCCGACGACGATCTCAACTCGCCCCGACCTCCCTGGCCAGGCTTTGCAGGTCTCGGCTGACGGCAAGGGTCAAGACTCCCCAATGTGGCTGAGCATCAGCACCATGGCGGGGCTCGACCAGCCAACCCTTCTGGATGCCCTGGAGTCGCGAGGCCTGACGCGCGGCGTCTTTCATGGGCGGCAAGCTATCATCCTGCGTGCTGGCGACTTGGTCTACAACGGCAATACCCTGACCCGTGCCGCCTGTGGCCTCATCGCCTGGCGCTGCGGCCCTTATGTCTTCGCCGCGGAAGATGCCACAGGGAGCGGTCGCGAGTCGGAGATCGCCGAGGCCCTCCACGCGGCCGCGGAGTCGGGCAACCTGTGCGGGATCGCTGACACGGTGGTGATCCTGGCCGAGACCACGGATGCTCCGGGAGTCAGCTCATTGGGCCGCCTTCAGACCCTGGCGCAGGCAGCCAACCGCTACTACTCTCTGAACGCCTACGGTCGCGCCGGCTTTCACTTCACCTTCATGGACGCCGACGGGTCCCAAGGAGACCACGACTGGTATAATGTGGGGCCTTCCCTGGCCACTTACTGCGACGATGGGTACGGCTTCGTCTGCGCAGCGGTTGAGCGCGCCTTCGAGGGAGTCGGTCTCCCCGAAGTTGCCTACCTGGAGCGGGTCATCGTGGTTTACCCCGCGCATAAGCCGGCGAGCTGCACAGGATCTCTGTGCACCGCCACCTTTACGCCGGGAAGCGAGTATTACGTGGAGCTGCCGGGCGCCGAGCGCAACAGCAGGGTCTATATCACCAATCTCATCCTCGTATCCGAGGAGGATGAACTGGGCAACTGGGTCCATGAGCTGGGCCACACGCTCTACTCCAAGTATGCGTCAGCGTATGGTCAGCATCGCATCCCTGACCTCTACCTGTACGATGAACTGGAGCAGCGGTTCGTCCAGAGCACGGGCCACTGGGATTTGATGGGCACTGGCTGTCAGTGGGGAAACCCAGTTGGGTCTGCACCCACGCACATGTCCTCCTACACCAAAGAGGCAGCCAACTGGCTGCGCTATACGCCAGCGCAGATGGATAGGGACTATGTTCTGACGGCGCTGGAAAACCAGGTGATGGGCGACTCTGTCCTGAAGCTCGACGACCCCGCCAGCGAGGACCCGCTGTGCTACTACATCATCGAGGCTCGCGACCGCGATGTGGATTTCGGAGCACCCGAGTCGGGAGTGGTGATCTACCACGTCACCTATGACCATAAGGCCTCCCGAGCCGCGGTGAACGCCGTGGCTCCCCAGACAGGCGCTGCGGAGGCTACTCGGGCGGGTCAGACCTTTCAGCGCAGCACCCTACACGAAGCGGCCAGCCATCAGGGGGTCAAGGAATACCTCGACCCCGTCAGCGGTTTTCGTGTCCGTCTCCTGACTGAGTCTTTCCGCCCTTACAAGGCCACGGTGCGCGTCGAGCGCTACCAGGCGAACTGAGCTTGGGAAGGGAGCTAAGACGGGGCGCTCACTCCCGCCTCGTGCTCTGTTCTCCGCCTGCAGATAGCTCCTCAAGCAGGGCCTTTGCCTCCTGCAGGTCGGGCGTGTCGAACCCCTCGGTGAACCAACCGTAGATGGCGGCAAGGGCCTCTCGGGCCTCCTGGCGGTTCCCCTGGCTCTGCCACAGGCGACACAGACTCATCGTCGCCCGCAGCTCCCACGACCTGGCCTCCTGCCGCCGGGCCACCTCGATGGCCTTCTGGAAACAGGCTTCCGCCTCCGCCTCGGCCCCTGACTTGCCACGCTGCAGCAGCAGTTCCCCTTTCAGGCGGTGGAGTTCCGCCTCATAGTACCGCTCGCCGGTGCGCTCCACGTGTTCTAGGGCCTCGGCGATGGCTCCCAGCCCCTCCTCGGGCTGCCCGGCCAGGGCGTACCCCTCGGCCAGCAGGGCCAGGGAGTGCGGCCGGCGCAGCTCCTCGCCCGTTTCCCGAAGGGCAGCCAATCCCTGGCGCATTGTGGCGATCCCATCGACGACTCGCCCCTCCTGCGCGTGTGCCCAGCCTGCGAGGACCACCCCTCGCGCCCGCAGCCAGGGCCACCTCTCCTCGCCGGTGAGCGACAGAAGCTGCTCTGCCCCCTCCAGGGTGGCGTGGACATCGCGGCGCAACTGGTGGACCGCGGCCTTGTTGCTCAGCACAAGGGCTATGAGCGCTGGATCCTCCGTTTTGTACGCCAGGCTCAGGTTGCGCTGAGAGAGCCGGAGAGCCTGGTCGGGATAGCCCAGGTACCACAGGGCGAAGGCCAGGATTGCTCGGGCCGGCGGCTCCTCACTGAAAAGAAAGGGAGGCGCACCGGGGGACAGCAGCGCGACCAGGCGCTCGCGCGCTGCCCGGAAATCGCCGCGCCAGTACAGGTCAAGAGCCAGACAGAAATGCGCTTGGGGCAGAAACCGGGGGAACTCTCGTTCCGCAAGATCAGTGAGTTGCTGCGCCAAGCCCATCGCCAGACATACGTCCCCCTGATTGAGGCGGAAATAGTACAGGTCGAGCAGGGCGCCGGCTAGGAAGGGGGCGCCCAACCGCTGCGCGAGCTCGTAGGCGCGCACCACGGCGGGGCCTCGTTCGGGCGCGCCCGGGCCGCGGAGACCGCGGAGCGCATCGTTTAGGACGTCCTGTACAAAGTACTCGGCCCGAGCACGCTCAGGGGTATCGAGCGTCGTCGAGAGCAACTCCAGGGCCCTGTTGAGGTGCGCGCAGGCCTCCTGGTAGGCCGCGAAGCTCCAGGCCCTACCTCCCGCCTGCTGCAGGTAGGCCACAGCCTTCGCTGTCAACCCCGCAGCCTGGAAGTGCCGCGCCAACTGCGGGGCGATCGCCATTGCCTCGGCCCGGTAGGTGGCAAGCAGCGTCTCCCACGTGCCTGTCGCGTCCTGAAGATAGTCCTCGAAGGGACTCTGCGGCCTGGCCCCGTGCAGGGCCTCCAGGGCAACGCCCACCTCCTCGTGCAGGCGCACCCGCTGCACCTCGTCCAGGCGCTGATAGAGGTAACTCTGAAACAGGTAGTGGCGGAAGCGGTAGCGCGACAGCCGCTGCTCCCCCAGCCGGCGCAGGCTCACAGGGAGCACGAGACGATGCTCCTGGCTCAGCGCCCCGCTCAGGCGCTCGACCGCCTCGCGTTCGTCCAGTCCTCGCACCCGCGCTGCCGCCTCGGCGGTAAACTCCTCCCCCTCCACACTGGCCACGGCCAGCAGCGCCTGATCCTCCTCGGGCAGGCGCTTGATCCCCTCGCCGATCACCGCCTCCACCCGCGCCGGCAGCCGCTCCCAGTTCAGTCCTGGCCCCTCTACCCAGAGCCCCTGTTCATCGCGCCGCAGGTCGCCGCGCTCCTTGAGCCCCCGCAGTAGCTCCACCGTGAACAGGGCCTGCCCCCCGGTATGCCGGTAAAGTGTCTCGCGGAAGGCAGCATCCAGACGGTTTGGTTCCTGGTCGAGGAGCTCGACCACCAACCGTTGGCCCTCGGCCTGGGCTAGGTCAATGGTGATCTCCCCCCAGGTGCGCTGGAACTCGCTCACCACCGGCTCCAGGGGATGTCGCTCCCCATCCCGCCCCAAGGCCACTTCCTCCGTGCGGTAGGCCCCCACGATCAGGATGCGCTGCCCGGAGAGCTTGCGTCCCAGGTGAAAGAGCAGGGCGATGGAGCCGGCATCCGCCCACTGCAGGTCATCCAGCACCAGGATGAGGGGGTGCTGCCGCGCCAGGGCCTGCACCACCCGCGTGTAATGCCCGAACAACTCCGCCTGCTGCATGGCGACCGAGCCAGGGCCGCCCGCCTTGCGCTCCAGGAGTTGCTCAAGCCGGGCAAGCCAGGGCGCGCCATCCGGCGCAAAAGCCCGCCCACGGGCCAGCAGGGCTGCCCCAGGCACGAAAAGGTCGATCAGCTCCGGGCCATGTTCCACCAGCGCCTGCACCGCCTCAGGCACCAAGGCCCACAGGCGCTGGGCGTGCTCGCGCGCAATCCCACCGCCCGCCCAACGGGCCTCGACATCCCCGCTGAGCATCTGCAGCACTTCCAGGAAGGGCAGGTAGGGGTCCCCCACGCCGGTGTAGGCGTTCCCGTTGCCCTGGGCCACGATCAAGTCGCTATGGGCGACCATCGCCCGCCGCACGAACTCCCCCACTAACGTGCTCTTGCCCGTGCCCGGATCCCCGGTCACAAAGGCCACCCGCCCCTGCCCCCCCAGAGCCAGCTCCAGGTCGCCCTCCAAGCGGGCCAGCTCGCGCTCCCGGGCCACCACAGGGGGCCTCTCCACGTCCACCACTTGCCGCTCCGCGCCCGGGAAGGGGGGAATGTGGCTGAGGCCCACAGGCGTCGTGCTCGGGGCGGCCAGCAACCCCTCGCGGATGCGCTCGTACAGCGCCGTCGTCTCCCGCCCCGGCTCCACCCCCAGCTCAACGGCCAACAGGCGCCGACAGGCCTCGTATTGCCCCAACGCCGCACTCCGCTGCCCGCCCAACGCCAGGGCGCGCATCAACTGCTGATGCCCTACCTCATCCTCCGGAGCCAGCTCCACCTGCCGCCGCGCGTGGGCTTCCGCCCGCCCATACTCGCCGCGCCGCTCATAGCTTGCTCCCAGATGGCGCAACGCAGCCAACGCCTGCCGCTCCAGTTCCTCGCGCTTGCGCACCATCCACCCCTCGAACGGCGCGCTCTCGCTCACCGAGAACCCCTCCAGGAAACGCCCCCTGTACAACTCCGCGGCCCGTTCCAGGGCGGGGAGGTCGGCCTTGTCCGCCAGCGCGGACTCGAAAGCACGCACATCCAGCTCATAGTCGCTGGCGGTGTTGAACTGCAAGGCCTCACGGGCGATGAGCAAGAAGGGAGGTGTCGCTTCGCGGTCGCCGAGGACCTGGCGCAGGTCGGAGAGGGCGTAGCGCAGGTTGCTCAGGGCGCTGGCGTTGGGCCAATCGGGCCAGAGGAGCCCGGCCAGCACCTCGCGGGGGTGAGGGCGATCCGCGACCACGGCCAGGTAGGCGAGCAGCGCGCGCACCTTGGCCGACTCAAAGCTCGTGACTGCCCGGCCATCCAACGCCACCTGGAAAGGCCCCAACAGCGAGAGAGATAGGCGCGACATCGCTCACCCTCCGAGGAAGCCCCACCCTGACCTTCATCTATCACGATTATACGTCCTCCTCGACGATTTCTCAATCCCCACGTTCTCCCCACGTTTGAGTGCCCTCTCCCCATGTTCCTCCGACGTTCCCCCCTTGCCCGCCTGGTATGTTGGGTCAGCTTCGAAGGGGATCCCAACAGCACCCACACACAGGTGCAGAGGTCAGGAGGAAAACATGGCCGAGAGGATGAGTCCAAGGGGTGTTCTGCTTCGCGCCCTCAGATGCTTAGCCACGGGCTTCCGCCTCAGCCTTCTCGTGGCCACACTGTTTGGCCTTGCCGCCTACATCCCCACTCCTGCGGCAGCAGCCCCACAGGCTTCCACCCAGCAGATACTGGCCGCCGTCGCCCAGAGGCTCGGCTGGCCGGCCACCACCTCGCAACGGTCCGATATCCCGGGCCAGGCCATTCAGGTCACATCCGATGGCCGGGCGGAAGCTGCTGCCATATGGGCGACGGTCAGCATCATGGGCACGGACGATGATCCAACGTTGCTGGAGCTTCTCGAGGCACAGGGTGCCACGCGAGGCGTCTTCCACGGCAGAGAGGCAGTCATCGTGCGCCCCGGCGACCGGACCTACGACGGGGCCGAGGCGGCCAGCGCACCTGGAATGAACCCGGCCACGCCATGCCGCAGCACGCAGGGCCTCATCGCCTGGCGCTGTGGGCCTTATGTCTTCGCTGCGCAGGACACCAGGGGTGAGGGGCGCGAGATGGAGGTCGCCGAGGCGTTGTACGCTGTCGCCGAGCAACAGGGGCTCTGTGGCCCGAGCAGCGTGGTTATCCTGGCTCAGACGGCGGATACGCCGGGAAGGAGCACCTTGTACCGCTTCCGGTTGCTGGCTCAGGCGACCACCTGGTACTACACTCTGAATGGCTATGGCCGGGTGGACATCCCCTTCACCCTGCTGGATGCCGACGGACCTGCGGGAGCTAACGATTGGTACACTGCAGGGCCCAGCGCATCTGCCTACGCTGGCCAAGAGATGCGCTTCGCCATCGCCGCCATGCAGAGGGCCTTCGCCGGTATGAGCTTGCCAGAGTCCACCTATCTGGAGCGGGCCATCATAGTCTGCCCCAGCGCCGGTGAGCTTCTGAGCGCGCAAAGGCGCCTCTTCTCGACCACCTTCTGGCTGCCCGCAGCGACCTCGATCGAGGTGTCCGGCGCGGGACATACCGCCAGAATCTATGTTCGCGACCTCGTGCTGCTCTCAGAGGACGACGAGCTGGGTACCTGGGTTCACGAAGTGGGCCACACGCTTTACTCCAAGTACACGACCCCCTCCGGGTACCATCGTATCCTGGATCGCTACGAGTACGACCAGCCCGAACGACGGTTCGGCCACGTGGGGCTCTGGGATCTGATGGGCACGGGCAGCCGTTGGGGCAACCCGGAGGGCAAATCGCCCACGCAGATGTCCTCCTACACCAAAGAGGCGGCCAACTGGCTGCGCTACACCGAAGCCTCCCTGGACAGGGAATACACCCTGACGGCGCTGGAGAACCAGGTGATGGGCGACTTGGTTCTGAGGCTTGATGATCCCCTGAGCTCGGATCCGTCCTGTTACTACATTATCGAGGCCCGCGATGCGAACGTCTTTTTCGGGGCGCCCGAGTCGGGGGTGGTGATCTACCACGTCACCTATGACCACCGTCATGGTCACGCGGTGGTCAACGCGATAAGCAGCGAAGGCGGAGAGGCTGATTCCGCCCGCCCTGGCCTGAACTTCGAGCACGCTACGCTGCACGGGGTCAACGCCCCTGACGGCGCCAGGGAATATGTCAACGCATCCGCCGGTTTCAAGGTCACGCTGGTAGCCGAGTCCTTCTCGGCCTACAAGGCCACGGTGCGCATCGAGCGCTATCAGGCGAACTGAGGCGAGGCGACACAGCTACTTCGACTCCTTGCTCTCTTCTTCGCCTGGGGCTAACTCCTCAAGTAGCGCCTTCGCCTCCTGCAGGTCGGGCGTGTCGAACCCCTCAGTGAACCAGCCGTAGTTGGCGGCCAGGGCCTCACGAGCCTCTTTGATCTTCCCCTGCCTCTGCCACAGGCGGCACAGGCTCATCGTCGCCCGCAGCTCCCACGACCTGGCCTCCTGCCGGCGGGCCACCTCAATGGCCTTCTGGAAACAGGCCTCCGGGGAAGGAGGAAGGATGCAGGAAGCAGGAGGCAAGGAGCAGAGGGATGTTTCTCCTGCATCCTGCATCTTGCCCCCTTGCTCTCTTGCCCTTTGCAGCAGCAGTTCCCCTTTGAGGCGGTGCAACTCCGCCTCATAGTAGCGCTCCTCGGTGCGCTCCACGTGCTCTAGCGCCTCGCGCAGGGTGTTCAGCCCCTCCTCGGCCCGCCCGGCCAATGCATACCCCTCGGCCAGCAGGGCCAGAAACTGAGACAGTCTATCCCGGGTTCCAGATGCTCTCCAGGCGTCCAGGCCCCGGCGCATCTCGGCGATCCCCTCTTCTTCACGCCCGCTCCGGGCATGTGCCCAACCCAGGAGGAGCAACGCGATCGGCCTATAGGTGGGGAACGAGCCCTCCCTCGTGCGCGCGATCAGCTCCTCTGCCAGCTCCTGCGTCGCGCGCACCCCGCGAGCAAGCTGTTGTAGGGTGGCCCCTGAGACGCACATTACCGCGGTCTCATTCCCGCGGTGCAGCTCCCGAGCCAAAGCCAGGGCCTCATGGTTCGCCCGCAACGCCCTCTCGGGGTAGCCCTGAAAGCACAACACCAAGGCCAGATAGTCCAGGACCTCGGTCAGTCCGTAGCCCAACATCACGGTGGGCAACGAGGATGGGGAAAGGGTCTGAGAAGCGTAGGGGGCTGCCGCCCGCTCCAGATAGCCGCGCGCCGCGGCGAACTCCCCACAGCGCAAAAGGGTGTAGGCGATGTCGGCGTAGGGCCCCAGCCAGTCGTGGGGAGGGGGCTGGCGCTCGACCCAGTCAAGTATCTGTGTCTGCAATTGCAGCGCCTTGCGCAGTTCTCCCCGGAGGCAATAGTACTCCGCCAGCGCAGAGAGCGTGTAGTTGATCAGACCGGCATCGCCGATCTGCCGCGCCAGCTCAAGTTTTCGGAGGTCCGCTTGCTCGACCTCCGGGGCGGCCCAGCCTTGGGTGGCCTTCAGCTGCTCAGTGAGGAGGTCCTGCAATACCCACTCCCTCCGGGCACGTTCCAGGGTGTCCGGCAGTGAGGACAAGAGCGATATGCAACGGGTGAGGTAGGTGATGGCCTCGTGATGAGCCAGGAATGTCCCCGCCCTCTCGGCCGCCTGCTGTAGGTAGGTGGCCGCCTTGGAGGTGAGCCCAGCGGCCTGGAAGTGTCGCGCCAGTTCAGGGGCCATCACCGCTGCCTCCCCCGCCGGCCCACTGTAGGCCGTTTCCAGGACACGCATAGAGGCGAGGTCCTGCTGCAGGCTCGCAAAGAACACCCGTGGCACGGCCCCATACAGCGCTTCCAGGGCCAGGCCCGCCCGTTCGTGCAGGTCGGCGCGCTGCACCGGGTCGAGGCGCTGGTAGAGGTAGTCCTGGAACAGAAAGTGCCGGAAGCGGTAGCGCGAAAGCCGCTGCTCTCCCAGGCGCCGCAGGCTGGTGGCCCTTACCAGACGATGCTCCTGGCTCAGGGTCCCACTCAAGACACGGAGCAGCTCTCGTTCGTCGGCTCCCTGTACCCGGGCCACGACCTCGGCGGTGAACTCCTCCCCTTCCACGCTGGCCACGGCCAACAGCTCCTGCGCTTCGCGCGGCAACCGGGCGATCCGCGCGGCGATGACCGCCTCCACGCGGCTCGGCAGGCGCTGCCAATCCAGCTCAGGCCCCTGCACCCAATGGCCCTGCTCATCGCGCTGCAGGTCGCCGCGCTCCTGCAAGCCGCGCCACAGCTCCACGGTGAAGAGGGCCTGGCCCCCGGTGTGCTGGTACAGCGCCTCGCGGAACGCCGCCCCCAGGTGGTTGGGCTCGCTATCCACCAGGGCCTCCACAAAACGCCTCCCCTCGGTTTGGGCCAGGTCCAGGGAGATGTCTCTCCAAATCCGTTGGAACTCGTACACCACCGACTCCAGGGGATGGGCCTTTCCTTCCCGCCCGGCGGCCACCTCCTCCGGCCGAAAAGCGCCGAGCACCAGGATGCGGCCGCCCGCCAACCTCCGCCCCAGATGGAAGAGCAGGGCAATGGAGCCGGCATCGGCCCATTGCAGGTCGTCCAGCACCAGGAGCAGGGGGTGCTCGCGGGCCAGGGCTTGCAGCACCCGGGTGACCTGCTGGAAGAGGTCGGTCTGAGAAAGGGGCGAAGCGCCGGATGCCCGGCGCTGCAGCGCCTCCTCCATCCGTGTCCGCCACGCCGTCCCCTGTGGGGCGAGCTTCTGCGCGCGAGACAGGAGCGCCGCGCCGGGGAGCAACAGATCCACCAGACCCGGGCCGGACTCCAGTACGGCCTGTAGTGCGGTGGGGAAGAGAGCCCACAGGCGCCGGGCGTGCTCGCGGCCGATGCCGCCCCCGGCGCGCTGGGCCTCGATGTCGGCGGTGAGCATCCCCAGGATCTCCAGGAAGGGGAGGTAGGGGTCGCCCAGGCCGGAGTAGGCGTTGCAGTTGCCGCTGGCCATCACCAGTTCGGGGTGGGCGACCATGGCCAGGCGGGCGAACTCCTGCAGCAGCAGCGTCTTGCCGCTGCCCGGCTCGCCGACGACAAAGCCCACCCGTCCCTGCCCGGGCAGGGCCAGCCCCAGCCAACGGTCGAGCTGGGCCAGTTCCCCCTCGCGGGCCACGAAGAGCGGCCGCGCCGCCTCTGGCCCCTCCTCCAGCTCAGGGAGCAGCTCCACCTCGGGGATGGCAGATCCAGGAGCAGGCCCAGAGACCACTGCCGGCTTCAGACCGCTGAGGGTTCCCTGGCGGATGCTCTCGTAGAGGGCGCTCGTTTCCTGCGCCGGCTCAACACCCAGTTCCTCGGCCAGCAGGCGGCGACAGGTCAGGTACTGGGCCAGAGCAGTGCTGCGCTGGCCGCTGAGCGCCGGGGCGCGCATCAGTTGCCGATGGGCCTCTTCCCGCGTGGGGTCCAGGTCCAGTTGTCGCTGAGCGTAGCGTTGAGCCTGTTCATAGTCCCCCTGTTGCTCGTGGTAGGCCGCCAGGCGGAGGAGCACCTCCAGCATCTGCTGGGCGAGCTGCTCCCGCTTGAGCGTGGCCCATTCCTCAAAGGCGGCGCTATCGCCGACCGACAACCCTTCCAGAAAGCTGCCGCGGTAGAGGGCCAGGGCCTGCTGCAGGCGCTCCACAGGGGGTTGGCCGGCCCTCTCTGCCGTAGCCAGCCTGATGAAGGAAAGGACGTCGAGCTCATAGTCGCTGGCGGGATTGAACTGCACCGTCTCGCGGGTGATCAAGAGGAACGGAGGGGTAACGTCGCGATCTCCGGTAACCTGGCGGAGGTTAGCCAGGGCATGGCGCACGTTGGCCAGGGCGCCGGGGTCGGGCCAATTGGGCCAGAAGAGGCCGGCCAGGGTCTCCCGTTGATGAGGCCGCTCGGCCTCGACGGCCAGGTAGGCCAGCAAGGCCCGCGCGCGGTTAGACTCGAAGGCGGTGACCGGGGCCCCGGCCAGCGTGACCTGGAAAGGCCCCAGGAAGGAAAGCGATAGATGGGACATCGTGTGCTCCCCCAGGAAACCCACCCTCAGCAGTGCCTATGAAGATTATACGCGCGGCCAAAATCTAACGCAACGTTCGCGCTTCCTTCGCGCGCCGTCCCCGCTGCCTCCACGGACGCCTGGTACATTGAGCTCAGGAACAAGATCTGGGAGCTGCCCTTCATCGAGTAACCTGACAGGAGCCCGCAATGTACAGCAAGCGCGCCCATCGAGCCAAGACAGTACACCCCCTGGCCAGAACGGCGTTCGCGCTGATGCTCCTTGCCCTTCTCACCCCCGCCCCTATTGCCGCAGCAACCCCGATTCCGCTGAGTGTGAGCGAGAGGGTACTGGCGGCTACGGCCCGGCATCTGCGCTGGCCGGCGACCATCACGCTGCGCCCTGACCTCCCCGATCGTACGTTGCAGATCACCGACGATGGCCAGGCTCACGGCTCTGCGGTGAGGGCGACGATCAGCGTCATAGCGGATCCCGAAGGGCCAGCCTTCCTGGACTGGCCCGAGTGGCGTGGGCTACCCCGCGGCGTCTACCACGGCTGGGAGGCGATCATCGTGCGCGCGGGCGACCCGCTCTGTGACGACGGGGAACCAGCCGTTGGGGGCGACAGGAATCCGGCCACTGGACAAGTTTTGTTTCCCAATAATTGCGGGGAGAAACAAGACGAGCCCACATCCGGCCCCGAGGCTCACGGCCTCATTGCCTGGTGCTGCGGGCCTTACGGCTTCCTCGCCGAGGATGCCACAGGGGGTGGGCAGGAGATCGAGATCGCTGAGACTCTCTATGAGGCGGCCCTGGGGCAGAACCTCTGCGGCCTTGGCAGCACGGTGGTCGTCCTGGCCGAAACGGGGGACGTCCGAGGGCACAGCTCGATTGGGCGCTTCCAAAGCCTGGCCGAGGCAACCAACCGCTACTATGCGCTCAACGGCTATGGGCGCGTACAGTTCGATTTCACCTTCCTGCACGCTGGCCTATGGGGCAGCCGCGACTGGACGAGAGTGGCAGGCTCTCAGGCCGACTATGGCGACGATAGCTACGGCTTCGGCATCGCAGCGTTAGAGAAGGCGTTGGCCGGCGTCAGCTTGCCAGAGGTTGTGTATCTGGAACAGGTCCTCGTGATCTATGCCGAGGAGGACCGGCCGGTAAACGCAGGCCGACCCCTTTCATCGTCTACCATCTGGTTGCCGCGCGATCATTCCATCGAGATTGCTGGCCCCGGCCACAATACCAGGGTCTATATCCCCAACCTGGTGTTCCTCTCCGAGCGCAAGGAACTGGGTACCTGGGTCCATGAGTTGGGCCACACACTTCACGCCAAGTACGAGACAGAGGGAGGCTACAGCCGCATCCCTGACCGCTATAACTACACCCAATCCGGGCGAACCAACGGCCAGGCAGGGTTCTGGGACCTGATGGGCAGTGGCAGCCGCTGGGGAAACCCGGAAGGGGCCTCACCCACGCACATGTCCTCCTTCAGTAAAGAGGCCGCCGGGTGGCTCCGCTACCAAGCGCTTACTTTGGATCACGAGTATGTGCTCACCTCGCTGGAGAACCAGAGGATGGGCGACCCGGTACTGACCCTGGATGATCCGCTGAGCGACGATCCGCTAAGCTGTTATGTCCTCGAGGCCCGCGACAGCGATGCCCCTTTCGGGGCACCTGAATCGGGGGTGGTCATCTACCGTGTCGCCTACGACCAGAAGGGCGGGCGCACCGAGGTGGACATGCTCAACGCCCAGACGGGTGGCGTGGAAGGAACACGGCTGGGGCAGCCCTACCAGCGCCCCACGCTGCATGGGGTCGCCAGCCCCGATGGGGCCAGAGAGTATATCATCTCCGGCGGGCTGAGGGTCAGGCTGCTGGCCGAGTCGTTCTGGCCCTACCGGGCCACGGTGCGCATCGAGCGCTACTCACCGAGATCAGCCGGGACGACTGTCCGAGCGTACTGACTTCGGGCCACAGGGTCGTGCCAGGGCTCCAATAGCCGGCTGAAAATGTTCTTCGGGAGGATGAGGGCTGGTTCAGCCCTCATCCCTTTC
>Ga0315279_10005854_pt1 | contig 15727 bp, 16 predicted proteins | sample YL17G06_20_MG_FD_203694 | JGI IMG/M metagenome (GOLD analysis project Ga0315279, IMG submission 203694) | Sediment microbial communities from Yellowstone Lake, YNP, Wyoming, USA - YL17G06_20 | ecosystem: Environmental > Aquatic > Freshwater > Lake > Sediment | place: USA: Wyoming | collected...
AGCCAACCAACTGCATCAAGCGCTGGAAAGTACACACGGCTCCGGGAAACACCCAAATTGTGGTGATAGCGCGAACACGTGAGGGACAGAAAGTTGAACCCCGCCATAAAGCGGGCTAGAATCCCGGCGGGCCCGCCATATCACGGGGTTAGACTTATTTCTGCTGTTGTTCGGTTTACTCATGACCGGTCTTGCCGTACAAGTCGATTGACAGCTTCAACCTTGACGGACCATGCCTTGTACGGTTCGCGCATGCAATCAAAAACAAGAACACGATCTACTATGTGCTGAGCTATCGGAAGTGGGCTAAGGGGAAGGGTTACTGGCAGTCCGCGCAGCAAATGCTTGACGAATACGAGGCGCTTGATGAGAAAGGACGGTTAACGCACTTCAACAGGCTGAAGGAGTACCTTGAGAGTAAAGGTACAGGGTCGAATGATCGACGCAATACATGGTTTGCTGTGAGCCGCTTCTACCGGTTTGAGCATCATCCACGTTTGCCAGATTTGGAGAAGGAAGAGAAGGATGAGCTGTTCAAGGCCAGCGAGGCGGATGCCCAACGAGCACTTCACGACGCTCCACTAATGCTTGAAGAAATCCGACGAATCGCGCTCAACATGCGCATGCCCCACAGAGCCGCTTTCATGGTAATGTTTCAGGCAGCCTTGGGGCGCGCTGAGTATGAAATCTTCAACAGGCAATCATGGGAATCGATTAAGGGCGACGTTGAAAAAACTGGTCCTTGCCAAGGTTAGTCTCTACTTCGCGTGGGAAAAAACGATAAATATATAGTGAATTAGGTGAGACTGACAACTTATGACGACCACGACTGATGAGTTGCAACTGCCAGGAACCAGACACTCGAACTTCCTAAGCGTCGGCAATCGCGCCGCGACCTCTGTGAGACTACCTTTTACCGTAATCAAAGGCTTGCGCGATGGGCCCGCTCTGTGCATCACGGCTGGCGTTCACGGAACCGAATATGTCGGGATAGATGCAGCAATCAGACTTTCGAACAAAGTCAAGCCGGAGGACTTGATGGGCACGCTCATCATAGTCCCCACAGTCAACATTCCAGCCTTCGAGGCAAGAGCTTATGTCTGCCCCATAGACGGGGTGAACATACAGGGAAGCTTCCCAGGAAAGCCTGATGGGACCATTGCTCACTTGATCTCGTACGCGGTTTTCAGGGAGTTCATCTCAAAATCGAACTACTATTTGGACTTGCACGGTGGAGACATACATGAATCAGAGATAGGTTTTGCAGGTTTCTTTGAAACCGGCAACGTTGAGATTGATGCTCAATCGGAACAAATAGCTAAGGCCTTGGGTTTTGAATACATTTGGCGCACGTCAAAGGACGGCCCAATGCCAAAGGGTTCTTCTTGGAGGATTGCCCCCGAAAACGGAATTCCGTCAGCTCTTGCAGAACTGGGGTCCGGCGATAAACTCTTGCCGGAAGAAGTATCAACGATGTGCGATGGAGCGCTCAATGTCATGCGGCATCTGCGGATGATCGAGGGGGAAGCACGGAAAACAAAAGGGCAAAAAACCGTAGCTCACTTTGCTCCTCTAAGGGTTAAGGAGGGAGGGCTCTTTCATGCACATGTGAAACCGGGAGACATTGTCTCTCAGGGCGATGTCGTTGGGGAGGTAATCAATCTGCAAGGTGAAGTAGTCGAAACGATGCGATCTTCAACACAAGGCGTTGTACTCGCTTTGATCCATAATCCTGTGGTGAATCCGGGTGACGGGACAGTATACCTAGGCTCGACAAAGCCAGCAACGGTGTGGAACTACTCATGAATGTTGTCGCGCTCGTAGTAGCAGACGTCGTAGTGACCACGGATTGTGTCGCGTAACTTGTCACCTTCACCGTTGGATTTGTAAGGGCGGAATTGCCCATTGATTGATTCAACCGGTTTGCTCATCGAACTGGCTCAGATCGAAGAAGCACGCGCAAGAATTCGAGGGGAACCGCAATGGTTTGGTTACAGTTTCAGCAGGCAATCACGGGCAAGCGGTCGCATGGTGTGCTAAGAAATTAGGGGCGCAATGTACTGTATATGTCCCGGAAGATGCAATACAGCGGAAGGTAAGTGCCATCGAATCTATGGGAGCTGGAATCGTTCGCCGTCCCCATCAGGAAATCATGGAATCGATGACTGACGCCAGAATGGAGCGTCTCGGCATGACGTTCATACACCCATTCGCAGATCCTCACATCATCGCAAGACAAGGCACTATCGGGCTCGAAATACTCGAAGAACTCCCAGACCTCAAGTCCCTTGTCATACTAGTTGGTGGTGGACTGATCAAAGGCATCGCGTTTGGAATAAAAGCCAAGAAACCGCAAGTTAGGATCTATGGAGTTCAGGCCGAAGGCGCGGCACCCCTACCTTTGTCCCTGAAGACTGATATTCCAGAGAAAACTGGCCCACCTAGAACAATTGCCGATGGTATCGCGGCAACGATGGTGTTCGATTACATGCTTCCGCTTTTCAATCGGAACCTCTCAGGTGCCTTCGTGGTTAGCGACGAAGAGATAAGACAACCTATGAGACGAATCTTGAGAGACTGCCACGCCGTGCCTGAACCTGCAGGCGCCGCTGTGCTTGCCGCGGCGCTCAAACACCTGAACGAGCTTGAGAGGCCAATCGCATGCGTAATAAGTGGGGGGTAACGTGGATCCGTTCTTGCTGTCAGATATACTGAAAAGACTCGCAGTCGCATAGTTGGTGAGAAAGCAAGTGTGCCTGTTCTGCCGGCCGATAGCAGACTCAAAGTGCCTGCGGAATGAAGCATCAGAGATTTTTCGTGTCTCTCGTATTCTTTTGGCTATGAGTGGAATCTCGACCATGTAACGATCTCATGGAAGATGAAAATGCTCGATGATGGGGGCAGTTCTGCGAGCGCTTCAGTGATACAGTGGCCTCAGAATGCAGCTCGCTTCTGAGCTTCAACAAGATGACTGTCTGTCCTTGATCATTTTGGCAATTCCCTCTGCTACATTCAGTGTATACTCAATATCCTCTTTTTCGATACCCCTGTGAGTCACCATCCTCACACATCCAGGATATTGAACCCCAGCTTTGACCCCATGTTTACTGAGTCGGGCAACCCAGTCTTCTTCGTCCACTCCTAATCCTCTTGTGCTGTAGACAACGATGTTAGTCTGAACTCGTGAGAGATCTATCTCCAGTCCTTCAATCTTTGAGAGACCTTTAGCCAGGAGGTGAGCGTTAGCGTGATCATCCCTCAAGCGGTCAGTCATCTTCTCAATTGCGATTATTCCAGGGGCAGCTATTACGCCGGCCTGCCTCATGCCTCCTCCAAGCATTTTCCTGTAGCGCCTCGCACGAGCGACGAATTCCCGATCGCCAACTACTAGGGATCCAACGGGCGCGGATAGGCCTTTTGAGAGGCAGAACATCAGAGTGTCTACGTGTCGTGTGAACTCGCGTACGTCAAGATCCATCGCCACGGCTGCGTTGAATATTCGGGCTCCGTCCATGTGAATTCTTAAACGATGAGCTCTTGCGACCTCGCAGACTTCTCTGATCTTGGCAGGTGGCCAGATTGTTCCCCCGGCTCGGTTGTGGGTGTTTTCTATGCAGATTAGGCTTGTCGGGGGATAGTGAATGTCCGGGGGCCTAAGCGCGTTTTCAACATCCTCCTTTGCCATGACACCCATATGTCCATTCACCGTGCGAGGTATGACACCGCCTAATGTTGAGAATGCGCCAACCTCATAGAAGTAGATGTGAGCTTCTGCTTCCAAGAGTATCTCATCGCCTCGCGTAGTTTGACTCAGCACGCTCACAAGGTTGGCCTGCGTCCCAGAGGTTGTAAGCAAGGCATCCTCTTTTCCCATCTTCTCGGCCGCGAGTTCTTCCAGATGGTTGACGGTGGGGTCTTCGCCGTAGACATCATCACCGAGCTCTGCCGTTCTAATAGCTTCAAGCATTTCGTCGGTCGGAAGTGTGACCGTGTCACTTCTCAGATCTACTACTCGCACTCCCAGTCACTATCCTATTCAATACCCATCGCTTGGCTACGAGCCTTGATGGGCTCTCGATGTGTCGACGCTATGAATAATCCTTGCGTCGACTCCCAATTGCTCACTAATGTAGTGTTTGGTCTTGAATTGCGAAAATGGATTCATCTCTAGAACGAATGCGGTCACTTAGTAGACGATGCGCATTGGGGGCGCTGCAGGAAGAGTTATTGTGCTGCCTCCCAATTCGTAGAGCTGTCCGTTCCTAAAGACTTTCTCAACCATGCGTGTTGCGGCAACATTCTTCGTCGGGTCTTCCGATAGGACCACTAGGTCCGCACACTTGCCGGACTCTATTGTTCCGATTTCCTGTTCCAAGCCAAGCATTTGCGCAGAAGTCGTAGTCGCGGCCTTCAATGCCTCGTAAGGCGTCAAACCCACTTCGACAAGAACTTCAAGTTCTGTCGTGAGGTCTCCGTGGGTTGCCATCGGTGACCCATTGTCGGTTCCCGCTACCACTTTGACTCCAGCTCTGTATGCTTTGACAAATCGGTCTACCTTAACGTTCCACCAGTGCTTCGTTAAATCGACGATTGATGAGTCCAATCCTCTTTTCGCACCAGTTTCCTTCATTTTGTAGTAAATTGAAAATGTCGGGACCACGTGAACGCCCCGAGCTACAATCAACTCGATAACATCGTCTTCCATCGCTGTGGCATGCTCCACTGAGTCGATTTCTGCAACCACCGCATTCTTTATCGCCGCCGCGCTATGCGCATGAGCGGCGCATCTCTTTCCGGCCTTCTTCGCTTCATTCACCCCTGCTGTGAGTTCGTCAGGATCCAATTGTACAGCACCTGGATCTTCACCGACATCTGCGAAGCCGCCGCTGGCCATGAACTTCACCCAGTCGGACCGGGCTTTGATTTGCTCTCTCACCGCACGCCGGACTGCATCAGGACCGTCAGCCTCGAGGCCGTACTCCCAACCATGTCCACCAGTAATCGTGATCATCTGGCCACCTGCCAAAACTCGTGGGCCATAGAGAAAGCCTCGATTGATCATATTGCGGACAGCTATGTCCATATGATCCACACCGCCCGGATCCCTGATTGTCGTAATACCCGCCAATAATGTAACGAAAGCATTCTTCGAAGCGCGGAGCACCCGTTCATGTGGCGTCAGTCTGAGTTCTTCTTCGATGAGACCGCCACTGTAAGTTATGTGGCAATGCGCGTCGATAAGACCGGGCAAAAGGAATTTCCCGCCCAGATCCATTACCTGAGCCCCAATTGGAACAGGAGATTTCGGTCCAACTCCAGTAATTCGTCCGTTTTCGAGCGTAACATCACTCACTTGAGGGGACGATCCAAGCGGATCCGACATAGTGATTACAGTAGCATTTCTTAGTACCATCGAATTCATGATTTGATTTCCCGAGAACGTAATCTCGAAGGAACCGTCGTTCTGAATCACTTAAACATATGCAATGAATTTCACGAGACTTGAAAATCACCGATTAATTGAATCTCAACTCGAATCGATTGTGATCTTTGATGAGCGCGTAGAACTTCGGTTCCTATTAGAGAACGAAGAAGCAGTCTTAAGAACTGCCATCGTGAAAGACAGGCACGACAACTCTTGGTTGAATTGGCTGAACTGACTTGGGTGGACAGTAAGAAGCTATTCAAGCAAACTGACGTCGCGCTTCTGCCTGTGGGAGCCACAGAACAGCATGGCCCCCATTCCCTTAGGCACGGATCATCTAGTCGCAGCAAAGCTGAGCAGTATAGTCGGACAGAGGACTGGAGTTCCTGTTCTCCCCACTGTTCCCGTTGGTGTTTCTGAGCATCATAGGCATTTCTCTGGAACTCTTTGGGTTCCTTCTACCGTCTTGGGAGAGTACGTGAAAGCGATTATTCTCTCTGCAGCGTCACATGGTGCAAAGAAAGTAGTGATTGTAAACAACATCTTTGCTGTGCACCTAATGGCCTTTCCACCGGACCTACTCAACTCGCCAGGACACGGCGATGCAGCGGAAACAAGTGTGAACCTCTATTTTCATAAGAACCTCGTAAAAATGGAGCAGGCGCGGACCACGAAAGTTGAACAGTATCTCGGCCCCCTCAAACTAAAAAGCTACAGGGAGTTAGGTATGACGCAATTTCCTTGGGATGCCATTGACCTTACAGACACTGGCACTTTCGAATCTCCTGGCCAGATCATGGAATTGTCGAGATCCTGAGAGGAGCTCGGGAAGAAGCTGGTTGAGCCGTTCATAGATCGCGTCTGCGAGTTTGTTGAGGAGCTTAAGAATGCTGAGTTGGAGGAGCTTCTCTGCAAACCTCGAAGTCAAAAGGATTAGTGGCGAAATTACTGACGAAGAGCGACGTCGAGTATTGACTTGATTTAGTCGTCAGAGTTCTATGTAGCGACATCTTATACGGGGACGCATCTTCGGTAGGCGTCGTGGGACATGAATTCTTGGACAGAGTCATACTGCAGAACGGATTCTTGATTGATTGTACGGGAAACGAACCCAGAGAAAATGTCACCGTCGTTGTGGAGGGAAAAGAGATAGTTGAGGTCACAGAAAAGAAAACCTCTGCACAAGGAACTGTCATAGATCTGGGCGGAAGGACAATCATGCCCGGGCTCATAGACGCTCACGCCCACGCCTGCATCGTAGAAGAATCACTACAAATGAACAAGATCCCAACGGCCAAGTTCGTCTGCATGGCCGCGAAGAACCTGGAAGACATGCTGATGCAGGGATTCACAACGGTAAGAGATGCATACGGTGCGGACTGGGGATTTAGAGTCGCAGTCGAGGAAGGTTACATGAAAGGGCCGCGACTACTTGTGAGTGGTGACGCACTGTCCCAAACGGGTGGGAGCGGTGATCCGAGAAGACCAACAGAATACTCGGTTCCCGAACAGGGTGCCGTAGGACTAAGGTCAATTGTATGTGACGGTGTGACCGAAGTACGAAGAGCTGTACGCGAGCAACTGCGCAGAGGCGTCGACCAGATAAAAGTCATGGCAAGTGGAGCCGTCGTACCCGCCTCGCCTGCAGGGGGCGGAGATCTCATGACTCCGGAATTCACTGTAGATGAACTGAAAGCGGCCACATATGAAGCGAGTGCAAGAGGGAAGTACGTCATGGCACACGCATATCCACCCAAGAGCATAGAGAACTGTGTAGAGGCAGGTATTAGATCCGTAGAGCACGGCAATCTACTTGACGAAGACAGCGCCATTATGATGAAAAACCATGGAACCTTTTTGGTTCCTACGGTTGTAACTTATGACGAGATTTGGAGCGCAGGGGATAAACTAGGATTCTCAAAAGAAACAATGCGATTAGTGAAGATGGCACTTGAGAAAAGCCTAGATGCCGTGCGAATCGCACACAAAGTGGGAGTAAAAATGGGTTCAGGATCAGATCTGTTATACGATAGCCGAAAGCGAATGGCAAGGGAATTGGAGCTCAAGGCAACAGTGTTGACAAGCGCGGAAACGTTGATCGCAACCACTAAGACCAATGCAGAGCTGCTGATGCTGAATGACAAGATTGGAACCATCGAGAAAGGGAAAATTGCCGATATCATTGTGGTAAACGGCAATCCACTAAATGACATCAAGGTATTTCAGGACTACCAGCAGAATGTTGCGCTCATCATGAAGAATGGGCAGATTTACAAGAATAATGTGGAAACCTAAACAACGTCGAAATGAAACGCCACATTCCTAAACAGCGTACATACTCCGTTAGAGCGGCCGATATGCCTGGATGTTTGAACATACATATATATAGTAACGTAGTAGTAGGCCTGGAAATGGTGAACAAAATGTCTCAGCAAGGTGCAGGAATTAGTCGTACCGTTTTCACCGCAGCACTCATCGTAATGCTCCTCGTGGGAGTCGCGGGGGGCTACCTGGGAAGAATGATGACGGTTCCGGCTGGTGAAACTCAGACGATCAGAATCACAGGAATGACGACAACAGTCGGGGCATCTAGCAATCAAGTAGTGATAGGCGTAACAGACAAGATCACAGATTTGGACCCCGCAAATGTGTGGGGTGTCTTCACTCAGGAAGTCCTCACCAACACTATGGAGGGCCTCCTGAAGTATATCCCAGGAACAACTGACCTTGAGCTTGGTATTGCTCGCTCTTACACAGTCGAGGATAACGGTAATGTATACATATTCAAGCTCAAACCCAATCTTCGGTTCGCCGACGGAACGCTAGCTGATGCGAATAATGTGGCATGGTCTATTAAGAGAGTCATGAAGATCAGCGCCGACGCAGCCTATCTAGTCACTGACTATGTTAAAGACGTTCAAGCCTTGGACAATGAGACGGTGAAGTTCACTCTCAAAGCACCCGCGTCATACTTCCCGTCCGTGGTAGCAACTGCCGAATACTTTACGGTGCATCCATCGTACAATCCTGACAAGATAGACAGCGATCAAACCGCAGGTGGTCTAGGAGAGTATCACATTACTACATGGCAAAGAGATGTTCAGCTGGTCTTGGACGCAAACCCGGACTATTATAACGGGGCACCTAAACTTCAGAGAATTATCATCAAATTCTACTCGACCGCGTCTGCCATGCGACTAGCTCTCGAATCTGGAGAGATAGACATCGCTTGGAGGACACTCACCCCATCAGACGTTCGTGACCTGCGCAATAATCCAGCGCTTCAAGTCCAAGATGTTCCAGGTGCCTACATTAGATACATAATCATCAACGAGAATATCCCTCCATTCGACAACAAGCTTGTGAGGCAGGCAATCGCCGCGGCCGCGGATAGGAACGCAATATGTGACAAAATCTTCTACGACACCGTTCATCCGCTCTATAGTATGATCCCCATGGGCATGTGGGGCCACACAGACGCATTCAAGGACAAGTATGGAGAATACAATCTAGATTTGGCTAGAAGTCTTCTGAAACAAGCAGGTTACAGCGAGACAAACAAACTTACGTTCGATATGTGGTACACGCCAAGTCATTATGGAGACACCGAGGCGGACGTTGCCCTGCAAGTAAAGGAAAGCTTAGAGTCGACTGGCATGATGTCAGTCAACCTGAAGTCAGCGGAATGGGCAACATACCTCGACCAAACAAAAGCAGGCCTCTACCCGGTCTCACTGTATGGATGGTACCCTGACTACTTGGATCCGGATAACTACCAAAGCTCCTGGATCGACACAGGGTGGATCGGGCATTCGTACAAGAATCCGGTTGTTTCGAGTCTCATCGCCAACGCCTCTATAGCACAAACCGTTCAAGAAAGAATAGCATTGTACGCGCAATCTCAAGCGATTTGGGCTGACGACTCCGCGATAATTCCACTGTTCCAAGGTGGAATTCAAGCAGCCTACAAGACGACCGTCACCGGAGTCGTTCTAGATCCTGTGATGGTTCTTCACTACTGGCTGATCTACTATAAGCGAATGTAGACTCAGCCAACCCACTTTTTCCTAGGACCGGAAAAAGGAAACATTGAAAGTGGGGTAGCGTGGGTTCGCTCAGAGCCTTTCTGTTAATGCGCATGGTCCTCACGCTTCCCACGATTTTGATACTTCTCACGCTTGTTTTTCTAATCACCCACGTTATGCCCGGTGATCCTGTTCGCTCGATAGCTGGGATGTATGCTGGCGAGAAAAATATCTTAGAATTACGTCACGCCTTAGGTCTCGTAGACGACAAAGGCAATCCCATTCCGCTGTACATCCAATTCGTGAACTATGTTGTGAAAGTGTTCCAAGGTGATCTTGGCAACTCTCTTATCTGGGGCAAGCAGCCAGTTATGCTTGAAGTCAGGCACTATCTGCCTGCGACAATAGAACTGACGATATGGGGCTTTCTTGTTAGCATAGCGATAGGTCTGTCCGTAGGCGTTCTCTCCGCGTACAAACGAGGAACAGTAATTGATCACAGTCTGAGAATCTACGGTATTGTCGCATATGCACTTTTCATTCCGTGGATTGGAATGTTATGCCAAATGGTATTCTCTGTCAAACTACACTTGCTCCCAGTTGCAGGGCGAATTGACCCAGGCGTTTACATTGATCGAATTACTGGCATGTACGTTTTGGACAGCATTCTTACTGGAAACTGGGTAGGATTTTACAGTGCTATTCGTCATCTGATTCTTCCTTCGCTTATACTAGGAATCATGTTGTCGGGGGTTTTCTCTAGGCTCTCAAGAAACTCGATGCTTGAAGTACTCTCACAGGACTTCATTACAGCAATAAGGGCAAGAGGGCTTCCGGAGAGAGTGGTATTGAAACATGCCTTCAAGAATGCCTTCATCCCCATCCTAACCATGATGGGTCTCGAGTTTGCCATGCTCCTGACTGGAGCGATGCTAACTGAGACAACGTTCAGTTGGCCTGGTATGGGCAGCTTCCTCATTGACAGAATTGCCTATCGGGATTACAATAGTCTTCAGGGAAGCGTAGTGATTTTCGCGATCATGATATCTGTTGTGAGCTTGATTGTGGATGTGGTCTACGCCTTCATAGACCCTAGGATCAGATTCTAGGTGAATTCGGGTGACCTTAGAGTTCTCAAGACTGTTCTCAAGAGTCTTACCGAAAGGTCAGGGAAGAGGACTCGTTATCGCTGGCAGCGCGATTGTTGGATTCATAGTCTTTTTGGCGATATTCGCGCCTTTTCTTACAGCATACGATCCCACTCACCCGGCCGGATTATCAATGGTTCCTCCATCTGCTGATCATCCGATGGGCACCAACACTTTGGGATTCGATCTCTATAGTCGGATGCTATATGGTGGCAGGACTATTCTGATCGTAGTCCTCTTCTCGACATTCCTGTCGATGATTTGTGGAATGCCGCTTGGCCTTCTCTCAGGGTATCTCGGAGGAGTTGTCGACAGGTCCCTTAGCGTCGTCATGGACAGCATCTACGTCTTTCCAGGTCTAATACTCGCGATAGCGATGGCGGCCGTTCTCGGCCCAGGGATAACCAACGCAGCTGTAGCAATTGCAATCGTCTACATTCCAACTTATTTCAGGATGATAAGAGGACACACCCTTTCAATAAAGGAACAGCGATATATCGAAGCAGTTCGATCAATCGGGGCTAAAACTCGTACCATTCTGTTCGGTCACATATTGCCGAATATCCTTCCAACACTCATAGTTATCTTCTCTCTAAATGTGGCTGACGCTATACTCACCGAAGCTGGCCTCAGCTTCTTCGGCCTAAGCGTGCCCGCTCCCACACCAGATTGGGGATACGACCTCCGAGCGGGTCAACCATTTCTCCCTTCAGGATCTTGGTGGCTCATTACGTTCCCTGGCTTGATGATAATTCTGCTCGCCATCGGGTTCAGCCTCCTCGGAGATGGGCTCAACGAGATGACCAGTCCATGAATAGCAAAGAAGTGAACTCTCAAAACATCCTTGCAATTAAAGGTCTGAAGACGTACTATCCGATTTCTCGAGGAATCGTGAAGGCAGTTGACGACGTGACACTCGCGGTAAGCAAAAGTGAGTTTCTAGGTCTTGTGGGCGAATCCGGATCAGGAAAGTCAACGCTTGGGCTTTCCATTCTCAGGCTCATACCACCGCCCGGTCGCATTGTCGAGGGCTCCATACTCTTCGACGGGTCTGACATAATACAAATCTCAAATGCTCAGATGCGTCGTCTCAGAGGACGAAAAATCAGCATGGTATTCCAAGACCCGATGACCTCGCTCGACCCTCTCATGAAGGTCGGCGACCACATTGTCGAGACTGTCCGCTGGCATGAGAACATAACGAAGAGCGAGGCAGTTGCGAGAGCAAAGAAGGCCTTAGACCTTGTCGGCATAGGATCTGAACGTTTCCAGGATTATCCGCATCAGTTCAGTGGCGGCATGAGGCAGAGAGTCATGATAGCCTTGGCCATTTGCCTCAATTCGAGCTTGATTATCGCAGATGAGCCGACCACAGCTCTGGACGTCATTGTGCAAGGGCGGGTCTTGGATTTGCTGTCAGATCTTCGGGAGAAGTACGGCTTGACTCTAATGCTCATCACTCACGACTTGGCAGCTGTGATCGAAAGGTGCGATAATGTTGCGGTCATGTACGCTGGGCAACTTGTCGAACACGGCACCAGGAGACAGATCGGGATGGATCCGCTTCATCCTTACACGCAGGGCCTATTGAAGTCCACACCAAACATACGAGTCGTATCCAGCAAGTCAAGTTTCATCGGAGGAACAAGTCCAGACATGACTAATCCTCCGCGAGGTTGTAGATTTCATCCCAGATGCGCCTTCGCCAAGGACACCTGCAGAAGGGAGGTTCCAGTGCTAACAAACCAAAACGATGGGCGGACAGTAAGATGCTTCCTGTATACTTAGTGATCAGAATTGAATGAGTTTGTAAAAGTAGTCAGCCTCAAGAAGTATTTCCCCGTGCAGAAAGGCGCACTAGAGAGATTGGCATCGCGGACGCGGGATTACGTGCGTGCCGTAGACGGTGTCACATTCACCATAGAGAAAGGGCGGGTCATGACTCTAGCTGGCGAGAGCGGAAGCGGAAAGACGACTACTGGGAAGATGATCCTTCGACTCGTCGAGCCAACTGAAGGGCACGTGTTTCTCGGAGGAACAGACGTGGCGAGTATGAAAGGGGAGACACTACGGAAATATCGAAGGCGGATGCAGATGATCTTTCAAGATCCCTATGCTTCGCTTGACCCGCGTCAAAAAATCGGTGATGCTGTTTCTGAACCATTACGGGTCCACGGAATATCCAACTCCTCTGAGAGGAGACAATTGGCCATTCAGATGCTGCAGAAGGTAGGACTCACCCCTCCTGACGATTTCTTCAACCTATATCCTCGGAACATGAGCGGAGGGCAACGACAGAGGGTAGCCATAGCACGGGCAATCATACTACATCCTGACCTTGTGGTCGCAGACGAACCTGTTTCAATGATAGATGTGTCTCTCAGGGCGTCAATTCTGGAGTTAATGCTCAAACTGAAAGCGGAGTTCGACCTCACATATCTCTTCGTAACACATGATCTCGCAGTCGCGAAGGAAATATCGGATACGGTCGCAATAATGTATATGGGAGAAATCGTCGAAATCGCTTCGAAAGAAGAATTATACACAAAACCAACGCATCCCTACACAATCTGTCTTCTCTCGGCAGTGCCCGTGCCTGACCCCGACAACGTGTCTCATAGAATCGTGCCGAAAGGTGAAATCTCAAGCGTAGTCCATCCGCCGCCAGGATGCAGATTCAATCCGAGATGTCCATTCGCTCAAGCCGTCTGCAACGAGAAGCACCCCGATCTGCAAGAGATGCGTGAGGGGCATTCTGTGGCCTGTTTTTTCCCGCAAGAAAACAACGGCCTAATTGATCCCTAGAAGCTTGGGCCTACAAGGGTACCGGCCTTACTCTATCTATCTTACTCGCTGCGATATTTCACTGTCCAAAATTGCATTGAAAATTCTGGACGACTGTTTTCACTCCTACAACATGGCCAGAAGGCTAAACTATACGAATCTCACCTCCAGACTGGGGGAATAGATTGCGTACTGAATCAACTCGCGGAGCAAAAGATGGGCAAATTGCCTCCATCATGTCGAGGCAAGCAATCGATAATGGACTTCTTGACGCGATTAGGAATGAGTTTTCGAGAATTGATACTGATGCGAACGGGCGGCGCAGAATCTTCTTCCAGAACGCAGGCGGCTCGGTAATACTTAGACGAGTGATAGAGGCCGAGTCCAAGGCTCGCCGAGACTTCTTCCCAAATACTGGGGACGCATCATGGGAATCAAGGATGAACGAAAGTGTAATAGGCGAAGGAAGAAAAGCGGTACGGGATTTTCTGAATGCCCCCTCTGAGGATTGTATAGTGTCGGGGGAATCGGCTACGAGCCTCTTGTTTTCCCTCAGCTACGCCATGTCAAAGGAGATGTCAGGAGAAGAAAACGTTGTTACCACTGAGTATGAGCATTATGCTAATCTCAGCCCGTGGTTAGAGCTCCAACGAAGAGGGGTCATAAAGGAGGTCCGATTCGCGAAATTTAATCCCGAAGACGGGCAGCTGGATATTTCAGATCTTGTGGTAGATGCGACTGATCATGGTGTTGGTTTCCTTCATTTTCCCTGAAGTAGATGCTTCCAGTTCATGTAGCGTCGAGGTTGAGGGATTGTCGTCGAGACATCTAGGGTCATACCATGTGCAACACTCGGGTATCATCATGAAGGCGTGCGGATTCGTCAGGCGTACATATTCAAGCACATATCCTCCGTAGACTTCCTGAAGTGGCGACTTACCTGCAACTTTCATCTCTACGTAGTTCGTCGCGGGTGTCATGTACTTGGCAAATTGTACTCCTGGTGCGAACATCAACCCTGCGCGCTTTCTAAGGTAGATTCCGTTCTCTTTAGCTGCTGCTTGCAGGGGAACGTAGAGCAATGGGCATGGTTCGGACACCTCGTAAGTCATTCCTCCGAACTTCATGTTGTGAAGACTTGATAGAAAGTCGAACGATCTTCCATCAATCAGATGCATTAACGCTTTAGTCTCAGCTGTCGGCCTGTTGGCGTCTAGAAGATTACCGTAACGATACGGAAATGCTAGTTCACCGGTGGCAAAGTCTGGTGTCCGATAGTAGTTCAATGAGAAGTTGTATGGTGTGTATGGTCCTTTCAGGTAATCCTGTGTCAAGGAAGCGCCATCGGGGTCGACGCACTTGATGATGTACCATGTGTAATCAAGCTGCTCCAATTCATCGAATCTCACTAATGCGCTGGAGAGATACTCTAGCAGCAGACCACCGACTGGTTCTTCGGGGTTAGGAAAACCGTAGATGAGGGCATTGTGCTTTCCTCGACCAATCTTTAGCGCTTGAATGTCATTCCCATTCTTGGTTTTTCCAATTCTCAGCAGGCGGGCCTTGTCAGAATGCCTTTTCGCTAGGATCTCTGAGCTTTCATCCAGTTGTTCTCTACTGAGATATGACTTGCATTCAGGAATTTCAGATAACATATTATCAAAGTCGAACAAGCTCGAAACTTCAGGCCCCAGCTGAACGTCGCACTATTAATTCTTGCCACGGAATTACCAACGCTGGAAATCATTTTTGCGCGGGCAGGATCTTCTTAGTTATTTTGACAGTAGTCTATTTAGAATAGCGACAGCCCCCTGCCACGCCATTCCTTCAATATCCTTGTCACTATGTGGCAAATTGTCAGGTTCCGAAAAAAAGATGGGTTGTGGGGTAGGCAGCTAATGAGTCACGCTCGCCGGATGTGTCTTTGAAAGGGCGTTGGGAAGTCGAATCAACCCACTAAATGGTGGGTTCAGATCCCACCGGCCCAACCAACTGCGTCCTAAGCGCTGGAAAGTACATACGGCATCGCGAAACACCGAAATTGTGGCGATAGCACGAACACGTGGGTGATAGGAAGTTGAACCCCGCTATAAAGGGGATCAAAATCCCGGTGGGCCCGCCAACTTGAAACATTTCATGCCATCATGTGTCTGAGTTGATGTCGGTATTGTTCTGGTGTCATGGGGGATTGGAAGGCACGTTGCACTACTTCGCTTAGTGCTGGGTGAATGTGCATTGCCTGCAGCAGGGGCTTCGCGCTCTGGTCTGGCGCGTACATGAGATTAATGATCTCTTGAATTAGCGTAGAGGCGTAAGGGCCGATAATGTGAGCTCCAAGGATTCGC
>Ga0315279_10005855_pt1 | contig 15726 bp, 7 predicted proteins | sample YL17G06_20_MG_FD_203694 | JGI IMG/M metagenome (GOLD analysis project Ga0315279, IMG submission 203694) | Sediment microbial communities from Yellowstone Lake, YNP, Wyoming, USA - YL17G06_20 | ecosystem: Environmental > Aquatic > Freshwater > Lake > Sediment | place: USA: Wyoming | collected...
CTCCGCGTGAGCGACGACTTGGCCGCCCTCGGACAGCAAAGCTCCGCCAGACACGCCTTCGTAGGCGAGCGTCGAGGCGTCATAGTCTATTTCCGCAACGCAACCCAGCACGCCGGAAGCATCGTCCAGTGCCAGCGCCACGGTAAGCTCGTCTTCTGATTCCGCCGCCGCAGTCTTCACTAAGGTCACGGTTCGCGTAGCCGCGCCCGCGCACTTCGCGCCAGGTTCGACACTCGGATGCACAGCGGCTGTGGGCAGGGGCCACTTGTCATTGGCCTTGCCTTCGGGGCCAAAGTCATAGGGTTGTGTGGTGTCCGCGGGGAAGTGGAGTATTCTCCCTACGCGCATCTTTAGGATCTCCCTCGCGTCATTGGTCCCTAACTGGGCATCCCCAGACACGTCCGCCGGCGGGTATGGCGGCAGCGGCACCATCACTCCCTTGTACGGGTACTGATGCGCCGCATCGATCGGGAAGTAAAACGGCTCGTCCGGGTCGCCAAACGCCAGCGCCTGCAAGATCAACGAAGTATCCAGCGTCGCCGCCTTCCCGTCGCCGTTCAGGTCGCCCCACCGGAACATCCCCGCCGGCGTCAACTCAAAGTCCACGTTTTTCGTAGCGCCCGCCGACACGGTTGCCGCCTGGGTCTTGCTCTCGTAGTTCGACGCCGACGCCAGCACGGTGTAGCCCCGCGGGTCCAGGTCCGCAAGGAAATACACCCCGCGCGTCGACGTCGTCGCCGATTGCGCACCAACGCTCACCGTTGCTCCGGCTATCGCCCGGCCCGCCGTGTCCTTCACCACTCCCATGATGTTGCCCGGGATCGTCTCGTTCCCGTTGTCCGTCGTGAGTGCGCGCACGGCGTTGCTTGCGGGCGTCGCGCCGTACACGTCCACCGGGATCACCCGCCAATAGTACGTGTGCAGGTCCTCGAGCCCCGGCATCTGCGCCACGGTCGTCAACAGACCCTCGTTGACCAGAAGCCCTTCCGTGAACCCCGGGTTCTCCGCCACCTCGAGCCGGTACGTCACAGGGTCGCCGTCCGGGTCCGTCGTCTCTTCCCACGCAAAGAATGTGCTCGTGTACACCGTCGCGCCGTTCCCGGGATACACCAGATCGACCGACTGCGGCGGATGGTTCGTGGTCGTACGGCGGTAGATCGTCGTCAGCATGTGCGTGCTCACCACGCCCGTCGCGTGGTCCCGAATGTAGTAGAACACCTGGTAGGTCCCCGGCGCGTCAAACGTCGTCTCAAACGTCTGCCAGCGGAAATACCCGTGTTCCGGATCTGAAATCGGCGGCTCGTAGTCGAACACGTCCATTAAGACTTCTTGCTGCGAGTCGGGATTGCTCTCGTCAATTGTGTGCGACCCCTCGTACGAGGGCTTCTTGACCTCGATCCACGCCTCGTCGCCCGTCGCAGGCACCGTGTCTGCCCTTCCCTCGAGCATGGGGACCGGCGCATCCGGATCCAGCCACCGGGTCGGCGTTACCGTCATCCAACCCACGGATGCGCCCGCGTTCACGCCGTATCCAAGCATCAACTCGTGCGCTCGGGAACCGTCCTCACCCGCCGTGTACGACAGCGCGCCCGCCACCGTCCCCAAACCGTCCCCGTTGTCATCCAACAACGGATGCTGCGTGTGTTCCGCCGTCCCGTTGTTGCTGCGCGTCGCCGTGTATTCCGAGAGCTTCGCCGACGCCAATTCGAATGACTCCTTCAGGGTCTTCCCTTCCTGCGCATACCGGAACAACTCCGTCGTAAACGCCTCGCCGTCCCGAAGCCCGTCATCGGGATCCACGACTCCGCGGTGCGACACCTCGTCGGGCGACGCGCTCGTGATGATCGTCCGGTTCGGGCCGCTCACCGCGTCAATGAAGCTCCCAGAATGGCATGCCCCGTATATCACCACGAGGTCTTCGGATGCCGCTGTCGATGACAGATTCGCCTGAAGTGTGTCCAGCGAGGCTTTTAGATCAATCGGCGTCACAGTTCGCGTATCGTAGCTGCCCGCATACATATAGAAGGCGTTCTCGCCGCCGTGGTCGAGAAGCACCACATACAACGGGCCGGGCGACCCGTTCATCTTGTTCTTGGCCCAAGTCATGATCGCGTACTCGAGGTCCGACTTGTTCGGCGAAGCGTCGTCCACCTGGATGCTCCGGCCCACCGGTGGCTGACCATGTCGCAGATACCAGATGTCCTCGTGAGCAAACCCGCGCCGATAGAACGCGTCATAGACGTAGTCCGACGTCTTCTGGTGCTCGGCCTGCCCTTCCGAGCTTGTGTCAAACTGGCCAACCACGATCACCGCGTACCCCGCACGGTCTTTCACCGTCAAACACGTCGAACCCGGCTGGTCGTACCCCGTCGACGTCGCCGGCAGAAAGTTGTTGTCTCCTTCAAACGCCGCGATGAATTGCCACACCCCAGGCGTGTCGAATGCGATCCCCGCTGACACAAACGACGATGGCAGGAACACCGCCTCGCTGCCCTCACCCGTAACCCCCACCACCGGTCCGGCCGAACTCGCATCCGGCTTTTTCAGCCAGAGATTCACCAAGCGACCCGACAGCAGCGGACGTAGATTGGCCGGCACCGCCGCATTCAGCACCGCCGTCGCCTCGAGTTCAGCGTAACCCATAGGCGCGCAACTCGCGCTGAGGCTCACCGCCAAAGACGGTTGACACTTCAAGACGGTGAACATAACAGGAGCGCTCGTCGCCGCTTGGTAAATCGCATCCCCAGACCATGATGCCGTCACGGACCACGCGGCGCGCCCTGCCGATGCCTCCGTCGGGTATAACAGCTTCAAATAACTCCCTGCTGCGAACACCGTCCCCTCCGGGAACAGGTCCGACCCAACACCCGAAGGCGAGACACTGTGGAACGAGACCGTCCCGCTCCCTGCTGGCGTCGGGAATATCTGCCCCAACGCCGTCACGGCCTCGCCTAACGCTACCGTCAAGGGGGTCGCTCCCAGCGAGATGTAGGACGGGATAACCCCGCCGAGGACGATCGCGCATTCCGCCGTTGCCGCGGGGGCGCCGCCTTCTTCTTCATCGTGAGGCGTTACCACGCAATACCAGACATCGCGGGGTTCCGTGTCCGTGTTGTTTACCTGGCTCGATGTCACCGCGTCGGGCGCATCATTGCGGAATAGACTGAACCCCGACTCACTCTGACGTTTCACGTACCAGTCAAACTCGTATAGGATTCTGTCTCCTTCAGGGTCCGTGCTCGGTATAACGATTGCGCATACTAGGTTGGCAATGTCGCTTTGAACCGTCGGAAACGAAAGCACGGGAGCACTCGGCGGCAGATTGTCCGCTGTGGTTGCGCTGGCCCCCGGACCGAAGGCGGTATCGATGTCTTCCCCGTTACGCGCGATCGCGGTAAACGTGTATGTCGTCGCTTTCGCCAATCCCGTCACCCTCTTGGCGTCCCAAGCGGCGGCCATCCGGAAGACCGGTGTGGCCCCGACGGTCCCGCCCGCCTGTATCCACGCGTTTCCGCTTACGGCTGGCGCGACCTGAATCGCGTAGCGCGTCGAGGCCGGATTCCCGTCACCGGGCCCGATGACCAAGTCGAGCGCATGGATCGCATTCACGTGGACACTTGGTACGGTCACGACGGGCGCAACCGGCGTCGCCGCGAGAGTGTACTTGGCCACCCCCGGAGGCGGCGTTGTCTGTATGCCGTCGCCGTTCCGCGACATCCCCGTGAACAGGTATGGTGTATTCGGCGCCAAGCTCACCGAGGCCCAAAGCGTATTGCTCTTGAGCCAACCTGAATTGGCGCCCGTTGACGCATTAATCAGAGAAAGCCCAGACAAATCACTTGCCAGATTACTCGGCACATTTACGGACGCCACGCTGATGGAGGTCGAACCGACGCCGGAGAACACCACGCCGGAAACCGGTTCAATCTCGGTGTAGGCTGTGTAGTTAGGCGTCCGGACGCTATCCCCATTGGCGTTTGCCGCCGCCACCTGGAAAGCGTACCGCGTGTTCACGGACAGCCCGGTGTGCTGCCATGAGGTAACGTCCGCGGCCGTAGTCGTCTGCAACGTGATAGGTGGCCCAGCGCCGAGATCCACCCACACGCTGAACCCGGTCTCAGTATCAGAGTTGTCCTGCCACGTCCAAGTGATACTGCCTGTGGCAAGCGCGACCACTCCGGGATTGCTCGGTGGGACGGCCAAGTCCAGAAGTTGCGAGATGCTGACAACAAACCCATCCAAGCCGCCATTGTAGCTCGTGTCCCAGCCGCCGCTTACCCAGCCGGACGAGTTGGTGAACCCCGTCGCGTACACGTTCCCGCTCGAATCCACCGCAATGCCCTGGCCGTAGTCGAAGCCCGTTCCGCCCAAGTACGAGGACCACCGATGCGCGCCCGCCGTACTCAGCTTCACCACATAACCACTGCCACTGGTTGTATTCCACCCCCCGCTCACCCAGCCCGACGACCCGGTGGACCCCGTCGCATACGCGTTCCCGCTCGAATCCACCGCGATGCCGTAGCCGCAGTCGTTGCCTGTTCCGCCCAGGTACGTGGACCACACGTGCGCGCCCGAAGTGCTCAACTTCACCACATAGCCGTCGCTGTAGGTGGTGCTGCCTTCACCGTTCAAGATCGTGTCCCAGCCGCCGCTCACCCAGCCCGAGGAATAGGTGGATCCCGTCACATACGCGTTCCCGCTCGAATCCACCGCGATGCCCCAGCCGTCGTCGTAGCCCGTTCCGCCCAGGTACGTGGACCACACGTGCGCGCCCGAAGTGCTCAACTTTACCACATAGCCGTCGCACGCGCCGGCATAGCTCGTGTCCCAGCCGCCGCTTACCCAGCCCCCGGAATCGGTCCACCCCGTCACGTACACGTTCCCGCTCGAATCCACCGCGATGCCATAGCCGCCGTAGTCGTTGCCCGTTCCGCCTAGGTACGTGGACCACAGGTGCGCTCCCGTCGGGCTCAGCTTCACCACATAGCTTTCCCAGCCGCCGTTGACGCTCGTATCCCAGCCCCCGCTCACCCAGCCCTCGGAAGCGGTTTGCCCGGTCACGTACGCGTTCCCGCTTGAATCCACCGCGATGCCCAAGCCATAGTCCCTATCCGTTCCGCCCAGGTACGTGGACCAAAGGTGTGCGCCCGCCGCGCTCAGCTTCACCACATAGCCGTCCCGATCATCACCGTTGTAAGTCGTGTCCCAGCCCCCGCTCACCCAGCCCGACGAAGCGGTTAACCCCGTCGCGTAAACGTTCCCGCTCGAATCCACCGCGATGCTCCTGCCTTCGTCGAAGCCCGCGCCGCCCAGGTACGTGGACCACAGGTGCGCCCCCGCCGCGCTCAGCTTCACCACATAGCCGTCGTTGGGGCCGGTCCCGAAGGTCGTGTCCCAGCCGCCGCTCACCCAGCCTGTGCACTCGGTATCCCCCGTCGCATAGACGTTCCCGCTCGAATCCACCGCGATGCCCCGGCCGTAATCATTGTTCGTTCCGCCCAGGTACGTACCCCAGGCGACTGCCGGGTCTATGATGAGCGGCAGGGATGAGTCGCACGCGCCGGTGACCTCGAAACCGTAGGTATGGCCGTGGAACAGCACGAACCGGCCTGCGACCGTTACTTTCTCGCCGTTGACCTCCTGGTAGATGTAGGGCGCGGCGTCCGCCAAGGCGTCCCACCCCTCGGCGATGCGGATCTCGAGCGCGCCGTCCGGGCGCAGCGACAGCCCCTCGACGCCGTCGTACTTGACGCGGATGGCCCGCCAGTCCGCGCCGGGCGCGACGTGGAAGTTATACTTGATGCCGGTGCGGCTGCCCGTCAGTTCGAGGCTGACGCCGGGATACAAGCCCTCGTACCAGACCGAGTTGAACGAAGACACGCCTTCGCGGTGGTTGGTGACGTCACCCATGAGATAGTTGAACGTGCGGTCGGACTTGCCCCGGCCCGCTGGCGCCACCCGCGCCGCCCCGTCGAACACAACGGCAAATTCGTGCATTTCGGTCGGGGCGGGTGCGCTTTTCTCCAGGGCTTGCCCTGGTGTGGACGGCGTGAACGTGGTGGACGTGGTGGACGTTTTCCTGAACAACTGGAATCGCGGCCCTTGATCCGTCAGCCCGACATTTGCGCCTGAACCGTCCAAGGCAAACCGGATCGAGCCGTCCGCCCACTGCCCGGCATTCTCAATAAACACCGACGGGCCCGCCATGAACTGTTGGACCGCCGCCCGTGCCCGTGGATTTGCCTTTTCAGCCCGGGCGTTCTGAGCCAAAGCGCCTGGGGATTCGTGCCCTGATGAATGGATGCTCTGCTTCTCCTGCGCGAGAAAATCCGCCGCGCGAATATCCGCCCGGACACTCGCCGGTTGACTCCCGAAGAACCATGCGCCGACGAAGACGCACAGCACACACCCTGTCCCGAAAGTTCCCCGACCCAATGCGTTTTTCATCGTCCTCTTCCTTTCCGCGTCGTCCGAGACGCGCGATCCTTGCTGGCTCTCGACGCGCACACGCCCGTGCGCTTTACCGCCGCCCTGCGCGTCGCAAGCGCCACGCACGAGCCCCGGCTCGCCACTGACGTGTTTGGCGATGTTTCAAGAATGTGTGTTAATGTTTCGGATTTACTCCTCTCCGAACCGCCTTGCGGCGTAGAACGGCCAGGGCGATCATGAACATGGTCAATGCAATCGGCATTGTGCGCAGCGGCAGGCCGTACTCGACCAGGAGTCTGCCGTCATGCGTGGTGGTCATTATGGCACCGTCATTGAGATCCGCGCTGATGAATCTCAGGTCCGTGTAGCCGACAGGCCCGCTCCGTACGTCGAACCTAAGGTACACGAGAACGCCGCCGCTTGTCCCGCCGCTGATGGGGGCTAACCCGGAGCTGGTCGCTCGCAGGCGCGCCATGGCGGGAGTTAAATCGTCAACATAGACTTCAGGCGGTCCCCACGGCGCGGTCAACGCCGGGTACACCGTTCCCCCTTCGTCGAACTCCGTGAACGCTTCGGCGAATGTCAAGGCCCTGCTGTCGTACTGGATCTCGAGGTAGTAGCCCAGGACGCCCGAGGCGTCGGCATCCAGGAAAACGGGCACGGTGACCTGTTGTCGCATTGCGCCTCGAAGGGTTTCTCCCGGCACGCCCACATACAGCTCGGCCAACGCTCCAACGACCGTGACTTGAGCATCCGAGGTCGTAACCGGAAGTGAGCCGTCGTTCAATTCGGCTGCTTGGAAATGGAACATTCCCATAAGGCCCGTGATCGGCGTCGTGTGGAAGGTGAGCACCGCCAGCGTGCCGGAGCCGGTTCGTTCGGTTGAACTGCTGCCCGCCACGGCTACGGCCACGGGCGCTCCGGCTATCTCAAGCACGCCCGACTCGATGGTCCACGATTGCGTCAGAGTCCCCTCGGCGGCGCTTACGAATTCGACCACCTCGTTGTTGTAGGCCAGGGTGAAGAAAAACCCTCGAAGGTTCTGGACGGAATCCACCTGAACTCTGACCTCGAAGTCCCTGTCGGGCTCGACCACCAGCGGACTGTTCTCGATGCTCAGCGTAGCGGCATGGGCCGGAACGGCGCACGCCGCCATGCAGGCGACCGCCAACCCCGTGAGAATCCATCTATCGTGCGCCCGGCGCACGACTGGACTATCGTGGCAGGGACAAGGGGTTGCAACCCCTTGTCTACCGCCCCGGCGCACGACCCATCCCTTCGCCGACAAAGCCCTTTTCGAGCGTGTCATCCCCTGTTTCTCCTCTAAAAGTAGATCACCGTTGATAGAAGCACACGATGCTGGAGAACATCCTCGGAAAAACCCTTGATTCCACGGATGAAATCCTTGTTCACATCGTGGCCGTACCGGCACTGGTAGGCCAGATCCAGGTTCACCCGCTGATGCAATTGAAGCCCTACACCCACGGCCGCGCCATAGAACGAATCAGGAGCCCCCGAACCCCTGTCATCAGCGTTGTCCGACTTCCCCGCCGCTGGTTCCGGATCATAGAACAGCCCGCCTCGCAATGTCCATAGCCGAGAGAGCTTTTCGTGCGGCGTCTTTGGGATAAACACGTATTCCGTACCCAGCCGCACCGTGTAGCAAGGCTTGAAATGGGAGCGTTGAAACGGGTCATCGAGATTGCTGAAGTCCACAAGCGAGTGGCGGACACCCTCGGCATCCTTGACATAGAAATCGTTCCAGTCGGTGCGCGTCACATCGAGCGAGAGCGTGAGGCGATCCGTCGGGCGCCAGGCGACACCAACGGCCGCTGAATCCGGGAACGTGATTTCGCGCCGCTCGTCTTGGATGGCCGGCGTTACGCTCAGGACGCTTCTGCGGGAGGACGCAAAGGGAAACTCGAATGAGGGCAAGGTCACGCGTGTCCGCAAGTCGACACCCTTGAAGCCGGCTTCACCGGTGAATCCCGTGTCATACCGGATCCCAAAGCTCCATTCGGAAGTCGGATTCCACAGCAGGCCGAGGGTTGCATTCTCGGCAGAGAAATCGTCGTACTTTCGCGTCCGATGGACGTTGCGCCAGTAAACGGTCTCCCCAATCAGACTCACGGCACTGAAGTCCGATTCCTGCTCCCAACTGTTCTCGCTAAGCGGACTGCTGCGCCACAGGTTGAACGCCGCCCCAACGGACAGCCGAGGCGTGATCTCGACCGCAAACGCGGGGGTGAGGGTGCTCAATCCTCCGGTCTGTTCGAAGTTCACGATCTGCAAACTGTTGTTAACCACACCGTTCGACGCGACGCTCGAGGTGTTGAGGCTGAGGCGAAACTTGCGGGTGAAATCGTACTTGCGTTGATAATTGAGCGAGACGACGGCGTTGCGCCCGAGGAACATCATCGGCAAAGGGTAAACGAAGCTGAGGTAGTTGAGGTCCAGACTGCCGGAGAAGTGAGAGGACTTGACTTCCTCGTGCATGGTCGAATCCAGCTCGTCCGCCAATGCGGTGTATGACCCTACAAGAGACAACTCCGGGCGCTCAAGTTGAACAAGGCCCGCAGGGTTCCATGAGGCGGCAGTCGCGTCATCCGCGATGGCCACAAACGCGTCGGCCATGCCGGCCGCGCGGGCGCCTGAACCCACAGGCGACGGCGACACGGAAATCTCAAGTTCCTGCGCGGCGCCCACGGCGCTGAGCACGAGTGCGACGACCAACCCGCCCATTGGGCGGGCATATCGGACGCTACTTCGTGACAACATGACATCCCGCCTCGATTGTTTGCGCCTCATCCGCGGTTTGCCCCTCCCAGGAGAAGACCTCGGCTGTGCTCGCGGTTTCGCTTACCCCCGTGATCATACCTTCGCAGACGACCACCGGTTTGGCGCCGAGGCGCTCCTTGGTCTGGGGATCAAGTACCTCTTCAAACCGGTACATAAGACACTTCAGATATTCTCGGACACCCTTGGTCCGGCCCAGGTCCAACGTCACTCTCCCCTCTGGGCGCAAGGTCCCTGACTGCGCCAACCGCGGCGTTTCTCGGACCAGCCGCCGGCCAAGCTCTTCGACCAAGCGGCCCAGATCCGCGATAGGTCCCTTGACCGACACCGGCGATCCGATGCTCGCGCCCGTCTGCGTGTTTATGCCCTCGACCGTGATTTCCACCTCGGCCGGCGTTTTGCTCAGGCGGACGGAAAACAGTACGCGCGCGGGCACTAACTTGCTTGACGCAAGCCGGGACTCTCGAGCGGCCAGAGTCTTCGCCAGAAACTGTTCGGCAGCGACGTTCTTCAACAGGTCCCGATCTACGACGGTAAAGTGGTCGGTCACAGCCGGTAACGAACTCAATTGGCGAAGCACGTCATCGGCCTCCGCGGCCAATGTGGGATCGTGCGCTGTCGCGGGATCGCTCAGAAAACCCACGGCCTCCTTTTCAGAGACCTGCTGGCCCGGAGGCAGCGTGGCGCCTTTGAGTACTTGTCCCTTTGCCCGAGGGAACTCCTGGCTGAGGCGAACGCCAAGGTCATCGATCAAACGATCGAGTTGGCCGGAAGGTCCCGCAACGTCGACTCGCGGAGCGATCCGCACACCGGTTTCGGTGCTCGTCCCCTCGAGGATGATTTCGGTGGACTGCTGATCTTCTCGCACCCGGGCCACGAACATTACCTCCGCCGGGATGATCCTGCAAAGGGCCAACTCCGCTTTCCTGGAGGCGACGGCCTGGGACAGCTCCTGCTCCCGAAGCAGCTCGCGCAGAATAGACCGGTCTACTACCGTGAACCGCTTATTGACCACCGATGCCACGGCCAGCTTGTCCAGAATGCCCTCGGCCTCCTCCGCGAGTTCCGGGCTTTGCATGCGGACCACGTTTCCCAAGAACGCAATGCCGAGTTTACCTTTTGCGACGTCAAGGTCGCTTTGAGTCCGTTCGATATTCTTGGTGTCCTGTGCCTTGCGCCCTTCGATGTCTTCCACGACGGCCGTGATCTGATTGAGCCCCTCGTGCAAACGGACCCGGCGTGTAAGACGCTGGCTGGCCCGGCCCGGGATGGGGTCGAGCGTCTCCCCGTTCACCGTGACGTTTTTCACCGGCACTTGCCCGGTGATGCTCACGTTGACCGCAATCTCATCCAGATAGCATGGCTGCCGGTCGTGGAGGTTCGCCAACTCCGCACGGAGCGCACCGGGGTCATCCGAAACGCGCGCCACCAGCAGTTGCTCTCCGTTAACCGCCAGCGCCGTGAGACGGCTCCCGATAGGGAACATGGTGAGGTTGCTGCTGGCGAAAATGGGACCGTCCGGCAGTTCGCTCAGCGCCACCACCTCGACGGGCACGACGCCTTCCGTCCGGTTTCCGTAAACGTCCTCCGCTTCATAAGGCAGGGGCTTGAGGGACCCCTCACGTTCGATGCTGCACGAGAATGCGACAACCCCGTTCCCTTGAGGCGCCAGAGCAGCCTCCTTCCCGGCAATGACCATCCGCTTTATGGAGGACGCGTCGCTTAGAACTCCGGTGACCGTGCCGGGGAACACGACCGGCGCATCAAAGCTCACTCCGGGACCATCAATGTCGACGACCACTGCAACCGACCCCACGGTCGTCTTCCCGGCAAGGTCTGTCACCGTCACCCGGATCTCGTTTGAGCCTGGACGGAGAGTCACCGGACACGAAAAAGGGATCAACGGTGCGGAGAGCTTTATGTCATAGCGATTATCCGCGACATGGATGGCAGCGATATATGTGTCGTCTCGTGCAACCCCCTTGACCTCCACCGAATCCGTTCCGACGGATGCCTCGTTCACAGGGGACTCGATGACGACCGTAGGTGTCTCCCGGTCGGCGTTTGACGACCGAATCCACTGTCGCCGCGCCAAATCGACGTAGTAAGCTCCCCGAGCGGAATACCGCTGCTTCAGGCTCAGTTCCAGTTCGCGGATGCTTTCTTCGATGCGGGTTTCGTTGTACAAGGCGATCCCAAGTTCCCGGTGTGGGAAGTACTCCGGGATCAAATGAAGCCCATATGTGCGAGGCCAAAGCTGGTCGCGGTCGCGGCCCGCCAACGCCAGGCGCAGATCCTTTTCCGCTTCAGCATAGAAGCCCCCTTCAAGGAATGAACGGCCCCGCTCATAGTGATTCCACCACCGGCTACGGAAACGTCCTTCCGTCTTGCCGTACTGCACGCCGTCACGCACATAGCGGGATACGTCGACGGAACTGGTCGCGCATGCAGACAGCAGGGCCAGCAGGATGATGCCCAGATAGCCCGTTCCTCTACTCCACATAACGTTCACCAATCTGTAACCAAAAGCCATATTGGCCGGGTGTATTTCGCCGACACGAGATCGTTTGATGTGGAAAATGGTTTTCTTCCTCCCGTGCATATCGAAAAACCACCGCGGTCACCCCGCCATCCCTGGCGATGGCCGACTTATTGGCATACATTATATCACGCAGTACGGTTTTCGGACACCACCTGTATCGGCCTATCGCCAACTGCCTTGCCCTTCGCAGAAACTCCGCAATACGGGGGTCCATCAACCTGATGCTCCCTTTGGGGCGGCAGGAAAACAACCGTCCAGTCTGCATGCGGCCCTTCCGGCCCGTCCGCAAAGACTTAGGAAGATTCGTCCGTTCAGACCTATGCTCCATGTTCGTTCTCCTCAGGACCCGATCCCCGGCCGATGGAGCTGTGGCGCTTGCGTTTCATCGCTTCAAATGCCTCAAGAAACCGAAATGGCTCAAACAGAATCGGTGCCAACATAAGAGACAAGCGGGTCAACAACCCGCAAGCGTCTTAATGATAATGCCTTAGACCTGACTCCCGGACGGAGGCTCAATGCAGAACGAACAAAACCGTGTAACAGAAGTCCGATTTCCGGACTGAGTTCGCACAGAGTCAAGGGTAATCCACACCGCCGCCAGCGACAACTCCCCAGGCGAAGAGGGTCAGATCGAACCTCGAAAACCCTGTAAGGTCTTAAGCAGTCCTGCAAAGTCACAAGCAGTGATGGGGGAACGTGGCACACGAACGACGCATAAGTAAACTAGACGAAAAACAACGCCAAGGACTGTCTTTGTGAGTCCTTGGCGTCGACAAACTTCTTTGGTGGAGGTGAACGGGATCGAACCGTCGACCTCGGCGTTGCGAACGCCGCGCTCTCCCAACTGAGCTACACCCCCACAGTATGAACACTCAAATCGTAACAAAGAAAACGCGCAGAAATCAAGGTATGGTGCGAGGTGCGAGGTGCGAGGTGCGAGGTGTGAAGTGTGAAGTGCGAGGTGCGAGGTGCGAAGTGTAAAGTGCCTCGGCCAGAGTTGGAGATGACCAGATTGAACCACCTTGAGTATCAGGATATCATCTCGAAGGTGTGGCGCGCGCTGCGCTGGAACATGCGCGTCAGGGCTGTGTAATAATGGAGGATTCAACAATGGGATTCACGATGAGGGTGTCTTTCGCACTGGTTTCGACTCTTCTATTCTCACTCGCCGGAGACGCGGCTCTTCAAGCCGGCGTTTCAAAGGTCGACATCACACCGCCTATCGGAGGCAAGATGGGCGGTTACTCGGATCGCGGCGCAAAGGTCTCGACGGGCGTGCACGACCCGCTCATGGCCAAGGCGCTCGTGCTGAAAGACGATGACACCGCGTTGGCCATCGTAACGATGGATCTCGTAGGCGTTCCGTCGGAATGCATCGTTCCGATGAAGAACGGCATCCGCGAGAAAACCGGCATCGAACAAGTCATGCTGCTTGTGAGCCACACGCATTCCGGGCCGGATGGAACTCCGGACTTTCCCTCGGCTGAGAAGCCTTGGATCAAAGAGTTGGAAGGCAAGGTTATCGATGCGGTCGCGGCTGCAAATGCCGCACTCGTTCCGGTGCGTTATGCGGTGGGTAAAGGAAACGCTGACGAGGGGCACAATCGCCGCAAGGTGAATCCGGACGGCACTGTCGAGATGTTGTGGCGGAATGCGGAACGCGTTCCGACCGCGCCCGTAGACCACATGGTGGGCGTGATTCGGTTTGAGAAGCAGGACGGTTCGCCGCTGGCGACGTTGGTGAACTTCACATGCCACGCCGTGGTTCTCGGGCCGGAAAACCTCGAGATATCCGCGGATTACCCCGGGGTCATGACGAAGACGGTTGAAAGCGAATTGGGCGGGGTGTGCATGTTCGCGCAGGGCGCTTGCGGCGATATCAATCCGTTCATGGATAAGACGGCGCCGAAAGATGGCGCATTCGAGGAAGTCGAGAAGATGGGCAAGGCCGTCGCTAAGGAGGTGGTCCGTGTTTCCAAGACCCTTACGGCGCGCGATGGCGCGAATGCGAAATTGACGGCCGCCACGGAAGCGGTTCCCATCAAACTCCGTTGGGATCTGAACGACCCGGAGGTCGTGGCCGCGATCGAGAAGCGTTACGGCGCTATGTTTGCACGTCCGATCTTGGACAGGATAAAGAAAGAACTGACCGGGGAGATCACAGGGGACCTGATGACCGTGACGTTGGGCGATGATGTGGCCATCGTCGGCTGGCCCGGCGAATTCTTCGTGCAGTACGGCTTGGACCTCAAGGCGCGCTGCAAAATTCCGAACACGTTCGTGTTCGGATATTGCAGCAGAACTTTCGCATACTTTCCGACAATTGATGGCGCCTGGCAGGGCGGATACGGCGGGAAAGAGGCCACGTTCGTCGCGGCCGGAACGGGCGATGAGTTCCTGACAAAGTCCCTGGTCAACCTTTACTACCAAGCCGGCCGCCTCAGCCGCATCCCGACGTTCTAGAGGCACTCCATGCTTCATGTGATACACAAGCGCGCCACTGCGCAGCAGGTCGAGGAAATGCTTGAAGGGGTTGAAACGTACATCAAGCTGGCCGTAGACGTTCAACGCGGAATTCTGGCCGGTGGTGGTGTTCTGCATGCGGACTGCGAAATAGCCTTGCTTGAGGACGGCAGCCAGCAGGAAGACGTGTGGGGCGCAGACTGGAATCCTGCCGCGCAGCAAGTCACGTTCGAGTCGCTCATCAACATCCGTCCTCGTCAAAACAACCCCTCGCTGGAGATACTTGATCCGGTCATCCGCGCGCGGGTGGCGGAAATCACTCAGCAGCTATTGGGGGACGTATGAGAGACCTTACGGCCATCCGTGAGCGATACCTGCGCGACGAAATACCTGTTCGCTTGGGCGGGCTCGCCGCCAATCTGAGTCGAATCAAGTCCTTTGCGATGCATGACGCCGGCCGCGATCCGGTTGAAAGCTTGATCAACGAAAGCAAGTTTTTCATCGAATGGACCGCGGCTGAAGCCGAGAGCAACACGGCGGCCGAACTGGTTGAACTGCAAATTCAGCTTGCACGATGGCAGCGGAACTGGGCGGAAATCTGGAAGAACCTTCCTCAACGAAGCAAGGTGGCGGAACAGGCAAGCGTTTGGTCCCAGCGCGTGCTGGAGATGTCCGGTCTATTGGAACGATAGGACGGGCATAGCGAAACGCCGGGAGAGCCTTTAAGCATGATTCGAGAGTTGTAGGGGTGGGCGGAAACGGCTCTGCGTGCGTGCTGGAAAACGGTTCGCGATTTGGCTAGACTTCGACGCGGGTGAGTCCCGGGCAGAAGGCCACATGGGACAACCCGGAAGATGCTCTGTGAGAAAGAAGAACCGGCTCGTCCTCATAACAGCTCTTTGTTTTCTCTTGCCGAATTTCGTGGGATTCCTGGTGTTTACGCTTGGCCCGGTCGTTTTCTCGTTCGGGGCGGCATTCACCAACTGGAACCTGATGAAGACGGTGCCGTTCCATTGGATATGGTTCGGGAACTTCACCAAGCTTTTCGCGGAGCCGGATTTTTGGCTGTATCTAATCAACACGGTGTATCTGATGCTGGGGATTCCGGTCTCAATTGCCGTGTCGCTGTTTCTGGCCGTGCTGTTGGGCCAGAGGCTTCGCGGCATTGTGGTCTACCGCACGCTGTTTTACCTGCCCAGCTTTACCGCAGGCGTGGCGCTGCTGATCCTGTGGAAGGCGCTGTACAACCCGAACTTCGGCCCCATCAACACGCTGATCGAGATGTTCCTGAACGCCGTCGGCCTCACGAATGTGCAGGCGCCGACGTGGTTATCCTCGACCAAGAACCTGTTGGCCCTCGGGGCGGAACGAGTCGAGATCGTGGCGAACCAGTTCGGGCTGGGCGCGCGCGACGCCATCATCATCATGGGCATCTGGACGGCGGCGGGCGGCGGCAACATGCTGCTCTACCTGGCCGGCATCTCAAACATCCCACA
>Ga0315279_10005856_pt1 | contig 15726 bp, 9 predicted proteins | sample YL17G06_20_MG_FD_203694 | JGI IMG/M metagenome (GOLD analysis project Ga0315279, IMG submission 203694) | Sediment microbial communities from Yellowstone Lake, YNP, Wyoming, USA - YL17G06_20 | ecosystem: Environmental > Aquatic > Freshwater > Lake > Sediment | place: USA: Wyoming | collected...
CTTGAGCATAGCTCCGAAGAACTGGGACATAGGCCTCAGCGATGGCGGCGCTACTTACCAAGCCTTCGATTATTTCCAGCTCCGCGGTCTGCCCAACGGTCTGGTCGCGCGCAACAACGGCAACGTGAGGGAGAAGTTTACGGTAAACTGCTCAACCTCATATCCTGACGCTTGGACGGTCGCGGCTGATGCAGGCTCAGGCCCGGACCGGTTTGAACAGAAAGCTGACAACAGCGGGCCGCCGTATACGGTATTCCCGCTGGACCTGAGTGCAGGGCCACAGGACCTCGCAACTCAACTGTACTCCGGCCACAACCAGGCGTTTGATCTGCGGTTCAGGTTGCCGACATCCGTGACTGTTGGGTCCGGCATCGGCCAGACCATATTCGCGATTATCACGGCGACGAAGGACTAAGGAGCAGGGCGCCACGGACCGGCACGGCAGTCTGTGCCGGTCCGTGGCCTGTTTCGCCGGTCAAGTCGCGGACGTTCTCGATTGCAGATGTGCGACTGAGCGGCAACGGCAAGCCGGTCACTTCGGCAAACCTTCCAGCTTGTCCACGAGCGAGTCCTGAAACTCCTTGGGAAGCTTGACGCGGCCACCGCCGAGCGCCGATGCGTAGCAGGCGAAGATCAAGTCAGACGCCTGATTGGCGGCCTCGATTCTCGTCGGGAAGTCTCGCCACGTGCCATTGTGGATTGCATTGCGCAGGTCAACGTACAGGGCGCGCTGCGATGCTGCATTGTCCACGTCCCAACTCGTCGGCCCCTGCTCCACCTTGCCGTCGAGCCAGAGCCGCCAACCTTTGCCGAGCGACGCCCAGAAGCGCCCCCTGCTGCCCATGATATCCACTGTCTTGTGGAACCAAAAGCACTCCTCCTGCGGCACGCGCGGCGCTGACGGACCGTGGTTCAGATGGATGCACACGCCTCCGAGGCCGATGGTCGCCGCGGTGTCTTCCGGAACCGGCGTCTGACCGTAACGCTGCAGCCCGCAGCAGTTGGCGAGGACCCACTGGGGCGCCGGCAAGCCTGACAGCCTCGCGGCCTTGAGGGCGAGGTCGAGCATGTGCGGGCCTTGTTCGAGGATGTTCGCGGCGCTGCCGCAGTAGATGCGGTGAATGTCGCCGAGAGCTTTCTTTTCGAGCAGCGGCCAGACACGCTGCCAGTGCGGCATCCACTGGCACTGCGTGTTGACCGCGATGAGCCGCTCGCGGCCGAGGTCCACGAGGCGCCGCGCTTCAGATGGCTTGAGCGCGATGGGTTTCTCAATGAGGAGATGCGGGGCGCCGGCCTGGATGGCGGGCTCGACGATGCTGGTGCGGATCGTGGGCGGGGTGCAGATGTCCACGAGTTCCGGCTTTTCCGTCTTGATTGCCTCGACCATATCGGTGTAGAGCCTGGCGACCTTGAACTTCGCGCCCGCGGCGTTGAGTTTCTTCTCGTCGAGGTCGCAGAGCGCCAGCAGTTCGACGGCGCCGCAGTCGAGCATGTAGGTGATATGCTCCTGCGCTCTCGCGCCGCAACCGACCATTACCACGCGAAGTTTTCGTGCGTTGCTCATCCGATTCTCCTCACTGCAAGGAACGCCTCACTTTTCTGTGAGCTACGTGGCTGCCAACTGCTCCTGCGTGGCGAGACTGTCCACACGGTAGCGCTCCGGGAAAAGCCCCGGCGACTTCAAGCCGTGACTTCCCGGGCGACTCGCTGCGAGCCGCTTCGGTGACTCGATTCCGTGGCATTGTAGGCGCCGCCGTCCGCCATGCAAAGCATTCCTGCGGCCGCAGGGCTGAGAGGACTTGTAGCCTGTTAGCTCGCCTTCTTGGCGCCGCCGGGGGCGGTTCCGCCCCGCAACATTGCGAACTTCCAGCCTACAATCCTGGGTTAGGCATCGGGCCCACCCAAGACTAGGAACGAGGACAGAATCAGGCAGACAGCAGCAACCTGCTTATCTGCCAGGTCATCGTTGGTGACCACCGTCATTGCCGGCCCCTGGATGCTTACGAAACGGGAGCCTGCTTGTGCCACCAACTTCGCTTCACCGGCGGCAAGAGCAACTCGATATATTGTCGAGTCCGCAGTGCGTATGCTTCCAGTAATGGCCTTGTCCGGCTTCATCGGAGTCGTCAAAAGCCTGTTCGGTTCCAGATCCGCCTCGGCAAGACATTGTCCTGTGATCTCATCAGCCACGACCTGCGAGTCGTCAATCTCGATAGAGGTGTTCCCATTATACATGCACGCTTTCTTCCCGCGACGAACCAGAGTGTAAAGAATCCTGTCGCCTTCCTTGAGATAGTACGTGCGGCTCAGAAACCACCTTCGGGTCCAGACTGCAAGACGCTCTGAAGTCCGACAAGAAGCAGAGGCCGATGCGATAGCCTCGGCCCGCTTGCCATGCGCATGGAGCTGGACAAACCGCCACAACGTCAGTATGCACGTGCTTAACAGCCATGACCAGAAGTAAGTCCGGCCAATCCACATTCCTGCCCCTGGCGAGGGCATGGACCTGAGTGTCGCCATTCTGTTGCCGAATGCGAACCATACACCAGTGATGGCGAATGCAACAAACAGTGAGAACAGAGCGAAGAATAACGCATTTTGCGCGTATGTCTTCGCGGTTGGTTGTTGTCCAATCATTGCTCGTGCCCAACATTGACTGGCCGGGATTCCCTTGCTGAGCCGCCCCGGTGGCTCGGTTCCGTGCATTCCAGGAAATGGTCGGTGCCGACGTTGTGAACGCCGGCACCCAACCGCCCGAAACAGCGACCACCGCTTCGAGTCAGTACTTCAGCACTCTCGTTTCGCCCTTTTGCAGCGTCAGCGTCACCTTCGGCCCGTCGCCCAGCGTCTTGCCGTCCAGAGCATCAACGACCTTTTCCACGCCCTCCTTGCCGGTGTCAATAACGAGCGGCCCGGCTTCGTGAGCCTGCAATGAAACGTATCCCTCAGCAGCCCAGACCGTGGCATTTCCTTCGGCAAACAGGTGCACACTTGCCAGCCTTGCCAGCGCCCGCACCAGTTCAGGCGTCAGTTTTGGCACGCCTACGAAGACATCCAGGCCAACGCTGGAGCGCCTCATTGCGACCGCGGGCGAGCCGTCAGCATACGTTGCCAGCGTCTTGTCCGGCGCGGCCGCCACACTGAAGAGCGGACGGATGGCTCCCTTGGGGCCCCATGGCGCTGTAAGGCCGAGCTTCCTGCCGGCCTCCGTGGGAGTGGCTTCTGCTGACGCACCGGCGAACGCCTTGGCTTCGAAGCCCGTCAGTTCCTTGATTCCCGCAATATCCGCCCGATCCGGATAAAGATACCCGGGAGCATAGCACCAGACGCGCACAGTGCCCGGCCTGCGCTTACCTGCCAGCGCCGCCCGCTTCTCAGGAGTGAGCGCCCAGGCCGAGAGAAAGAACTGCAGCTTCGCGGGGATATTGCCGGCGATGGCGTCGTCCAGCAGGTACTGGCCGTAAGGCGCGCCTGAACGGCCCAGCGCCGCGCGGCCGTGGTAGATCAGCTCGCCGGCAAACGCGGCCGAGCCGCCGGGCAGATGGCACATGCTGTCCTCGTCCACGATCGCCGCTATGTCCGGAGTGAACGGCTCCTTGCGCTCGAGCATTGCGGCATCCACCGGACGCAGGCGCACTATCTCTTCCCAGATGCGTGCATCGTTGAACCAACCCTGGGCCGGCAGGTCCATCCACCACGTCCCAAAACCTCTGAGCGCGGCCTGCGCGGAGTTGCGCAGCATTACCTGCCTGGTTTGCTCAAGGTTGACCAGTCCGCCTTCCTGCACATGCTCCTGTGTGCGCGTGTCGAGATACGTGCGCGAATCGTCTTCATTCAGCCACATGATACCGGACCGCACCACGCTCTCGGCGGCGGTCATGCTGGGCGCGGTGCCGATCCATTCGCGGTCGGTGTAGGAAATCGGCGAACAGAGGATGTCAATGTCCTTGCCTTTCAGCAGCGAGGAAAGCGCATAATGTCCGCTGGCCGGCGCGCCGCCCGGCAGTCCCGGAAACTCAAAGAGGTAGCCGTAGAAGAAGATGACCAGTTTCCGGGAATCCGTGCCCCTGCGGCAGGCCGCGGCCATGGCAGCCACATGATCCGCCATCTCCTGCTGTTGGAAACGGGCGAAGTCAATCAGGCGTCTTTGCCGGCCGGGGTCTCGCAGCAGACCGTCCGGATGGGCGCGGCGTTCGTCTGCCGTCGGCGGCTCTGCCGTATCGGCCTGCGGGTCGCCATGCGCTTTGAGCCACTGCCGGAAGGCGGTCTTGGTGGCCGGATCATATCCGCTCAAGGGCCGCAGCCATGAGTCCTGGTAGAACCATTCGCCTGTATTCTGTCCGCAGGGGTGAATGCCGGCGAAATGGTCCGGGAATGTCTCGAGGAGATGCCGGCAGATCTTCTCCAGGTGCGCGCAGACATCGGCACGGTATGCGCGGTCGGACACGCAGGAGTGGTTGGCGACCTTGCCGCCATCGTACACCATGCGCGCCTCGGGATGTTGTTGCAGCCACCAGTCCGGGGCGTCCGCCTCAACACGCGGTACAAGCAGGACTTTCGGGTTGACTGCGATGATCTGCCGGCAGAGGCGCTCGAGAGGTGTCCAGTCAACGGGTACCCCCTCACCCAACCCTCTCCCCCCAGGGGAGAGGGAAGGGCGAGGGGCCGTCCAGCAGTTCGGGGCCGCAAAGGAAACCAGGTTGACCCCGGCATCGCGGGCGAGAGAAACCTGACTGAGAAACGCTCCCGGCGGGCCGCCGACAAAATTCCAAACCCCTCCGACAACGCTGTAGAGCGCAACCCTGAGGTTCTGCGCCGGCACCGCCTTTGCGCGGAACGTGCAGCGGTACGTCCGGCCTGCGGAGAAACGGAGCGACTGGTTGCTGTGCAGGTGAAAGTCCGGCCAGTTGCCCCCGGGCGGTTTCCTGAGAGTTATGTGGACCGACCTGTCGGCCACGGCGATTGTGCCGACGGTGTTTGCAGCGCCGAGCGGCCACAGGTTCCAGTTCTTGCCGAAGTTTTCCGCAGTGGCAGTGGAAAAGCTGTCGGGCGGCAGGATATCTTCCCCTGTTTTCGCGTCTTGGACGCGCACATCTGCCAGCCAGACATCGCCGGGCATCTGCGAAAAGCGGAAGTGCAGTGTGCCGGTTCCATCCACGTCGCCCGGAAGGAACTCAAACGAATGAGAGGTCCATTCGGTTTGCGAGGAGATATGCCCGCTGTTCATGGCGCCCCAGAAGAACCGCGGCGGGACTGCTTTGCCATCTACATGGATCTGCGGGCCGCCGCGCGTTTGCTGCACACGGACCGTGCCTGCGCGTGCCGGCATTGCCGCCGGCAGAGCAAGTAGAAGCAACGCGACATGACAGGTTGAACAAGTGTTTCTCATCTATCACGACCTCGCATCTGGAGTACTGAGTACCAAGTTTCCAAGTGTTGACGCGCGCTCAGTACTCAGTACTCAGCCTGGCCTCCGCCCGTTTCCGGGTCCACTCTGAATGAGAGGTTCTCCGGCCTGAGTTGAGTTCTACAGCCCTCGCAGTACGGTTGCCAGCGCCTGCGCGGAGGATGGGGTTCTCCTGGAGAAGAACCTGAGCGCCGTCGCAGGTGGCCGCACATGCGAGCGGGACCATCGTGTCCCCCCGGTGTCCTCCCAACAAACGGCATCGGGGCAATGAGGGGCGGGGCGGGATGCCGCATCCATGGGTCTCTCCGTTTGTGCTCGACAGCTTGTCAAGGCTCTGGATTCGACTGTCTCGTGGCCGCTGGCATGTCACGGAGTGCGTGGCTCCCTATCATGGGGCAGGCTCTCCAACCTGCCAGAGAATAGGCAAACTTGATGCAGGCCCAGCAGACTACACAGCCTGCTCCGAAGTCAGCGACATGGGTCCGCTTGTTTCCTGCTGCCGCGACGGACTGTCACAATCACTGGCCCGATCATGTCGCTGACCATATGATAACGGCGGCCGCCCTGCCATTACCGTGAAGCGATCGGCTGCACGGAAAGGCACGTGCGCCACCATGAGGCGGAGAGAATGAGGAGGCGCCCAGATGGCTATGGCGGACAGGCACCTGCTACGAGAGCTGGCTCGCCGGTACGTAGAGGTCTGTAATGCCCCCGAGCAGAAGACGCGGCGTGAGCTGTGGCGGCGGCACAACAGCCTCAAGCCTGGCCCGCCACTGATTTACGTGCGCGCGTTTGCGTGGCATGAGATGCCCGATGCGGCGTGCCGCTGCGAGGATGTGCATCTGCGCGGCTACGAGGACTTTTTCCGCTACCGGCTGTTCTGGGACACCATGAAGGACGACTCAATTTTCGAGCCGTGGGTGACGGTGCCGGCCGTGCATTGCTGCAGCGGTTGGGGCGTAAAGGTAACGCGGCGGTTCCCGCAGGAGCCGGGCGGAGCGTTCAAGGTTGACTACCCGCTCCGGCATCTCGAGGACCTCGAACGCCTGCGCCCGCCCTGGCACGAGATTGACGCCGAGCGGACGGCCGAGAACGTGCGGCGCGTGCAGGATGCAATCGGTGACATCATCACTGTCAACGTGGACCGCGGACCCGCGTACTGCATGTGGACGGGCGACATCTCGACGGACCTCGGCTACCTGCGCGGCATCGAGAACTTCATGCTGGACATGCTGGATAATCCAGAGTGGCTCAAGCGGCTGGCGAAGTTCATGTCGGACGGCATCCTGCGGACCCATGAGCAGGCCGAGAGCGCAGGTGACTGGGGGCTGTGCGCGCACCAGAACCAGGCGATGCCGTATGCCGAGGAGCTTCCGGACCCGGCGGCAAACGTGAACGGCGTCAAACGCAGGCAGTTGTGGGGCTACATGGCGTCGCAGGAGTTCACCGCGGTTTCGCCGGCGATGCATGAGGAGTTTCTGCTGCAGTACCAGTTGCCGATCCTCAAGCAGTTTGGCCTTGTGGCGTATGGGTGTTGCGAGGACCTGACGCGCAAGATCGCCATGCTGAGGAAGATCCCCAACCTGCGGCGCATCGCCGTGTCGCCGTTTGCGAACGCCGCCAAGTGCGCCGAGCAGATCGGGCGGGACTACGTTTTGAGCTACCGGCCCAGCCCGGCGGACATGGTGAGCTACGATTTCGATCCGGAAAGGATCCGCAGCATCCTGCGGCGAGACCTGGCCGCGTGCCGCCAGTGCTGCGTGGACATCACGCTGAAGGACGTGGAGACCGTGCAGCGCGACCCGGATCGCGTGCGCCGCTGGGTGGCCATTACGCGTGAGATCGCCAGTGAGGTGTTCGGCTGATGCCTGGCCGGCGCCCCGCGGCTACTTCCGCACGGGCGCATCGGGCATGTCAACGATGTCCACTGTCACCCTGTCTTTGGCCTTGGCCAGCTCCACAGTCTTCGTTGCCAGCGTCTCGTTGTCGCCGTTACGGTTCCTGTAGATGCGCACCGTTGCAATGGTCACCGGAGTGCCGCCGAAGTAATCCACGTCTATCTTGTACTTCCCCGGCTTGGCACGCCGCAGCGCGTATGTTTCGGGGCCCAGCCCGGTCGTGTTATCGTGGTCCAGCGCGCCGCCCGATGCGGTGGTCCTGTGCGAGTAGAAGCATTCTTCTCCGCAAGGCTCCGTCACATGAAGGTCAATGTCCGTTCCATTGGTGTCCCAGCTCATCACTACCACAAGATCCTTCACCAAGTACTGCCGGATTTGTCTTGCGAGTTCCGCATTGCTCCGGCCAGCTTCATTCTCCTGCTTTACAAGCAACTGCAGCAGTTCGGCCTCGCCGGCGCCCCAAATGTCCGCTTGGTTCGGGAAGCGGCGACGCATCTCGTCCAGCGCCTGCCGCGCCACGGCTCCGTTCTCACCGGTGATCTGGTCAAAGTATCGGATTGCGCCGTCGTACGCCGCCGGTTCAACCCGGAGGCCCGCCACCTTGGCGCTCTTAAGCGCCATCACTGCCCAAGCGGTTACAAGCGGGTGGCTATCGCCTTGGCGCCGGCCCCAGCCAAGCGTATCGCCCGCCGCATTCCTGGCCTGCAACACGACGAGCCGATCAATGGCGCGCTGCGCCGCCTCCCTGGCCCAGGCGGATTTCGCTCGTCAGCCTATAGGCGCCATCATAGCCATAATTCACCATATCATCCCGCTCCCGGATTGCCAGCGGATTGCCGACGGCGTCGCGCTGATAGGCGAAGGAACTCACCTGCGCGGCACCCGCGCTTCTGATCTGCTGGATTCTTGCGCCACGGTCTGAATCACGTATTGTGTCCCCGGAACCCCCGGAACCAGGCTGCCAGCAAGCAGGTCAGAAAGAGCGCCAACCAGTTCCTGAGTCGCATGGCATTACCTCAAGAGAAGAGAGAATAGAGAAGTGAGCAGCGAGGACAGCTTTGCTCTTTTCCCACTTCTCTATTCTCTCTTCTCTTCTGAGTGTACAGCATGGCGGCTTGCGTGGTCACTCTGTGATCACCTCGGCCTTTTGGCACTGAAAGTAGTAGCCTTGCGGGAACTGCGTCCAGGCAAGCCAGAACGATTTTCCGTCTCCGGAGAGCCATCCCGGCATGATCTGCGGCTGGTAGCACTGCCCGCCGGGATCACCGCCCGGCGGGAACCAGGCCTTGTCCTCGTGAATCTGCTTCCACGGGCCCCACGGCGTCTCGGCAATCCAGATCCCAAGGTAGGACGGCTTGGCAAACCACGCGCCGCTCTGGTTCGTGCCCATACCCCAATTGGCCATCATGTAAACTCCCAGGCCGGGGTTGTACACAACGCTCGGGTGCCAGGCGTAGGGGTGTATGTGCCTGTTCACCCAGCCTGCCGGAAAAGTGTGGACCGGTCTGCGGTCTTCAATGTTCTTCGTCCAGGCCGCCTTCCCATCTTGCCCTCTGGAAGCAAAGTACTCGTAGGCTTCGCGCTGGCGCAACTGGTTCTTGGGGACTCGGAACATGACTAGCTGGTTCATTGCGCCCTCAGTATTTCCATTGGGCGCGTACACGTAGACATAGCCGTCCTGATTGAGTTCATAGGCCTTGCCCATTTGGAGAATCGTCAGCAGCGAAAAACATTCCCCCGGCTCTTCGAAAAAGGCCATGTTCCCGCGGCTGCGGTCTTCCCACGTCTCAAAGACGACGGGACTGGACCCGTCCTGGTTGCGCCAGGTGGCGCCGCCATCCGGGGAGTAGATCAGTTTAGTGCCCACGAACTTCGGGTTTGGTTCGTTGAAGATGTGGTTCGGCGTCGAGAAGAAGTGATAGATCTCCCGGCCGACAGCCAGGATGCCAAAACCGTAGTAGCGGTGCCACTGCTTCCGCTCCTTCGGCTCTTGGATTTCCGGCGGCCCTGGATGGCTGGCCACAGGCTCGAACCTGAAGTCGGGCGGACTACCGATAAGCTTCCAGAGCCGCGTGTTATACCCTCGGCCGTCGCACTGAAGAACATACTGGTACCCATCGGCGGCCCAGGTCGTATGCCAATTGTCGCCGGTGAAGTCCTTGCGGCGAACGATGGTGTCATCCATGCGCCGAACCCCTGTGAAACGCCTTATCCCAATCGGTGTTGCGATCCCTTGACCGTTCATCTTCCCTCCGTCGGCAGGCTCGGCGGCTGGCGCGCAAGCCGCCGCCAGCAGCAGCAGTCCGTCCCACCACTTCCCCATGCGCTTCATTTCCCTCATGGCTCCTCACAATCCTGTTCCCACTTACAGATCGTCAGCCTTGACACGCAGGCCATCCGGCCATGCGCCTCAGCGGACAGCTTCAATCTCTCGCCGCGCCAAGACGACCGCACGGCGGGCGTTGTCCAGGTTACCATGCACGGTCAGCACGTCACGGATGATGAACTCGACAAAGCAGCCGCGGGTCAACTCCAGCGTGCGGCGGATGTGGGCTGACCATCCTTCCTCGTCCAGCGTCTCATCCACGCTCAGGAAGTTTGGGTCGGGCTTGCGCGAGTAGATGATTTCCGTGCCTCGCAGGGCCGCGGCCATGGCTGCTTCATTGCACCAGCGCGAGATGGAGACCTTCTTGAGGTGCGGCAAGCGCCGGATGTCATCCCAGAACGGATGCACCGGTTCGCAGCATCCATAATACAGCAGCCCCATCGGCTCCACCGCGTCACGGTAATACGGGAAAGCGAATTCGTGGAACATCGCGGGTGAAATGCCAACGGTCTCCTGGCTGTTGGCACAGCCCCAAATGTCGTACAACCGCACCTTTTCGCCCGTTCGCCCCGCTGAAGGCAAACGGCGGGTGAAGTTGAAGCTCGACCCGAAGCTGGCGGCGTTGCCGCTGTTCAGGCACAGAAGGCCCTCTGATTCCGCCCAGCGATTCACGCGGAGGTCGTTATCGCGCAGGTAGGCCATTAGCCGGTGCAGCTCGTCGGGGCTGTCGTACATGGCCAGAAAGAAGGCCTCCATGCCCATAAGAGCAATGACCTGGCCCGTCAGCATGGAATTGCCCGGCCTGCCTGCCACTAGCCGCACGGGCAACACGCCGTCGAATAGCTCCTCCAGAAAGGCCTTGCGGGCCAGGGTCCGCTCGCGGTCCACGCGAAGGGAGGCGGGCTTGAGGCGGTGGAAGTCCTGCTTGAGATCCCGGATCGGGTGGATGAACCGGTAGGCCGTCTCCACGCCCATCGAATCCTTCACGCGCACCACCTCGATGGGCACGCCGTAGAAATCAATGTCAAGGAACCAGCCCGTGGCGTAGAAATCCGGCATGACCTTGTCGTCGTCAATCAACTCGTGGTTGCGGAGGTTCCGCAAGAGTTGCCGCTCTACTGCCCGCCCAGCCTCCGACCGGCAGCGATAGACGCTCTCAGGCATGAAGTCGCGGTCGAAACTCGCGGTCTCGATCACCACCGGTGGCCGCGCGCCGGCTTGAGCGTCGTTCAGGGCGTACCAGAGCTCCTTTCGCTGGGCCATGATCGGCAAGGCGGCGTACTCAGCCTGCCTGCGGGCCAGCTTGCGGAGATGAACGCGTTCATCTGGGGGAATCTGCCATTCTGTCTGCATGAGTCTGATCCGTCTGTGGGTTCATCATGGGGATGTGCATTCGCCTTGGCCACGGGCGGGACGCCCGTGGTACCACGAGCGTCCCGCTCGTTGGAGCGGCAGGCTGGGAGGCGCTTATGGATTTTAGATTTGCGATCTGCGATTGCCTCGGGCTGGAAATTCAAATCGAAAATCGCAACTCTAAAATCTAAAATGTTCTACCGCCTACTCCGGGCTGCGCGCGAATCGCAGCTTCCTGTCGGGATCGCCGGGGCGCAGAGCGAAGCCCCAACCGCCGCTCCAGTTGGCGCACTTCACCAGCGCCTTGTTCCAGCCCTTCTTGAGTTTCGCGGTGCAGAAGAACTGGTCTGGCGTGGCATGGCTCCAGGTGTTCTGATCAAAGACTACTTCGTCGTTGACCCAAACCTTCAGGCCGTCGTCCTTGGCAATAAAGAGGGCCACGGCGCGCTCGTCCGGGCTGAAAATGTAGGTAAGTCCGTAAGCGACCAGCCAATCCCCGCCGCCAAGTCCGACGTGTTCGCTCTTGACCTCACGCCAGCGGGCCTCGCCGCCCTGGGGCAGGCGGTAAACCGCCGACAAGTCTTGGTTTTTCTCCGGCTCATGGGGCTGCTGCCAGCCCGTATCCTTGGGGCAGGGCCAGTTGCCGATGACCGACCATTGGTTGATGCGCTGCGAGCTGGGACGAAGCTGCACGGCCACGAGGCCCACAGCGAGATCGGTTCCGCGGCCTTCGGCGGCGCCCCCCTCACCCTCCCCTCTCCCCCCAGGGGAGAGGGGTGTTACGAGCTTCAGCGTCAATCTGTGCTCCCCGCCGCCCAGCCGCACCGGGCCCATCTCGGTGGCGAACCAGGGTGTGAAGGCCGGCCGCGACGCCTCCACCTCGCGCAGCGGCTTGTCGTCCAACGAGACGCTGAGAGCCGCGTGGTCGGGCCCGCCGGAGAGGAGCAAGACGAGCTTGAATTCGTCTTCACCGGGAACCTTCAAGAGCACCTGGACCTGGTCTCCCACGCGGCCACGCCCGCGCAGCAACTTGTCGTTGCTTTCGTATTCTGGATCCAGCTCGGAGATGCCTCGCGGCAGCAGCGGCTTCCCTTGGATTTCCGGGGGTGCAGCCAGCTCGCAGCAGAGGTATCTCGGCGCCGGGGGCAATGGCGTCTTGGGCAGCCGTTGGGCCAGGGCCGGCAGCGGCGCCTGGCACGTGGGCTTGTCGAGATAATAATAAGCCACCGACATATAATGGGCTGGACATTCGCTCACCCCGCCGTGTTCAAGGTCCACGCGAATGCTCTTCTGAAAGCTCACGAAATCCAGCAGGTGCCAGCGGTAGGCGCAGACCCGGCCAATGCCCCAATCCAGAAAGGTCAGCCCGCCGAGGGGCCGGGCCATGGCGGCCTTGTCCGGCGCATTCCAGAAGTAAGCCCCGTTGAAGTAGTCTTCGGTGCCCGTCCCCAGCCAGCGGCTAGGCCACTTTTCGCCGTCCACATAGATCTTCTCATCGCCTTCGAGAAAGAAGATGCCCGTGGCCCCGCGGGTGTTCTGCATGCTGACGTTCGTACCCACGAACTTTCCTCGCCCGGTCAAGTCGAGGATGTGATAGTCCTCGCTGATGGGAATATCGGGGCTCTCGACGTAGCGGGCGTGGAAGTAGGCGGCGCCGGCAGGCTGGGGCCCGAGGAAGGCGCCCACCTTGCAGGACTCGATCTGAGCTGGTTGGGGGCACTCGTTGCGCAGCGTCACCACGGCGAGCTTGCGAAACGGCATCGGCCAATAAGCGTAATAGCCCTCCTCGGTCATCCCGCACGGCAAGCTCTTGAACCGCCTGTCGCCACAGCCGCTGCCGAAGAAATCCCCGATGGGCGCAAGCACGCAGAGGTTCGCCTCGTCCTCAAACGCGATTTCCAGGACGACGCCCCGGAGCAACTTTGGCGCAGGCTGGGCCAGCTTGACTGCCAGCGTGCCAAGCGTCCCTTCCCCCTGGAAGCGAATCTGCCGCGACTGGCCGGGGGCGAGCGTGAAAGCGGCGAGCTGTTGGAACTCTTGGGCGCGGGCCCCCTCACCCTGCCCTCTCCCCTTGGGGGAGAGGGTAGGGGTGAGGGGACCGGGCCGCTGCCCCACCTGCTCCCATTGCGCCGCGGCCGCGTCGAAGGCTGCTCGGTGCTTCTGCGCAAGTTCAACGCTGAAGCTCTCCAGCGGAGTCCCGCGCGGAAGCTTGTGATAGTCCACGTGGTAGAACATCACCTTGCGCCCCACAATCTTGATGTGCTCCGCAAACGGAATGGGGACGTAGCACAGGTTGCACGGCCCTTCGCCTCCGCCCTTGCCGCTCTCGAAGGTCACGGAAAGCGGAGGCACGAAGGGCCATTGGCTCCCCTTGCTGCCGAACAACTCCGACATGGAGACATCGAGTCTGGGATTTGCCTCGTGATCGAAATAGAACCGCAGGCGGCACTCCTTCGACATCTGCACGCCTACGACGCCGGTGCTCCACAACCTGTAGATCACCCCCGGGCCGTGCGTGTCGGTCAAAACCTGGTCGCCGTTGGGCTCGACGCGCAGGAAGTTGCCCGCATCCTGGTTAAGGTTCTCGCGGCTGTAGCTCGAGTCCTGGCAGGCGGGCCAATCGGCCAACAACGGCAATTGGTCGAAGCCTGACAGGGCGTCAAAACCAATCGCCGGCTTGTCCGCCTCTGCTGCCACGGCAGCGGAGGCAAAGGCCACCAGCGCAGCCGCACAGATCCGCACCAGAAGCACCAAACGCGCCAATGCATGTTCTCTCATGGTCGCTGCTCCCCACCTCCGGGCTTTGGGCTTTGGACTTTGGGCGCCCATCGCGCGACACCCAAAGCCAAAAGCCCAAAGTCCAAAGTCCTTGTGATTCTAGGGCCGCTCGGGTTATTTTGCACGATGCAAAACAATGGCCCAACCACTTCGGATTTTGGATTTCTGCCCAAGCTGCCGCCCCTGGTTCTTGCCCTGGCCTGGCGTTGTGTGCATAATCGCGTGCCGGACTCCGCGGTAGCACGGGCGTCTCGCTCGTGGCGGGGCCCGCAACGGGCGAGACGCCCGTGCTACAGCCTTAAGGAGAAATGGCTATGCCCGGACTCAACCTGTTGCTGGCCGGCCTTGTGCTTCTGAGCGTGCTTTGCGCCGTGGCGGAGGAATCCGCGCTGGAGCTCACTGCCGATACCCGCCTTGACCCCGCGAAGACGTATTCCAGAATCATCATCAAGTCATCGAACATCACCGTGGACGGCCAGGGGGCGTGGGTGGTTGGCGCAACGGACGGGAAGCCGAATGCCTACAAGGGAACCGGCATCGCGGCGCAGGGCGTGTCGAAGGTAACGCTGCGCAACGTCAACGCGAAGGGCTGGGAAACGGGGCTGAAGATTGAGGATGGCGTGGAGTGGGTGGTCGAGAATTGCAACTTCTCCGACAACTTCCATGATCCCGAGTTCGGCTGGGGCGAGCACGGCCGGCGCGGCGGCATGGTGTTGAGCCGCGTCAGCAAATCCACGCTGTGCAAGAACAAGGCGAACCGCGTCTGGGATGGCTGCGTCCTGGTCGAGTGCAACGACGACGTGATTGATGAAAACGACTTCTCGCACGCCTCGAACACCTGCCTGAAGCTGTGGACGTCCTGCCGCAACTTGGTCCGTCGCAACAACCTCAGCTACGGCCTGCGCATCAAGCCCGGCGAGGTGCACGCGCGCGATTCAACGAGCGTGCTGATTGAGAGCGGCTCGAACGACAACCGCTTCATTGGCAACGACTGCTCCCACGGCGGGGACGGCATCTTCATCCGCGTGTTGAACGGGTGGGTGAGCACGGGGAACCGTTTTGAGGAGAACGATTGCTCATACGCCAACAACAACTGCTTCGAGGCGTGGTCGCCGCGCAACACCTACATTCGCAACAAGGCCAACCACGGCAGCTACGGCTTCTGGCTTGGCGCGTCGGACCAGACCGTGCTGCTGGGCAATGAGGCCTGCGACAACGGCGACCCCCACGGCCTGCACAACTCGCCGCACCTTCCCGGCAACGGCCACGCGGGGATCGTGTTCATGTTCGGCCCGTCCAGCCACACCCTCGTCCGCGGCAACACCTGCCGCGGCAACAACGGCGCGGGCATAGCGGTGATCGGCGACATGGATAGCAAAGGGAAGAAATGGAAAGCGTACCACTGGGTCCTCGAGCAGAACGTGCTGCGGGAGAACCGCTGGGGCATCTATGCGCAGTACGCCGATTGGCTTGACGTTGCGGCCAACACTTTCGAGAAGAACAGCGAAGGCGACTTCAAGGACGCCGGCGGCCTGACCAATCTCACCCAACACGTCCCCAAGGCGGAGATCACCCAGCCTCCCAAGGCGGTGCTGGAGGGGCCGTCCTTTGTCAAGGTGGGCCAGCAGGTGGCGCTGGACGCCTCCAAGAGTTCAGACCCGGCCCCCTCACCCAGCCCTCTCCCCCTGGGGGAGAGGGTTGGGGTGAGGGGCGCGTTGCGCTTCCGCTGGGACCTCGGTGACGGCACGGTCGCCACGGAGCCGCGCGTTACCCATGTTTTTGCCGCGCCCGGTTTCTACCGCGTGGGCTTGACCGTGAACAACGGGCTGCTCTCCGACCTCGCTTGGCGCGACCTCTACGCCGTCGAGGACGTGGAAGAGCTGGGCACGGAGGGCCAGGCGGCCGGGTGGAGTTGGGTTGATCCGCAATCGTCGGTGAAATTCACCGATGATCGTGAGGTGCGC
>Ga0315279_10005857_pt1 | contig 15725 bp, 11 predicted proteins | sample YL17G06_20_MG_FD_203694 | JGI IMG/M metagenome (GOLD analysis project Ga0315279, IMG submission 203694) | Sediment microbial communities from Yellowstone Lake, YNP, Wyoming, USA - YL17G06_20 | ecosystem: Environmental > Aquatic > Freshwater > Lake > Sediment | place: USA: Wyoming | collected...
TTTTTATGGCCAGCTCAGCCATTAGTCTGGGAAACCAGCCATCTATATCATTGGTCACTGGAAAAATTTCATAATTACGGGCTTGGTTTTTGGCTTGCGCCGTATAGCGAAAATCGGTGGCTAAAATTTTATCTTGGGGCGTAATCAGTAGAAAGCCAGCCGAGCCATCAAAGCCGGAGAGGTAGCGCCTGTTCTCCGGTTGGGAGATAAAGATACCGTCAATCTCCCTTTGGCTTAGCGCTTGCCGCAACTTCTGTATTCTATCACCTATTTTCAGGCTCATTGTCTTTTTCCCGTGCCCTGGGGTGGGCTGATAGATATACCTTCCTCGCCTGGCTCTTGGTTACATGGGTGTAAATCTGGGTTGAGGATAGTCTGGCGTGCCCCAGGAGCTCCTGGACTACCCTTAAATCGGCGCCGCCATCAAGCAGGTGGGTGGCGAAGGTATGGCGTAGTATATGGGGATGAACCCTCTTTTCTATGCCAGCTTTGGCAGCATAATTCCCCAATATTCTTTGCACCCTTCGTTCTGGTAGACGCTGCCCATAGCGATTGAGGAGCAGGGCATTAGTTTTCCTTTCTCCGAGGAGCTTAGGTCTGCCCTGGCTGAGGTAATTACGCAGTGCCTCGGTAGCTGGCTTACCCATCAGCACCATCCTCTCCTTTGAGCCCTTTCCCCAGACGCGGATTTCACTGGTACCAAGGTTGATTTCCCCCAGGTCTAGGTTTACCAGCTCACTTACCCTGAGACCGGAGGCGTAGAGTAGCTCCAATAAGGCTCGGTCACGCTGTCCCTGTGGTGTGGACAGGTCAGGGGCATTCAGAAGTCGCTCTACTTCATCCAGGGTAAGAAACGAGGGCAGGCGCTTGTCCAGCTTGGGAGAAGAGGTTCTTTCTATGGGACTGGCTGATAATATTCCTTCCCGTACCAGGTAGCGGTAGAAGGAGCGGATGGCTGAGAGCTTGCGGGCAATACTTGCCTTGACAATGCCCTGCTCCACAAGATAACCCAGGTAATCACGAAGGACAGTCCTATCTACCTTGTCTAATGAACTAATGTCCCTCTCTTTAAGGAAGGTAAACAAGCCCTTTATGTTTTTCGAGCCGCACAAATCAGTGGTATAGTTACGCACCGTATAGGCGGAAGCACTGCGCTCCAGTTCAAGGTAGGAAATGTATTTATTAAAGACTTCTTGCATGGTTAAGCCTAAATGCTTTTCTTTAGCCCTTTGCTTGGGCTATTTGGCCTCACCCCCTTTATCCCCCTTCCCTTGCTAAGGGAAGGGGCAGGGGGATGGGTTACTAAACAGTCTCCTTTAATTTACCCTTATACTCGCACTTGGTGCACTTCGTCCAGTTTCTCCGGTAGGTGGTGAGAAGCCCACCGCACTTAGGGCAGGGTTTGGGGAGGGGTCTAAGGTTTATGGCAAAGTGGCAATCGGGGTAATTGCTGCAGCCGTAGAAGATGCGCTTCTTTTTACTTAGCTTCTCCACAATCTCGCCGCCACACTGGGGACATTTAACCCCTATCTTAACCAGGAAGGGCTTGGTGTACTTGCACTCAGGGTAGCCGCTACAGGCTACGAACTTCCCATAGCGCCCGAATTTGATTACCAGGGGCTTATTGCATTGGGGACAAATTTCTTCGGTTAGCTCCTCTAACTTTACCTTCTCCATAAGCTCGGTGGCATTTTCCAGGCTCTTCTCAAAGGGGATGTAAAAGTCTTGAACCACCATCACCCAGTCCTTGTTTTCATGAGCTATCTTATCCAGCTCGTCCTCCATGTGAGCGGTAAATTCAATATCAACGATGTCAGAGAAATATTTATTGAGTAGGTCATTGACCACGATACCGAGCTCTGTCGGCTGGAAGCTACCGCCAGTCTTGGTGACATACCCCCGTTCCTGGATGGTGGAGATGATGGGGGCGTAGGTGCTGGGGCGCCCGATGCCCCATTGCTCTAACATCTTGACCAATGTGGCTTCAGTGAAGCGGGGTGGAGGCTGGGTGAAGTGCTGCTCGGGGAAGAGCTCTATAAGCTCAAGCCTATCGCCCTTCTCCAGCTGGGGGAGGGTGGGGATTTGCTTCTCTTCCTCAGCTTCATCCTTGCCTTCACTATAGAGAATCATAAACCCGGGGAATGCGTTTACCGAGCTTGAAGCTCTCAGCAAGTAGTTGGCTTTAGCATAGCGGCGCCTGGCTTGAATATCAACAGTAGTATTATCAAAAATGGCTGCTGCCATCTGGCTTGCCACCATTCGTTTCCAGATGAGCTGGTAGAGCTTAAATTGGGCGTTACTGAGGTATGGTTTAAGCAGGGGAGGCTCCCGCCAGATCTTAGTTGGGCGAATAGCTTCGTGGGCTTCCTGCGCCCCCTTCACCGTGGTGGCAAAGTAGCGGGCATGGGGGGGAAGAAACTGGGAGCCATACTTAGTGGTAATAAATTCTCTGGCTTCGGCAATGGCGGAGCGGGCGACTCTGGTGGAATCGGTGCGCATATAGGTGATGAGCCCTACATTTCCCTCATTACCTATGGGTAGACCTTCATAAAGCTCTTGAGCCACCTGCATAGTTAGCTTGGCGGGGAAGTGGAGCTTGCGCCACGCCTCCTGTTGTAGGGTGCTGGTGATAAACGGTGGTGCCGGCTGGCGGGTCACCTTTTTGGTACTGACCTTGATAACCTTGTAGCTGGCTTGTTTCAGCTCACTAGTGATTTCAGTCGCTTCCTTCTCGTTATGAATATCCAGTTTTGTGCCATCAGTCAGACCAACTAGCGTAGCTCTGAAGGTTGCCGTCTTGGTAGTCTTGGCGAGCTCAGCCTCAATAGTCCAGTACTCTACCGGGACAAAATTCTCAATCTCCCGCTCGCGGTCAACGATAATCCTCAGTGTTACCGACTGAACTCTACCTGCTGATAGACCCCTTCTCACCTTCCGCCAGAGTAACGGGCTAATCTTATAGCCTACCAGTCTGTCCAAGATGCGCCTCGCCTGCTGGGCGTTGACTAATTGCATATCTATGGTGCGGGGATGAGCGAAGGCACGCTCGATAGCTTCCTTGGTTATTTCGTGGAAGACGACGCGGCGATAGGGTTTGCGATTTGTTTTTGTCACCTGGACTAGATGCCAGGAGATAGCCTCCCCCTCACGGTCTGGGTCGGTGGCTAGATATACCGCAGAAGCAGTTTTAGCTGCCTGCTTAAGCTCAAGCACAATCTTTTTCTTTCCCCTGGGCACTACATATTTGGGGGCAAAGCCCTGGTCAATGTCTACCCCCAGCTGGCTCTTGGGCAGGTCTCGTATATGCCCCATTGACGCTTTAAGGCTGTAGTCCTGACCCAGAAGCTTGCTCAGTGTTCTGGCTTTGGCTGGGGACTCGACGATGACCAGGTTCTTCTTCATCTTAGTCTACCTTTACTTTGTATACCTCTCTTGCTTCCCGAGATAGGATATAATTCATATTTCCTACCTGCTTGACCAAGCCCTTGAGCTCCATCATCGCCAGGGTGCTGCTGACAGTTGATATTGGCAGACCGGTGCTGCAGCAGACTTCATCAATATGAGTAGGCTCAGCACTCAGTTGCCTCAGTAATAGGGTCTCAGTATCGGAGGCAGGTATAACCTCTGTAATCTCCATCTGGTGGGCTACAGCCGTCAGATTTAATTCCTCCAGGATATCGGTGTAGTCGCGAACCAGCTTAGCCCCTTCCTGGATGAGGTGGTTAGTCCCTCTGCTGGCTGGTGACAAGATGCTACCTGGGATGGCGAACACCTCTCTATTTTGCTCCAGTGCCAGGTGAGCGGTAATCATAGCCCCGCTTGTCTCGTCAGCCTCAACTACCAGCACCCCGAGGCTCAGCCCGCTCATAATTCGGTTACGTCGGGGGAAGTTATCAGCCTTAGGTCTGGTGCCTAGCGGATGCTCGCTGAGCAGCGCTCCGTGCTGGATAATATTACGGGCTAGGGCGGCATTCTCGGCAGGGTAAACGATATCAAGCCCGGAGCCAAATACAGCAATACTTCTACCCCCTGCTTCCAGGGCAGCGTGGTGGGCTACGGAGTCAATCCCCTTAGCCAAGCCACTGACAATGGTGATTCTGTTTCGCGCCAGGTCAGTCACTATCTCCTCGGCAGCTTGTCGGCCATAAACCGTAGCCCGGCGAGTACCGACCACTGCTAGGCACCATTCATCCTGGGGGAGTAGGGAACCCCTGACATAGAGTAGCGGCGGGTAGTCATATATTTCTTTTAGCCGGGATGGGTAACCCGGGTCATGGCAAGTAAGCGCCTTTACCCCGTAGCGGTCTAGCTTTCCCATCTCCGCTTCCGGGGAAATCTTGGGGCGCCAGTAGGTAACGGAGTTTATTGCGCCGCTATCCAGCCCGGCGTGTTTTAGTTCAGCCGGGGTAGCCTGCCAGGCTTGTTCCAGGCTACCAAAATAGCTTTCAAGCTGCGACAGTCTCACCCGCCCAATGCGGGGTATGATGCTAAAGCCAACCCAATATTTAATCTCTTTAGCGGTCATCTTCAAGGCAATTCTAGCATAGAGGCAAACTGATGACAATTAAGATTTGTCTAGTAACCCTATCCCCCTGCCCCCCTTCCCCTTAGCAAGGGGAAGGGGGAGTGTAAATAAGGGAGAGGGAGCAAAGCCCCCTCTCCCTAAAACCTCTTTCCCCTTTTCCTTTTAAGGAGAGGGGGATAAAGGTCGAAGACTCTTCGAGGGGTGAGGTTCTAATAAAGAATATTGTGGCGGAGAGGGTGGGATTCGAACCCACGGTAGCCTTTTAGGCTACACACGCTCTCCAGGCGTGCCTGATAGACCACTCCAGCACCTCTCCACAATATCCGGCGGAGAGGGTGGGATTCGAACCCACGCTCCGCTTGCGCGGAGACCGCTTTTCGAGAGCGGCACCATGAACCACTCGGACACCTCTCCACAATTCAAGGTAATTATACCATCTTTGCTCAGGCTAGGGTAAGAGGGGGACACGGGGGGATGGGTTAATAAACAATCTCTAATGGGTCTGCTTCTACTATAGCCCGGTTTTTTGTTATAATATCATAGTTTTTACTGGGAAGGACTTTAGAATAGGTGCTAACATTAAGCCAAATCCTTGCCACCACTATCTTTATTGCCATGTTCGTGGCGATTATAGTTGGCAAGGTGCATCGTTTTATTCCGGCTCTTATCGGTGCCGCCCTTACCCTGATAATTGTCTTTTTTATTATCATGAAAAGTCCTGGGACGGCGTATTATGTTTTGAACCTTGAGCAGCTTGGACAGTTGAAGTTCTGGGTACCGGGGCAGGAGCCGATAGTATCGCATGGTGTAAACTGGCAGACCATTATCTTTATTGGTGGCATGATGACCATGGTCGAGGGGTTGGGGGAGGTGGGGTTCTTTCGCTGGCTATGCCTTTATGTGGCTAAGTTAGTCAATTACAGGGTCATCCCTATCTTGATTGCCTTTATGCTGCTGTCAGGCTTTCTGGCTATGTTCATTGATAGTATCACGGTGTTACTATTCCTGGCTTCAGTAACTGTTGAGCTGGCTCGGTTGCTTAAATTTGATCCCGTCCCAGTAATAATTGCTGAGATTTTTGCTGCCAACACTGGAGGCAGTGCCACTATGTGTGGTGACCCGCCCAACATAATCATAGGTACTGCCTTTGGCTATACCTTTACTGACTTTGCCATTAATACCGGCCCCATTGCCTGGGCGGGGATGATTTTATGCTTGGGCTTCTTCTACCTCGTCTTCCGCAAGATTCTTACTCCATCCCAAGGTGCCTCCGGTATGCCCCTCAATAAATACCCTGAGCCTGGGGAGGCAATTGTTAATCCCCACCTGTTCAGGATAAATAGCGCCATCTTTATTCTGGTGGTGATTCTGCTCATTACCCATGCTCAAACCGGGTTATCGGTGGCTTTAATTGGTTGTATTGCTGCCTTTCTTACCTTGCTGGCTGCAGCCAGGCGGGCTTCCCATATCATTAGGAGGGTAGATTGGCGCACTTTACTCTTCTTTGTTGGGTTATTCATCTGTGTTGGTGGGCTGGAGGAAACCGGGGTGTTAAAAATGCTTGCCCTATATATCGGCATTATATCCGGGGGGAGCCTAATTCTGGTGATACCTCTCGTCCTGTGGGTATCTGCCTTTGCCTCAGTCATTGTTGATAATATCCCCTTTGCCGCTACCATGGTGCCGGTAATTGCAAACCTGTCGCAGTCACACAGTCTCAGCCTGCCGACATTAAGCTGGACCTTAGCTTTAGGGACAGACATTGGTGGCAATGGCACTCCCATTGGAGCATCAGCTAATGTTGTCGGGACAGCCATTGCTGAAAGGGAAGGCTATCCCATCACTTGGGGGAGGTTCTGCAAGTATGCTATGCCGGCTATGATTTTGGTGGTTGCCCTGTGTCATTTCTTGCTAGTTTTAAGATATACTTAACGGGAGGGAGAGATGTGGGAAAGGATTCTTGTTCCGCTGGATGGTTCTAGCTTAGCTGAGCTAGCCCTTGCCTATGCTGAGGAGCTAGCCATAGCCTTCAATTCTGAGGTTGTCCTGCTTTATGTCAGTGAGCCTAGGGAGAGCCAGTATCGCCATATGCAGCAGCTTTATCTGGACGGGGTGTCAAAGCAGGTGAGGGAGCATATCAAAGAGCATGCCGAGGTCAGAGCTATAGTTCTACCCGGTGAACCGGCTGAGCAAATTATTGACTATGCCGAGAAAAATAATGTTAGTGTTATCATTATGGCGTCTCACGGTCGCTCCGGCATAATGCCATGGGCAACGGGGGGTGTAGCCAATAAGGTGCTTCATACAACAAGGGTGCCGGTGCTACTTATTAAGGTGGTTAAGCCTCCTCAAAGGATGCCAGGGAAGCATTTATTAAACCGGATTCTTGTTCCCCTGGACGGTTCTGAAGCCGGTGAAGCCGCTGTGCCCTATATTCAGGGGCTTATTGATAGATTAGGGTCAGAGGTTATCCTGTTTGGGGTGGTGCCGGCGGGGCAGCATGTTCGTACCGTTGGTGGTTTGGACTATATTCTTTACCCGGAGCCGGAACTGGAATTGGTTAAGGCAGAAGCCAGAGAATACCTTGACCAGGTTTACCACCGGCTGAAAGGCAGGAAAGGCAGGGTAAGGGTTGAGCTCAAGGTAGGGGAGGTTGCCCGGGAGATTATTAGGTTCGCTGAAGAAACAAGTGCTGGTCTGATTGCCATATCTGCCCACGGGCGTTCAGGCATTGAGAAATGGGTTTTTGGCAGTATTGCTAATAAGATTCTGCAAACCAGCAATATACCTGTTCTGGTAGTTAGGGCACCGAGGGAAAAGGCTTAGCTTGTTTACATCATCCCTCACTATCGGTTATTATATTAAAGTTGCATTTGCCCCTGTAGCTCAGGTGGATAGAGCACCAGCCTCCGGAGCTGGGTGCGAGCGTTCAAGTCGCTCCAGGGGCGTTGCTATTTTAGCTCGGAGACTAAGGTGGTAGATATAAACCAGCTTATTGAAATTAGGTGGCATGGTCGTGGTGGGCAGGGTGCGGTTACCTCCGCAGAACTGGTGGCACAGGCGGCAATAAGTGAAGGTAGGTATGCCCATGCCTTCCCCAGCTTCGGACCGGAGAGGAGGGGAGCACCAGTGCTGGCTTTTGTCAGGATAAGTAGCCGGGAACCGATAAGGATAAGGGCGGAGATAACCCAGCCTGATGTAGTAGTAGTGCTTGACGCGGGGCTACTCGGCGTTGTGAATGTCATCTCAGGGCTCAAGGAAAACGGCTTGATGGTGATTAATACCAGAAAGTCGTTTGAGGACATTGGAGCCCGGTTTAAGACTAAGTGTAAACTGGCTAAGGTTGATGCCACCACTATCGCCCGGGAGGTTTTGGGGATTCCGATAACCAATACCACCATGATTGGCGCTTTGCTGAAAGCCACCGGCGTGGTTAAGCTGGAATCCGTGGTTGAACCGCTGAGGCAGCGTTTTGGCCGCCTGGCGGAAAAGAATATTAAGGCGATGCAGAGAGCCTATGAGGAGACTGTGATAAGGGAGTGAGACCAATGACTAAGCCTGAGGGTGAGTTGACCTGGAAAGACCTGGAAATCGGCTCAATTGTAACTGAGCCGGGAAATGCTAGCCAGTACCGCACTGGTGATTGGAGGTCGGAAAGACCAATCTTTGATTCTGGCAGGTGCATAAAGTGTGGCATCTGCTACATCTTTTGCCCCGAGGGATGTATTGAACAGAATGCCGAGGGTTATTTTGACGCCAATCTATTTTATTGCAAGGGGTGTGGCATCTGTGCCCGCGAGTGCTGGGCTAGAGCTATTACCATTGTGCCGGAGGAGCAGTGATGGCAAAAAGGGTTGGCATTGAGGTTTCGTTGGCAATTGCTGAAGCAGTTAAACTGGCTAATGCTGATGTTGTCGCTGCCTATCCCATTACGCCGCAAACTCATATCGTGGAGCACCTGGCTGAGCTGGTAGCCAACGGTGAATTAGACGCCAGCTATATCCCGGTTGAATCTGAGCACTCAGCCATGAGCGCCTGTCTTGGTGCATCAGCTGTCGGGGCTCGGACCTTCACCGCTACTGCTGGTCAAGGGCTGGAGCTGATGCATGAGGTCTTGTATGTTGCCTCGGCAATGAGGCTGCCGGTGATTATGACGGTGGCTAATCGTGCCCTGTCAGCGCCGCTGAGCGTCTGGGGCGACCAGTCCGATGTTATGGCGGTGCGTGATACCGGGTGGATTCAGCTCTTTGTTGAGAATGGGCAGGAGGCGGTGGACAATGTCCTGTGTGCCTTCCGCATTGGCGAAGACCCCCGGGTGTTGCTTCCGGTTATGATTCACCTTGATGGGTTCTACCTGTCACATGTGGTTGAGCCGGTGGTTTTCCCGGAGCAAAGCCAGGTTGATAGGTTTCTCCCCCCATTCAAGTACCCCCTGCCGCTTCACCCAGACAAGCCGTTAACTATGGGGGCCTTTGCCATGCCCATTATTTATTCCGAGGCAAAGAAAGCCCAGGAGGTAAATTTAGAAGCGGCTAAAGAGGTCATCCTTGAGTGCTGGGGGGAATTTGGTAATCTCTTTGGGCGATATTACTCCCCGGTAGAACACTACCACAGTGATGATGCCAGGGTGTTGCTATTAACCCTGGGCAGCTTCAGTGAAACAGCAATGACCGCTGTAGATAAGATGAGGGGGGAGGGTGGGGAGGTGGGACTGGTAAGGCTTCGTTTGTGGCGTCCCTTCCCCTTTGCCGAGATTCGTCAGGCAGTTAGAAATGCCGAGGTTCTTATTGTTCTGGATAAGGCAATCTCCTTTGGTGGTCCTGGAGGTCCGGTTTGCTCCGAGGTCAGGTCAGCCTTATATGGGGAGGACAAGAAACCAAAGGTCATCGGCTTCGTCGGTGGGCTGGGGGGCAGGGATATTACCCCGGCTGGATTTGAGGAGATAATTAATAAAGGCATAGAAATCTCACAGAAAGGCAGTGACAAAGAGTTTGAGATATACGGGGTGAGGGAATAATGGAAAAGTATGCTGTTTATGTCCCCAAGCTAGTGACGAGACGGGAGAACTTTGCCCCCGGTCATCGGGCTTGTATCGGCTGTGGTGAGGCTCTAGCAGTGAGGCTTGCCTGTAAGGCACTGGGGCAGAGTGTGATAATTGCTAACGCCACCGGTTGTATGGAGATAGTTTCCTCACCACTACCTTATACCTCCTGGCGTGTTCCCTGGATTCATACCCTGTTTGAGAATACTGCTGCCGTGGCTTCAGGAATTGAAGCTGGGCTGAAGATGCTGGTGAAGAAGGGCAGAATTGCTCAGAAAGAAATCAAGGTGGTAGCCATGGCTGGGGATGGTGGGACCAGCGATATTGGGCTTCAGGCGCTGTCTGGAGCTATGGAGAGGGGGCATGACTTCCTTTACCTCTGCTTTGACAATGAAGCCTATATGAACACCGGGATTCAGCGCTCTTCATCCACCCCCTATGGTGCCTCCACCACCACCTCCCCTGCCGGCAAGGTAAGCATCGGGCAGGTTACCTGGAAAAAGGATATGCCGGCTATTGCTGCCGCTCACGATATCCCCTATGTAGCCACTGCCTGCTCCAGCTATCCCTTTGACCTGATGGCTAAGGTGGCAAAAGGAGCAGCTATCCAGGGTCCAGCTTATGTTCAGATTCTGTCTCCTTGTCCTACCGGGTGGAGATTTGCCACTGATTTGACCATCAGGATTGGTCGTCTGGCGGTGGAGACGGGGATGTTCCCGCTATATGAAGTGGAGAATGGCGCATATAAACTAACTTTTGATTCCCCCAAACTTAGACCGGTTGCTGATTACATGAAGCTGCAGGGAAGGTTCAGGCACCTGTCACCCGACATTGTGGACAAAATCCAGACTAAGGTCATTGAGAAATACGAAAGGCTCAGGGCAAAGGCTGTTAGATGAACAAGGTAATTTTTAGCAGTTGGGGGGGTAAGGTTGTAGACAACAGAGGTCTTCACCCCAATGACTACACTAGTTTGGGAGACCTGAGGCTCCCCTTAGAATTTAACCGACGTCGGGTAAGAGCCTTTATGTCCTGGAATGGGTTGGTGGTAGTCGATGACAAGGTTGACATCGTGGATATGGCCTACACCTACCTTAAGGAGGTGCAGAAATTAAGCTGTGGCGAGTGCAGCGTCGGCTACCTTGGCATAAAGATTATGCTTGGTGTCTTGGCTGGAATTGCTAAGGGGAAGGGGAGGGAGGGGGATATTGAGCTTTTGCGCTGGTTAGGCGCTGGTATTAAAGAAAATGCCAGGTGTGATTTCTGCCCCTCGGCAATTACTCCCGTCCTTGATACATTAGAGCATTACACGGAGGAATATATTAAACCTGTTGCCGGCAGGAAGAGGCAGGCAAAATCCTATATGATTAGGGTTACTGCCCCGTGTATGGAGGCTTGCCCGGCTCATCAGGATGTGCCCGGCTACATAGAGCTGATCAGAAACTGCAGGTATAAGGAGGCTCTGGAGTTAATTAGAAAGACAAATTGCCTGCCTCAAATCACCGGGCGAGCCTGTGTTGCCTTCTGTGAGGCTAGCTGCACCAGAAATGAGATAGATAGCCCCCTTGCCATCAGGGCACTGAAGAGGTTTGCTGCTGCGTATGGAGTGGACAGCGGCTCAGAACCTGTATTTAAAAGAATTAGGGATGGTAAGCCAAGGGTAGCAGTTATCGGGGCTGGTCCGGCTGGGCTCGCTGCCAGCTATAATCTGGCGCTAATGGGCTACAAGGTTACCATCTTTGATGAGCTTTCGGCAGCCGGGGGGATGGCTTTAGTTGGTATCCCTCCCTATCGTTTGCCTAAGGATGTTCTTGACGGGGAAGCTGATACCATTAAGCGGCTGGGGGTAGAGATTAAACTGAATACTAAATTGGGTAGGGATATAACCCTGGAGCAACTCTTTAGTGAGGGCTTCAAGGCAATTTTTATTGCTACTGGCGCTCACCTCGGTAGGGAATTTGATATTGAGAACTGGAGGGAGGGCTACCCTGGGCTAGTTGACGGGGTGAAGTTCCTGCGTGATGTTAATCTAGGCAAGAAGATTGAAGCTAAGGACAGGGTAATAATAGTGGGGGGTGGTAATGTCGCTATAGACTGTGCCCGAACCTGCTTGAGGCTTGGTTTCAAGGATGTAACCATCGTCTACCGGCGCTCTAGGGTGGAAATGCCGGGGAGAAAGGAGGAGGTTGAGGCAGCGGAAGCGGAGGGGGTAAAAATCCATCTCCTGGCAACACCAGTTAAGGTCTTAACCGAGGGCAACAGGGTTACTGGTGCTGAGTGCATCAGGATGGAATTGGGGGAGCCGGACGCCAGTGGTCGGCGGCGCCCAATGCCGGTTAAGGGCTCGGAGTTCACTCTACCCGCCGATATGATTGTCTCGGCTATTGGTGAGGCGCCTGACTTGTCATTTTTGGCTCAAGGTGAGCCGATTGAAACCACAGAGCAAGGCACGATAAAGGTTGCCCCGCTCACCTATCAGACCAGTCGGGTAGGAGTTTTCTCCGGCGGCGACTGTGTCATCGGTCCAGCAACTCTAATTGAAGCCATAGCTGCCGGCAATAGGGCGGCGAGGAGTATAGACCAATACCTGACATCGGGCAAAGTAGTCCAATCTGAGGAAGACGTTAAGGAAAGGCTTACCCATGATATTGGTCTATTGCGACAAAGGGGGGGAGGCATCATAGCCAGAAGCCAGCGCCAATCCCCGGAGCAACTCCCATCACCAGACAGGGTGCAGAGCTTTGATGAAGTGGAGAAGTGTCTTACTGCTGAGTCAGCAGTTAAGGAGGCTGAGCGCTGTCTGAGGTGCTACCGGGTAATGCTGCTGGCAGTAGCAACTAGACGTTAAGACGATTGAGAGTGAAGCGATGGTAAGGCTAACTATTGATAATCAAATTGTAGACGCTGAAGAAGGCACGACAATCCTTGATGCCGCAAACAAAACTGGTATCTATATACCTACCCTCTGCTACCACGAGTCACTCAGCCCTGGTGGCTCATGTCGACTATGTGTTGTTGAGATTATAGCTAACGGGGCATCTGGTTTAGTGACCGCCTGCACCTATCCGGTAGAGGCAGGGCTTGAGGTCAGAGCTAACTCAGAAAGGGCAGTGACAGCACGAAGGCTGGCACTGGAGCTACTATTGGCACAGCGTCCGCACTCAGCTAGGCTACAGCAATTAGCCAGAGAGCTTGGTATTGACAAACCAAGCTTTACCCTGAAGGAGCAGGAGTGCATCCTCTGTCGGCTATGTGTTAGAACCTGCGGTGAGATTGTGGGTATTGGCGCTATCAACTTTGTAGCTCAAGGCATAGACCGGGGAGTTAGTGAGCCACTGATTGAGTTTTCACCGGTCAAGTGTATAGGTTGTGACTCCTGTGCCTACATCTGTCCTACCAATGCCATAACGGTTGAGGATGTTGGCGATACCAGAATTTTAACTATACCCGACGGCAGGCTGGAGTTCAAGCTGAAGAAATGTAACACCTGTGGTAAATACTGGGCTCCAGAAAAGCAGCTAGAGTATATAACCCAAAAAGCAAATTTAGCCCCTGACGCATTTGATAACTGCCCTGACTGCCGAGACTAGCTCCCTGGTTTGACCCAAGGTTGGTGCTTTGCTATACTTTCTCGCTACGGGGTGTAGCGCAGTGGGTAGCGCGCATGGTTTGGGACCATGAGGTCGGTGGTTCAAATCCACTCACCCCGACCATATTTTTAATTATTCACGGGTTGCTTGCCACTGGTACCCTGAGTTTTCTCCTCACCCTTGGTAAAGTCCCTGAGTCTCTCGGCTAAAGTTGCCAGGTGTTTTTGGACTCTATCATTAATGTAATTTGGCTCAAAGCTGCCGTCTTCAAGGCGTTTGCCTGCATTTACCCCGGTGAGCACTTCAATTCCTTCGTCTATAGTGCTTATCGGATAGATATGGAAATTACCCGCCTTAACTGCCTCCACTACCTCCTGCTTAAGCATTAAATTCCTCGCGTTACTGACGGGGATAAGTACCCCTTGTTTCCCATTCAATCCCTTAGCCCGGCAGACCTCAAAGAAACCTTCAATCTTCTCGTTTACTCCACCAATAGCCTGCACCTCTCCCTTTTGATTGACCGAACCGGTAACAGCAATACCTTGCTTTATCGGCACATCCGCTAGGCGAGATAGAAGAGCGTAAAGCTCGGTGCTTGATGCACTATCCCCTTCTACCTCCTCATAGCTTTGTTCAAAAACAAGGCGGGCGGAGAGAGACAGCGGGATATTCCTGGTATATTTGTCGGTTATATAACCACTTAATATCATAACCCCCTTGGTGTGAAGACGCCCCCCTAGCTTTGATTCTCTTTCAATATCAATCAGCCCCTCCCTGCCGACGCCTAAGCTGGCAGTTATTCGGGTTGGCTTGCCAAAGGCAAAATCCCCGAGGTCTAGCACCTCCAAGCCGTTTACCTGTCCAATCTTCTCACCATCAGTATCTATAATAATTATGCCCTTATCTATCATCTCGTTGATGCGCTGCTGGATGAGATTTGAGCGGTATACCTTCTGTTCTACTGTCGTCTCCACGTGCTTGGCTTCGATAAGCGATGTCCCATCCTCCCCCGCCCAGAAGTTAGCCTCACGAATAATATCGGCGATATCGGCAAATAAGGTGGAGAGCTTTTCTTGGTCGCCAGCCAGTCGGGAGCTATGCTCTATGATTTTAGCCAGAGCCTGGCTACTTAGGTGTTTTAGACCCTCCTCTCGACACAGCCGGCAAATAACTGCCGCATAGTCTTTGAGGTTGGCTTGTGTCCTGTCCATCTGAGTATCAAAATCAGCCTTAACCTTGAACAGCTCCTTAAATTCTAAATCAAACCGTAACAACAAATAGTAAAACAGGGGCTCACCGATAACTACTAACTTTATATCCAGTGGGATAGGCTCTGGTCTCAGGCTTTTTGTTGCCACAAAGCCGAGCCGCTCACCTAACTCTTCAATAACCAGCTTGCCGTCACGAATGGTTCTTTTTAAGCCTTCCCAGGACTGATAGTTAGTCAGGATATCTTCAATCCTTACCACTAAATAACCACCGTTGGCTTGGTGTAGAGAACCAGCTTTAATCATAGTAAAATCGGTATATAAAGCTCCAAATTGGGCTTCTTTCTCAATGCGCCCGATGAGGTTGTTAAAGGTGGGGTTTAATTCCAGAATCACCGGAGCCCCTTTTAACTCTGAATTGTCAACCAGAACGTTGACCTCATACTTTCGGAATGCCTGTTTCCTGGTTAGCGCTTGCATGGCGGCTAAGGGGTCTGATTCTGAAGGTCTCGGTTCCGATTTGAACTGGGCAAAGTTCTCAATGACGTCCTGCTCAACTTCGGTGAGGTAATCAACCACCTGGGGGAGCTGGCTATACTTATTCTTTAGCCCTTCAAACAGGTGACTGATGGAGTAGCGTGCTACTTCACGGTCAGTGTCCTCTAGCTGTTTCTGAATAGTGTTTTCCTCAGACCTTAACTGGGCAAGTTGCTCCTTCAGCTCCCTGGTCAATTCCTCTTGTTTCCTTTTTAGCTCCTCTTTATCTTCGGCACTTAGCTTTTTATACTCCTCCTCGCTCATTGGTTCGCCATCAGAGGCGGGGATAAAAATCAGCCCTACCGGTGTAGACTGCAACAGAAACCCCTTATCCTTAGCCCTCTTACCAATAAGGTCAAAGGCGGCGTCTCTTCTCCGGTTGAAGTCTTCGGTTATCTCCGTCCGCCGTTCGGCGTATTCCTTACTGGCAAAAGCCTGGGCAAGGCTCCGCTGGGCATTATCTATGATTCGTTTCATATCTTTTTGCAGCGTCTGCCCCATGCCTGCTGGCAGCTTCAGCGCTGTGGGACAGTATGAATCATGAAAGTTGTGTAGGTAACACCAGTCGGAGGGGGATTCCTTCTTGGCTGCCAGTGTCTCTAGGAAGGACTTGATTGCTGTGGTTCTACCGGTTCCCGCTGAACCGGCGACATAAATATTGAAACCAGGTTTCAGGATGTTAAGACCAAACTTAAGAGCGCTGAGCGCTCTATCCTGACCGATGATACCCTGTATGGGCTCTAACTCTTCGGTTGAATTACACCCAAATAGAGCCGGGTCACACCGCTGTCTTACCTGCTCTGTAGTTAGTTCCTTAGGCATGA
>Ga0315279_10005858_pt1 | contig 15724 bp, 15 predicted proteins | sample YL17G06_20_MG_FD_203694 | JGI IMG/M metagenome (GOLD analysis project Ga0315279, IMG submission 203694) | Sediment microbial communities from Yellowstone Lake, YNP, Wyoming, USA - YL17G06_20 | ecosystem: Environmental > Aquatic > Freshwater > Lake > Sediment | place: USA: Wyoming | collected...
AATACAAGTTTGCTTCCAGCAGAGAAATCGAGGTTGAGTGGGAGCCGGGGGCGGGTCAATCCAAATCAGGCAAACGCCCCGGTGACAAATTTTCCGAGTCAATGGAAATGGTTATGACCTACACGCCGGTCAAGGTGGACCCCTACGGTCTGACGACCGTCAAGGGGACGTGCGACTCTGTGAAAGTAACACGAAGCAAAGGGACAGTTGGGCGAGGCGGCACAAAAGATGCCGTGGAGTACCTGCCCGGCAAGTCTTTTACGTTGACAGTCGGTCCCACAGGCAAGATAGAGGACTACTCGGAGCTGGAGAAGCTAATTCATGAGATTGGCAATTACGCATTTCGCGAACAGAGCAACAGAGGCAGGGTTAAAGAGCCCGATATGATAAGTGATTTTATCATGACCCAGTGGTTCCTGTGGGATTCGATTTCGACGATAGAAGACCCCCAGAAAGGCGTGAAGGTGGGGCAAAGCTGGAAGTCGAAGCTTCCCATACCTGCGCCAATGCCGGTGATGCTGCGGCGGGGAAGGGACGTTACATACACGTTGGCGGAGATTCAGCAGGGCGAAAAAGGGCAACTGGCGGTGATAAAAAGCTCTTATGCGCCGGCTGAGTCGGTCCCGGAGAGCTGGCCAATACCTTACTCAGGCTCGTTCCAGATGGCCGGCACGTTCGGGTTTCTGCGGGGCTATAAAATTATGAACCTGCAGGGCGAGGGCGAGGAGCTGTTCAATCTCGACGCAGGCAGGGTAGAGCGGCGCAGTCAGCATTACCAGACACAGTTAGAGGCCCTTTTGCCGATGCCGTTGAGCGTGAACCCGCGCGTAACCATCAAACAGAATTTGACGATGGAGCTATTGAAGGGGCCTTCCTCGAATTAAGTTTGCGTAAACAGGGTCACAGCATAGTGACAGATTCTCGGAAAAGTCAAAAGATGGGGAGGCCTGCAGATTGGACCTCAAAAATCTATGGGCGCCGTGGCGTATCAAATACATCCAGGGTTTGGGCGGAAGCGGCGAGTGCTTTATCTGCCAAAATGTCAAAAGCCCGCAGAATGATACCGCCAATTTGGTGCTATGGCGGTCGCCCAGGTGTATCGTAATACTAAACCGCTTTCCCTATAACAACGGCCATTTATTGATATCGCCGCTGCGGCACATCCCAGACCTTGAGCAAGCAACAGACGAGGAGCTGCTGGAAATGACTAAACTGGTCAGGGAATCACAGAAGGCCCTGTCGCTGGCGATAAGGCCTCACGGTTTCAATATCGGGATGAATTTCGGGCGATGCAGCGGCGCGGGTTTGCCCGGCCATTTGCACATCCATATTGTCCCGCGGTGGGACGGTGACACAAATTTTATGAAGGTGTGCAGCGACACTGCCGTCATCAGCCAGGGCCTGACGGAGCTTCTTGAGCAGCTAAAGCAGATAAGCAAAGAGCACAACCTTCCACAGTTTTGAGTTTTTAGTTTTAAGTTTTGAGTTTCTATGTCGGATGAACTTAGCTGTTATGCGGTTACCGAGTCCGCATATAGCGGACCGGGCAGGAGGTTTGCCGAGAGGCCGCACCCGTATCGCTCGGATTTTGAGCGCGACCGCGACCGGATAATCCACAGCTCGGCCTTTCGCCGATTAGAGGGCAAAACGCAGGTCTTTACGCCCGGACTGGATGATTACTACCGCACACGCCTTACGCACAGCATCGAAGTTGCACAGATAGGCAGGACGATTGCAAAAGCGCTTCGGCTGAATGAATGCCTCACCGAGGCGATATGCCTGGCCCACGATTTGGGACACTCGCCATTCGGGCACGCGGGGGAAATTGCCCTTAATGACCTGACGAACACCTTGGGAGGATTTGAGCACAACCGGCAGACACTGCGGACTGTCGATTTACTGGAGCATCCGTATCCGGATTTCAACGGCCTGAATCTGATGTATGAGACCCGGCTGGGCCTTGCCAAGCACCAAAGCACATACGACAGGCCGCAGGACCGAACCTTCGGTGAATTGAGCTGCTCGCTTGAGGGGCAGGTCGCCGACATTGCCGACCGCATCGCATACAACTGCCACGACCTCGAAGACGGTATGCGAGCGGATATTATTGCCGGCGAGCAGTTGGAAAATATAAAAATATTTACGGATGCACAAGGCCGGATAAACGCCAAAGCAATTAAGGAGGAAAGTATCCGCCGAACGAGGACCGCAAAGGCAATTATCGACAAACTCGTCGGCGACTGCATAGACGCAAGCAGAAAGAATCTTGCGGAGCACGATATAAGGACAGTTGACGATGCATACAAGAGGGGCGAGAATTTGATTGTGCTTTCGGGTGAAAGTAAAGAGCAGCTTATTGAGCTGGAAAGGTTTTTGCTGCAAAATTTTTACCAGCACAAATCTTTGATGCAGACGGCAGAAAAGGTTAGAGCGTGGCTCGGGCAACTTTTCGAGAAACTCTGCCGGAAGCCCCACTTGATGGCGGGGTATTTCCAGAGATTGATAGTTCAGGAGGGCCTGGAGCGGACGGTATGCGACTATATAGCCGGTATGACCGACCGGTTCTGCCTGAAGATGCTTGAAGAGATTTAGCCACAGAGAACACAGAGAACACAGAGATTTGAAAAATCCGAAATCCTAAACTCGAAACCCTAAATTCGCCACAGGCGGACAAGATCCGAAATTCATCCTTCGTAGCAATACTACGGAGAATGGACAAATACGAATAACCAAAATACGAAATTCAAAAAGTTAGCCACAGAAGGCACAAAAAACACAAAGGTAACCACAGATTTCGCAGATTCACACTGATTATTTTTTGCCACCGAGTTCACTCTTCGACTCTGCTCAGGGCAGGCAGAGGACACAGAGAATTTTGGTCGTCTTTTGTGTTCTCAGACAAGGGTATTCTCGTCCCTAAGGAACTGCGATACCCTTTTGCTTCGCCCACCGAAGTCCCAAAGACCGGGACTTCGTTTTTGAAGACGAACAAAATAAGGTGCAGGACGCGGTATGCAATATGATTCACGAGTTTTAGTGCCTTGGTGTTTTTGTGGCAGGAATCACGGACAAGAATCTTGACATTTTATCTCCGCTAAATTAAATTGCTGTTACAGCGACCCGGCTACGGCTCGACGCCTACGCCGAGGCAAGAGCGCAGCGAAGGCGGGAGGGTGAAAGCCGGAAGTGTTGTATATTATTATGTTAGCGAAGTAACATGGGTATAATAACTGATATTCTTAAAGAGTTGCCTCTAAATGCAGTTCTTCGTGACAAGCTTCAGGATCTTGAAAGAAAGTACGGTGCTCTTGAAGTCGAAAATGCCAAATTAAAGGAAGAAAATCAAGAGCTCAAGACCAAACTTAAAGAACTAACAATTACCGGAAAGCTTAGTGAACCTGAAGTAAAAATCCTTTTGCTTCTCTCATCAAGCAACCGAGAACTTACAGCCGAGATGATTGCATCGGAGCTTGGACTTAATCTCACGAAAACGAAGTATTACCTTGAACGAATGTATAAGAAGTACGTGTATTCACATGATTACTCTAGTGGTCGTCCCTCAGAGTACTATCTAATTCAAAAGGGCAGAGAATATCTCATCGAAAATAATCTTATAGAATAACTCAAGGGGATGTATATCCCTAACATCGGGGTGCAAGGGACGCCGCTAACGTGGTCGGCTGATCTCTGCGTTGGACGAGAAAGGATAAGAGATGGACTATAAGAAACTGATCGAGACAATCTCCAAATTCATCCCGCATCCTCAAGCCATAGAGATGAACAAGTGGATTGACGAACTCCGTAAGGAGAACCAAGGCCTTCGTGACGAAATCCAACGTCTCAAGTGCGAAAACGAAAACCTGAGAGCCCCATCATCGGAAACTTCCCCGAAAGCCCCGACTTGTCCAAATTGCTCCACCACAGGCAGGCCGTTCTACATGAGCCCAGTTCCGACAGATTTCGTGGAGATCGAGAATGCCACACACGAGTGTTCACGCTGCAAGTACAAGACACGTGTTGAATAGGATTGTCCAATAACTGGAGTGGTTCATTAGAAGCGTCCAACTGAAGGGCAACGCAATTACAGGGTTGATATTAACATAATGGCAGGATAAAATCAGTGTTTAGCCCGTAAGATGCTGGCTTTACCTATCTCACGGGCTGAATCGTGTTGTATATTATTATGTTATGCTCAACAAATAGAGAGAAAGAGCATTCATGAATTACGAAGACCTCGAATTCAAAATCCCTGAACAATGCGAGGATTATGATGAATGTTCAACGTTTGTTACAACCTCCATCGAGAGCATAATGAAGGAGGCTATTGCCGCTGGCCGCAATAATATCATAATCAACACAAATCTGAAACTCGGTCTTCCGATGGAAAACATCAACAAAATTGCTGGCCCATTTGTCGAAGCCTGGGCTATTGAAATATTTCAGGATGTTCTTGAAGACGCGAATAATCGCTACTCACTAATCAACGTCGAGGCAAAAGAACGTCTATACATGGCCGATGTAATCCTGCAATTCAAGAAGAAGCGTAAGCAGGAAAGTGGCGTTACTGCGGAAGTCGATGTCAAAGCTACTGCTGAGGATATCGAATCAAGCGGTAAGTCACCCAACATCACCGCCTTCAAGCGAATCCGAACGGCCTATGTTGAAGACCCCGACTACATTTTTATCATCTTGTCTCTAAAACACCGAGTGTATTCAAATAAGAATCCAGCAACCAATCTGATAGATGGCATAATGGAAGTTGTGTCTTATAACGCCTATGACCTCAAATACCTGTCGGCATCGGACATAAGCTACAACCCCGCTCTCGGAAGCGGACAACTCCAGGTGCGCGACATTCATTACGTGACATTAACAAAAAGAACTACATGGGAATTTTGCCGATTGCTTGATAAGAAATTCATTAGCTCGAAGAAGGGGTTTGAGGAGTGGCTTGAATTGGCTAATGCAAATGAATGGATTAAAACTAATGAATGATATCGAAGTCATTACCGGTGATGCCCTGATTGAACTTGGCAACATCAAGACAGACTCAGTAGACCTGATAGTTGCAGATCCTCCCTACAACCTAGGAAAGGATTATGGAAACAACCACGACATTCAGGGGTTCGAAGAATACCTATCGTTTTCACGAAACTGGCTTGCGCAAGCACAACGAATACTCAAGCCAAAAGGGACGTTATACGTGTTCATGGGGTTCAGGTTCATATCGTATCTGTACGACATTCTAGATCGTGAATTTCAGATGTATTTCAACAGTTGGATTGTATGGCACTACACACAAGGAATGGGAAAGACCAAAGGGTTCTCACCGAGACATGACGACATCCTGATGTTCACAAAAACAAAGGACTTTAAGTTCAATTTAGACAATGCCCGTGTTCCTCAGAAGTACTATAGAGAACGCAACAATATGAGAGGTGCCAATCCAAGTGACGTATGGGAGTTTTCGCATGTACATTATTGCAATGGAAACAGACAGAATCATCCTACACAGAAGCCCGAGGGGCTCATTGAACGTATGGTACTTGCATCTTCCGATGAGGGCGACCTTGTAGTAGACCCGTTTTTAGGAAGCGGCACAACGCTCCGCGTTTGTCAGCAATTAGGCAGGAGGGCGATAGGTATTGAGATTAACCCTGATTACGTAGCCATGACAAAGGATCGCCTAAACGCCGAGTTTACAGGATTCGACAGCGTTGATCCCCGCATGGAAAGAGTACCAATGGATCTGAGACGCCCTGATATCCGCGCAGAGTACCTTGAAAAACACAAAAAATGGTTTTTAAGCCATCACGAGAATGCACTGAAAAAGTTCAAAGAGTCGGTTTCATCACTATACGGAGAATCAGATAAGAAATCGCTACAAAAAATGACACTTTTTGAAGAACATGAGTGAATGAGCTTAACAACCGGTTGCAGAGAATGGCGTCCCGCCGCCGCTGACCCTTCGCGTTACGCATTGAATTGGACACGATTTATCCGCCGTGATTTTCTTGATAAGAATATAAGGGACTGGTTGCCCTCTGTGCTAATGCTTGGGGTTCTGAGGGGCGTCGCCCTTTCCGATAGACTATGCGGCATTTTTTTTAATTATTTTGTTAGATTTTTATTGAACAAGCAGGTGAAGTTTGGTATAATACTAACCCGCCACACGAATGGCGGGCAAGCTGTGTGTTGCAAAAGCACACGTTAGCGGAGCCCCGCACGTCTCAACGGAACAGCAGTTCCAAGTCAAAATTAGTTCATCGTTTATAGTTCATAGTTCATTCAATTTGTCTCAGTTGTTCAATCGACGAGTCACAAGCGACGTGAGACGAGCGACGGACCTGTCTTGCATCTTGAGTCTAATCCGCAGGAGGGGGCAAATCAAAGCAGGCGTTCACATCTTCGATTGGCTGGAAAGCATAATCGTTTGGCCGGTGCTTTTGTATCGGCGGGTGCGCTATGGGTATGCGTTTCGGCAGATTCGGATGGCGCAGCCCAGATACGCAAAGGTGGACCCTGCTGATTACAAGAGATTGAAAAGATACAAATGGATTGCAAGAAAAGGAAAAAACAGCTTCTACACGCTAAGATATGCGGCAGGGGGCAAAAGGAAAAAAGGGACACTAATATACCTGCACCAGGAAGTTATCAAAGTGCCGCAGGGAATGGTAATTGACCATATCAATCACGATGGAATGGACAACAGAATGGCAAACTTACGAGCGGCGACGTATTCGCAGAATTTATGCCACAGAAAAAAGCGTTCGGGGACAAATCAATCTAAATACAAAGGCATTTACTGGAGAGAGAAGAATCGCAAATGGCAGGCCCTGATAACGTTCGAGAAAAAGAAGATATATCTGGGCTACTTCCGCAGTGAAATCGACGCCGCGAGGGCCTACGACCACGCCGCAAAAATCTATCACGGCGAGTTTGCCAGTCTGAATTTCCCGCAATCCCCAGGGGCCAAGAGCGAAGAGGATTCAGAGTGTAGAATTGCGAATGTCGAACTGGGTCAATAGTATTTGACTTTATCTAACCTTTAAGTTACCTTTCGACAACGATGAAAAGACTGCTTGCATCATGTTTTGGTATGGGTTGGCTGCCTTTTGCGCCGGGTTCGTGGGGGTCGCTGCCATCGACGATTATTTTCGCTTTGATGTGTCATTTTAAGGCGCCGGCCATCTCGATATTTATCGCAATGGCGGCTTTGGCCATAGTCGGCTGTATTATTTGCGTAAAGCTCACTCCTTTTGTGATTGCTGCGACCTTACAGGAAGACCCGCCGGAGGTTGTCGTGGATGAGCTTGCCGGCCAGGCGATTACGTTTTTGTTAATTCCGCTGCTGGCCCCGAAGGCGATGGCAACCGGTCAACTCTGGACGACGGCTGTGGTTGGCTTTTTGATATTTCGGGCATTTGACGCCATCAAACCCTGGCCGATCTATAAGCTCGAGAGGCTTCCAAAGGGCTGGGGGGTCCTGGCGGATGATTTAATGGCAAGTGTGTATAGCGCTGTTATGCTGCTTATATTCGCCAGGCTCGGGTGGCTGGAGTATCTTTCCGAGGCGGTTCGATTTGACGGCAGGTTGAATATCATTTCTGCGGCCATACTGGGAGCTATTCAGGGCTTGACAGAATTTCTGCCCATCTCCTCATCCGGGCATTTAGTTCTGCTGGAAACTTTCCTAAAATTCAATGCCGCGACGCCACAAATGCTTCTGTTTGACCTGGCAACTCACGTCGGGACAGTCGTGGTGATCTTGATAGTTTTCCGCAAGTTTATCGCAGACCTTTTCAAGGGACTTTTAACGGCCGGCAAGTCCGGCACAAGTCCGGCCGCAATGTATAAAGAGAATCTGAGCGTGCGCACGCTGGTCCTTGTAATCGTGGTCACCATTGTGACCGGCGTGGTGGGGGTAATATTCAAAAAGTACTTCCTATCCGCTCGAGGCAGCCTGGCAATAGTCGCTGCAATGTGGCTTGTCAACGGGACGCTGCTATTGGTTGCCGGGCGGCGCAAGTTCGTCAAAGGCCGGTTAGACCTGCAGCAGATGGGATTCCTTTCAGCGGTAATTGTCGGTCTTGCCCAGGCCGCCGCGATTATGCCGGGGATATCGCGCAGCGGAGCGACAATCTGCACGGCAATACTCATCGGCCTGCGACGCCGGCTCGCGGTGGAGTTCAGTTTCCTTATCGCGATACCAGCGATACTGGGGGCGACGGCGATAGAATTGGTTGGACACTCCGGAGAACTCGGCTCCGGCAATCTGCCGATAAGCGCGGTGCTGGCCGGCTCTGCCGTGGCGGCGGCTGTGGGGGCGCTGGCGCTGAGACTGCTAATCAAGGTCGTGGAGGCAGGGAATCTGAAGTTTTTCGGCTTTTATTGTTATATTCCGGCAGGTTTTGTGATAATATATCTATTGAGATGAGCCTGCACTTGTGGCATAATAGCGAAGGATCTATTTTGCAGGCTTGCGAACCGGTGCTCTGTCACAGGTTAACTGATGGACGTCATTCTGAGCGAAGCGAAGAATCTCGCTTGCGAAAGCCAGATGCTTCGTCCCCGAGGAAAACATTCGGGGACTCAGCATGACAGCTCCTCAAATTACGCGTAACAGAGGACTATGCACGGCACGGGAGGTGCAAATAATATATTGCAAAATGGGAGTGGGGTGATTAAACTTTATTAGGAATCATCTTGTTGGTAATGGATTTGGTATGGAAGAAGGGAGTCGCAAATGAAATCGCAGGTCATTTCCTCAACACTAATCAAGATGGCAAGCCATAAGCCCCTCAGGAAACTGCTGGCAAAAAAAATCGACGACTATCTCTACAAAAGTATGGTCAATGACGTATCAGAAGATTTGAAAGAAGTGCAGTTAAAAAGATACCAGTTCCTGTCGGCGATGCTGCGGTGCGTGAACAAGAACATCGACAAAGGTTATATATCAAGCGAAATTATAAAGAAGATTGTAAATGTCTTTGTTCAGAACAACCTTGTCTGTGATGACCAGACCTATATTACAGCCGTCGAGAGGTACAAGAAAAAATACGGTGAACTGCCGCCAACCTTTATTGTTCTATCGCCGACGCAGAGGTGCAATCTGAATTGCATCGGCTGCTATGCAGCCTCCGGGATAGACACTCCTGCCACAATGCCCTATCCGGTTGCGGACAGGATAGTCGGCGAGGTGCACGATTTGTTCGGCGGCAGGTTTATAACCATAAGCGGCGGCGAGCCCTTCCTGTATAAGAGCGAAGGCAGGACACTATTTGACATCTACAACAAGTACAACGATATGCTATTTTTGGTATATACCAACGGCACAGTCATTAACGAAGAAGCGGCAGGAAGACTTGCGGAGGCGGCGAATGTAACGCCTGCTGTCTCCGTTGAAGGTTTCGAAAAGGAAACAGACGAAAGACGAGGGCCGGGCACATTCAAGAAGATTCTCCGTGCCCTTGAATGCCTAAGAAAGGCAGGGGTGCCTTTCGGCATTTCGGTGACGGCCACGAGCAAGAATGTCGATGCGCTTCTGACGGACGAGCTTTATGATTTCTATTTTGAACAGCAGGGCGCCTGTTACATCTGGCAGTTCCAATTGATGCCCATCGGCAGAGGCAAGGATGAAATGGGCCTGATGGTCAGCCCTCAGAAGAGGCTTCAGTTATACAGAAAATGGGAGAAGCTGCTTGCCGAGAAGAAGTACTGCCTGGCGGATTTCTGGAACAGCGGCGTGCTTGCCAGAGGCTGCATAGCTTACGGCAGAAGCGGCGGATACGCCTACGTTGACTGGCACGGCAACGTAACGCCGTGTGCATTCATTCCTTACTATGTTGACAACGTTCACGAGCTTTATAAAAACGGCAAGACGCTGGCGGATGCGATGTTCTCCGAGCTTATGAAAAACGGGCGGAAATGGCAAAGAGAATACGGCCTTGACGACCGGAAAAAGCCGCACAACTGGCTGATGCCCTGTTCCATAAGAGACCATTACGAAATTTTCAGAAAATCGATTTTGACAAAAGACGCAAAGCCCGAAGACCCAAACGCCAAAGAGGCGCTGGAATCGGCGGAATATTTCGAGGTACTGAAGAACTATGACGAAAACCTGCAGGGTCTGACTGAAAAAATCTGGGAAGATGAGTATTTGAATGTCCGGTAAGCGGCCAGAGAACTCGGCCCATTTGGAGTCCAAAACATATTTTAGCCAGTTGATGAGACATCCCCTTCGGCAGTGAGCTCAGGGCCGAACTGGAGCGGCGCTTTCGGAAGACCTATTTTGGAGGACTTACCACAATGACGGTCAATAGCTACAACTCACTTTGTGACGATTTTTATCTGGATATGTTCATCAACACGCAGATGGACCTTCCCGCGGAGCGGGACACGGTGCTGGCGTTCTTTGAGCGGATACAGAAGCAATTTCCCTCTATGTGCTGTTTTTATCGGCGGGAAAACAATGAATACTGTCTGGAGGAGGACCACGACCTTGGGCAATATCGCTGGGTGACGCTGGAGCCGGACCGTATCGGCTCCGGCGTTGTCAACCCTTCGAATTTTGAAATGGTTTACAGTCAGAATAGATTAGTGCTGGAGCTTGCTCCCTATATGCTCAGCGTAAGTCCGCTTGATATCGATTCGCTGGATGTTACTTTTGCTATGGACTTTGACTGTAGCGGCAGCCACGATGAGGTTATCGCCGAGGCGCTGTTCGGCTCAACCGCTTTCAACTGTCTTTTGGATTTGCCTTCGGCCAGGCCTATCGTTTTTTCTCCTGCAGTAGTGGTGGCATTGTCCGAGGACTGCCGGACGCAGGGCCGGATAAGCGTTGAGTCAAAAACGAGCATTTACGAGCCGTGGCGGAAAGAGCAGAGCGGGGAGGAGGCGATAAGCCTGTCTTTTACGGTCCGCCAGTACAGACCAACGAACGAAAAATTTGACGTGTTAAAATCTTTTGAATATCAGTGTCAACTGGCACAACAACTGATGGCTGATAAAATAGTTCCCGGCTTTGTTCAGCCTTTGATAGAAACAATTGCACAAAAAAGATTAACGTAGATTTGCGAAGGGATTTTTGAAATGAGCATCGAAGCACCGGTTAGCAGATTCAGAAAAAACAATCTCAAAATCTATATCGCTGTTTGTATTGTTGCCACACTGTGGCTGGGTTACGACGGCTACTTCAATAAGAAATTCAAGGAAAGACATACGGGAACCGACGGCAAGGCGGACAGCACTCTGGCTTTCAATCAGAAGGCGCCGCCATTCTTTGTCGGCGCTGCCGTGCTTTTCGGCGTGTATCTGGGCATGATAAGAAACAAAAAGCTCGTGGCCGATGAAACCGAGCTCGTCATAGGCGGCAAGAAAAAGATTGCTTACAGCTCGATAGAAAAGATAGACAAGACCCACTTTAGCTCAAAAGGCTACTTTATAATCACGTACAAAGACGAAGGGGGCAACGAAGTCAACTGGAAAGCAGGCGATAAGGATTACGACAATCTGGCGGCTATTCTGGACCAACTGGTGGCAAAAATCAGTTGAATTAGTTCATTGTTATTAGTTCATGGTTCGTCGACAATGAACAACGAACTATGAACAACGAACTACGAACAATCGGATTAAGAAAATGAATTACTGCGTTGTGGGATTACAGTGGGGCGACGAGGGCAAAGGCAAGGTGGTGGATATCCTTGCCGAGAAGTGCGATATAGTCGTGCGGTACAACGGCGGCGCAAACGCCGGCCATACAGTAACCGTAGGAGACAGCAAGTTCGCACTGCATTTACTGCCGAGCGGCGCGGTTCGGCCTGGCACAGACTGCGTAATTGGAAATGCGGTGGTGGTGGACCCGGAGGTCTTACTAAAGGAAATTGAGACGCTCGCGCAGAGAAATATTACGCTGAACGGGCGGCTGTTTATCAGCGAAAACGCGCACGTCGTGCTGGACTACCACAAGAAAGAGGACCAGTTGCGCGAAGAATCACTCGGCAAAAATAAGCTGGGCACGACCATTCGCGGCATCGGCCCCTGCTACGCAGACAAGATGGGCAGAAGTCATGCTATCCGTATGGCTGATTTCAGGGACATGGAAAGGCTAAAGGACAAGCTGCGGATGATTGTGGAGTATAAGAACAAAATCTTTGCGGCGGTTTACAGCGCCCAGCCGATAAGCTGCGAGGAAATCTTCGGGAAATGCAAATCGTATGCCGACAGACTGCTGCCCTTTATTATCGACACAACGGAGTTTCTGCACAGGTCAATCAGCAAGGGCAAATCCATTATTTTCGAGGGCGCACAGGGGTCGCTATTGGACATCGACCATGGGACATTCCCATTTGTCACCAGCTCCAACTCAAGCTCATTGGGTATGCCGGCCGGCTGTGGCGTGCCGGCCAGGATGGTCGATAAATTCATCGGGGTAATCAAGGCCTATACGACAAGGGTGGGCGCGGGGCCTTTCCCCACGGAGCAGGACAATGAAATCGGCCAATACATTCGGGACAGAGGACACGAATACGGGACGACGACGGGGCGGCCACGCCGGTGCGGCTGGTTCGATGCGGTGGGAGCATCATATTCGGTAACCATCGGCGCTATCGATTCGATAGCGATGATGCATTTGGACACCCTGGCGGGTCTGAAAGAGGTGAAGATTTGCAGGGCATATAAAATCGACGGAGAAGAGAAGACGTTCTTCCCCTCAGATGCAGCGAGGCTTTCATTAGTGGAGTGCGTTTACGAGACTGTGCCCGGCTGGGAGGATATAACCGAGGCGGGCGAGTTTCACGATTTGCCCTCGAACGCCCAGAGCTACATCTGCAGAATCGAGGAATTAGTAAAGAGGCCCATTACGATTATCGGCGTGGGACCGAAACGAAACCAGACGATATTTAGATAAGTTGGACGGTTGGAAACGAGCTTTGAAGAAAAACTGAAAAAGACTGCGAAGCGTCTGGGGCTGACGGTCGAGCAGATACCACGTCATATCGCCATAATTATGGATGGCAATGGGAGGTGGGCGCAGCGGAGGTCCCTGCCTCGATTTGAAGGGCACCGCCAGGGTGGAAAGACGGTCGAAAAAATTGCCCAATGCTGCGTGGACTTCGGCATCCAGTCGCTGACCCTATATTCTTTTAGTATGGAAAACTGGAAAAGGCCGAGGGCCGAGGTCAACGCCCTGATGGAGCTGTACACTCGGTATCTTGTCGAGATTCGTCCTACCCTGATGAAAAACAACGTGAAGCTGGCGCATCTTGGCCAAGCGGAGGGGCTGCCTGCGACACTGCAAAAAGAGCTTACAGAAACCATGAGACTGACGACGGGCAACAACGGGATGGTGCTGGCGCTGGCTCTTAACTACGGGGGCAGAACGGAGCTTGTGGATGCAACAAAAAGAATCGCAGAAGAATACAAAAATGGAAAGCTGCACCTTGCCGACATCAATGAACGGTGCATCAGCGAGCATCTCTACACCGCGGGGCTTGCCGAGCCGGACCTTCTGATACGCACCGCAAACGAAATGAGAATCAGCAACTTCCTTCTGTGGCAGATTTCGTACAGCGAATTTTACGTTACAAAGACTTTGTGGCCCGATTTTAATAAAGCATCACTGGAGAACGCGATACGGGCTTATGCAAGACGCGACCGGCGTTTTGGAACCGTCTCGAGACCCTAAAAAGACACAATCATCCTTTCGGGAGTAACTGGCCGCCAAGATTATGGTCGGACATCGGTTGTTTTTTGGAATGGTGATGACGGCAGCCTTCACGGCCCTTATGATTTTCGACGGCTGGCTGGATGGCTCTCTCACCGCTTCAATCGCTGACGATAAAGCGGTCCAGGGGTCGCTATTTTGCATACTTATCGCGTTATTAGCCTTCCCTGCGCAGCTCGAAATGTCCAAACTTGCCGGGGCAAAGGGGCTGAAAATTTTTGTGCCGGTTACGACAGCCGGTTCGATTTTGCTTGCGACAAGCTGGTACTGGCCTCAATTTGTGAAGGTTCCGCAGGGGGTTTATCAGTTCTGCCTTTTCGCTGCGGTGTTGTTGGCGGTGCTCCTATACCAGTACTTATATTATGGAACATCAGATGTGCTGGCCAATTGCGGGGCAAATTGCTTTTCCATCTGCTATCTGGGACTATTGAGCAGCTTTGCGATGGGGATTCGGATAGATTTTGGCTTGTGGCCTGCGCTTATGTTTATTTTTGTCATAAAGTCCGCAGATATAGGAGCTTACGCAATAGGCACGTCGTTTGGCAGGCACAAATTTTCGCCGAAAGTAAGCCCTTTGAAGACCTGGGAAGGGATGGGGGGCGCGGTTGCCGCGGCGGTATTGGTTGCAATCGTATTTGCCGTGAGCTGTGATATAATGGTATGGTGGCTGGCAATAATTTTCGGCGTATGTTTTGCCTTTATCGGCCAGCTCGGTGACCTGATTGAGTCTATGCTAAAACGGGACGCTGAACAGAAGGATTCGGCAAACAGAGTGCCTGGGTTCGGCGGAGTGCTGGACATTATTGATTCGCTTTTGGCGGCGGCGCCGATTGCATATCTATTCTTTATGTTCTGTCGCTGATTGAGGAGAGCTTTGGAAGTTACCATACAATTGGATTTGCCGCATAAGCAGCTTGAGCTGTTCGGGCCCGCCGACAACCACCTTCGCCTTTTGCGGCAGTCGCTGGGCATTCAGATTACCGCCCGCCATTCAAACCTGACAATTTCGGGCAGAGAAGATAGCGTAAATAAGGCCGCTGAGGTCATCGAGAAAATGCAAAGACATCTGGTCAAACACCGTGTGCTCACTGCAGCAGATGTGAATGACTTTATCGCACATAACAATTTGGCCGAGGCCGTTGAGACCGGCCCCGGCACTATCCTCCAATCATACAAAAAGGTCGTCGAGCCATCCACAAAGGGACAGCAGAAGTACATCAAAACAATGCTGGCCAACGACCTTACATTTTGTATCGGGCCGGCAGGGACAGGCAAGACGTACCTGGCCGTCGCAGTTGCGGTTTCAATGCTGAAGAAAAAACAAATCAGGAGAATTATGCTCGCCCGGCCGGCTGTGGAGGCAGGTGAGAAACTGGGATTTTTGCCGGGCGATTTGCAGGCAAAGGTAAATCCTTATCTTCGTCCGCTGTTTGACGCCCTCGAAGATATGATGGATTTTGCGCAGATGAGGAAACTTATGGAGCTGGATATCATTGAGATTATCCCGCTTGCGTTTATGCGAGGGCGAACGCTAAACGATTCCGTGATTATCTGCGACGAAGCACAAAATACCTCGCCGATGCAGATGCTTATGGTGCTGACAAGACTCGGGCGGGGTTCAAAAATGATAATAAACGGCGACATCACTCAAGTTGACCTTGAGGCGGGACAGAGGAGCGGAATGGTCGAGGCGATTGAAATACTGCGGCGTATCAAAGGCATCGGCTGCGTTGAATTGACGCAGCGCGACATCGTGCGGCATCGATTGGTCCAAAACATCGTGCAGGCCTATAAGAGGAGAGCCGCCTGTGCCGCCAGGAAATAGCCGGCATCCAATTTGTCGGAGTCGTTCGTCTGTTGTCTATTGTCAAATGTTCCTGCTTTATAATTGTCCGACACAGCAAAATGGGACTTTTTAAGAAAACAAATACACGGCAAAACTGGGAGCGAAACGATGCGGCCGCTGAGACCTTCTCGCGGGTAGGGCAGCTTGCCAAC
>Ga0315279_10005859_pt1 | contig 15723 bp, 15 predicted proteins | sample YL17G06_20_MG_FD_203694 | JGI IMG/M metagenome (GOLD analysis project Ga0315279, IMG submission 203694) | Sediment microbial communities from Yellowstone Lake, YNP, Wyoming, USA - YL17G06_20 | ecosystem: Environmental > Aquatic > Freshwater > Lake > Sediment | place: USA: Wyoming | collected...
ATGCTGGTTGTAATGCCTGAACACATGACAGGAGAACGAATAAAGATCATGGCGAACCTAGGCGCCGAACTCTGCCTAACACCCAAGGGAGGAGGGCTTCGAGGGAGCCGTTGCGAAAGCCGACATGATCGCGAAAAGTGGGAGACTCTACTTCCTAGCGAACCAGTTCAGAAACTCCGACAATACAATGGCTCATTACCGGACGACTGGTCAAGAGATACTCAATCAGCTTGGAGCGCAGGTTGATGCATTTGTCGCTGGTGTTGGAACTGGTGGCACGCTGATGGGAGTCGGCAAGGTCCTCAGAGAGAAGAACCCGGACGTACGTCTCATTGCGGTAGAACCGACGAGGCGGCAGCTCTGTCAGGTCAGAAAGACCTGCGGGACCACAAGATTGCAGGAATCGGGGACGGTCTTGTGCCAGAGATAGTTGACAGGGGATTAGTGGACAAGGTGATCAGAATCAAGAGTGATGATGCCATTGAGATGGTTAGGGCGTTGAGTCGTCAGAACGGGCTAATGGTGGGAATTTCGTCTGGTGCCAATGTGCTCGGTTCGATTCGAACGCTTGACGAGATTGGCAACGACAAAGTCGTCGTAACGGTTCTGCCTGACAGAACCGAACGCTACTTCAGTATGGATCTTTACCTATTTCACGACCACCTCGTGAGAAGATGCCTGCCTAGCTGCCAATGCGTCTTTGCATGATTCCACCTTTTCTCGACCCGGCACCAATTCCGCGCAGCCGGCCTAAGTCGCTCAACATTGTGTCTGCAGAATCCAATGCCAAGCCATTGGCACGATTGCGACAACAGCATAGGAGGATGGATGCAGTGGTTTCAGCCGAGGTTGGACTTTTCATCGGAGATTCCTCGCAAGAGCTTGTCAGCAATAACCTTCTCCAAATTCCCTCCGGAAAGTATTGCAGCGACTTTCTTGCCCCGGATCCTTGATCTCATCTGTACTGCTGCCGCAGTTGAGGCGGCTCCCGCACCTTCCGCTACCTGATGGACCTTTTCGAAGAGCAGTAGTATGGCTGCTTGCAGCTCCTCTTCACTGACAAGCACGATCTCATCAATTAGACGAGTCAATATCTGGAGCGGGAGCTCGAAGGCTACGCGTGTCGCCAAGCCTTCGGCGAAGGTAGCGGACTCCTCTGTGCTCATAGGCGTCTTGTTCTTCCACGAAAGATAGACCGCCGGGGCCTTCTCGGCCTGAACGCCGACGACTTCTATCTTCGGGTTCATTGTCTTGGCGACAATGCATGCTCCTGAAGCTCCGCTCCCTCCTCCGATGGGCGCAATTATGATGTCCACGTCTGGAATACGCTCCAGGATCTCAAGGGTCTCAGTGGCCACGCCCGCTATCAACAGCGGCTCGTTGGCGTGGTGAACGTATCGATACTTCTTCTCTACAGCCATTCTTTCGGCTGTTGACCTCGCCTCATCAAAATCTCTGCCGTGCAAGACCACATCCGCGCCAAGCTCCCGCATAGATTCCACTTTGAAGGGGTTTGAGTTCCGAGGTGCTACGATCACAACGCGCGAATCGAATAGGTGTCCAGCGTATGCCAATGATTGCCCGTGATTGCCCGTTGACGCTGCGATTATGCCTCTCCTACGTTGCTCCTCGCTGAGTGAAGACATCAGGTTGATCCCTCCGCGAACCTTGAAGGCACCGACCGGCTGAAGATTCTCAAGCTTCAAGTAGAAATCGCAGTCGAGAAGCTTGGAGATTGCTCTGCTTTGGACTATTGGCGTCTCCGGAAGGTATTGCCTAACAATATTCCGGGCTCTCAGCACGTCACAAAAGGTCGGCTCATGCGGCAATGCAGCGGCTTCTCTCGTTTTTTTCAAGGAGACTTGGCTTCCTCCGCCATCTAGTGCAACTCAGTCGCTTCCGGCTGCGTGTGGAACTCTAACCTCGGAATTGAAGTGAACACGGCGGGGGCGCCTCCTGTGTGAAGGAAGACCACGCGTTCGTTGATGAACTCTCCGCGTCGGGCCAGATCTATCAGGCCCGCCATCGCCTTAGCAGTATAAACCGGGTCAAGTAAGGTGCCTTCCGACTGCCAGAGCTTTGTCAAGGCTTCCGAGCCTTCCTCTGTCGGCACGCCGTAGTCTTCCCCCGCGTAGTCCGGCTTCAGGTGGACTTCTTCTGATCTGAACCGTTTGGTTAGACCTATTCTCTGAGCGCAAGCATCGGCAACTGCACAGATCGTCTCTTCTGGATTCGGATCCAAGTCTACCCTGACTCCGAGGAGTTCGATTTCTGAATCCAGAAGCGCCTTGCCTGCCAACAGACCTGCGTAAGTTCCGCAACTCGAAGACGCGAACACAAGTCGTGTCGGCCTGGGAGGCAGCGAACGCAACTGATTCTCCAACTCCTGAAAGCCCACGACATAGCCGTATGCGCCTATTGCGTTTGACCCCCCGAGTGGGATGGTGTAGGGTATACGCCCCTTTGCCCGCAGGACTTCCGCAAAGGCCTCCATGGCTGGAGAACGTTCATCGAACGAATTCACGAAGTGCAGCTCTGCGCCGGCAAGACGGTCCAAAAGCAGATTGCCCGTTGGCTGTTCGGACATCTGACCTGCGAGGAACAGATGACACTCGATTCTCAGCCGTCGCGCAGCGGCAGCAACGACACATGCGTGGTTGGACTGGGTTGCCCCGATGGTCAGCACAACATCTGACTTCTGCGCTAGCACATCGGCGAAGATGAATTCGGCCTTACGGACCTTGTTGCCTCCCATAGCAAACCCTGTCAAGTCGTCACGCTTGATCCAAACCTCTGTGGCAAGCTCGTCTGAGAGATTCTGCAGCCGATGCAGAGGAGTAGGCAAGGTGGCAAGCGTCAAGCGAGGCAACTTTGAATCATTCATATTCCATTCGTCCATTGAGCTTCTCGATAGGCCCGTCTTGTGTCCTTCCATCGAAGACCTATTATTACTTGCGACTGACTCATCGCTGACGACGCAATGACTATCGAATGCCGAAACTTCAGGGACGCGCATGGAGCGGACCCCTTTTTCTGAATGTGTGCGCCAAGCTACATTCTGAGGTATCTCTCCAAGCCTAGGGCAGGCCCAGTCCAGCTGGTGCAGCCTCAGCCACCTCACCTATTCTTGCCCGGATATCAGGCCGACGTTACCTGTCTGTCATTCCTTTTCGTCCTCAGAAAACAGAGAACGAGAACCAATCACCAGAAAGCACCAATGCCTGGTTCAGGTTGCATGTGCCTTGATTACGCTATTCTGACTCCACCAAGGAGAGATTAATACAAGATTAGTATGTGTTTAGCTGTTTTGCCATTTGAGGCTTGGTGTTGTTGGCATCTGTTGTTTCTGGTGAAATGATTTCTTGAGAAGAGAGGTTAGGAGGTTGTCCTGTTCTGGGATGTGTTTGCAGGGGTAGTTTGGGCATTGCTTGCAGATGCAGCCGTTCGGCATTTGTGATCGTATCCTCCGCGTCAGGCGTTCTAGTTGGCGTACTGATAGGTGCTTCTTCCTAACCAGCTCGGCCAACTTGAGCTGCACCTTTATGTCTTCTATGAGGGTGAGCCGCTCAGCGTGGCTGGGCGTTATCGGCGATTTACACACGTGTGTAATCAGCTTTCTCTGGATGGTTGGGTGAAGCCTATCCAATACCCTCAGCCGATCGTAGACGTAGCTGTCGCTCTTGCCGATACTCTTCGCAATTTCATGCGATGTCCAGCCTTTAGCCATTAGACGTTTGTAGCCACGGGCCTCGGCGACGGGGTTTATGCGGATGTTGCGTTGAAGGTTTTCAATAAGACCGGTTAGGAAGGCCTCCTCGCTTGAGATATGCTTAACCAAGGCTTGGATTTTTTCCAACCCAGCCTTTTACAAGCTTCAAGTCTGTGCAGGCCGAAGATAAGCTCGTAGCCGTCGCCTGTGGGCTTAACCATGATGGGTTGGAGCAGCCCGCTGGCTCTGATGGACCGGGCGAGCTCCTCGGCGGCGGCTTCGTCGAGGTCCCTCGGAGCGAAGCTGCTGGGTTTAACCCTGTCCACAGGGATCTCAGAAACCTTCTGAGGCATCAGGTTCCACTCTTGAGGTAAGAGAAGGACGCAAGGTTCAACTTTTACGCGCAGACCTGCTCGTACTCTTCTACCGTCGCGTCTGGCTTCTTCAGCCAAACCACCATCCAACCAGTCTTGGCGTAAAGGTCGAGAATCCAACCTGGATGCTTCAATTTGCTTTATCGGGTTGGATCCAAGGGATCCTCAAAAACTGTGTCCTCTGCCAAGTCTGCAAGCTGACCCGCAACTGAGGGAGCTTTTCCCGAGAGTTATCGTGTGTAGCTAGACAGCGAAACAGATTTCGTCTTCTGTCAAGAACTAACTGACTTCCTTGCCTGACCGAATCCGCGGATATTTCTGAGGACGGTTGAAGACGCGATACGCTTCTTTGACGATCGCGATCAACTGACTTGATCAGAAGGCAGAGAACTTATCAAGATCTGTGCGCCCGTTAGAAATAATCCCACCGTATCCAGTTGAGAGCCGTTGAAAGTAGAGTTCTGGAAGATGCAGGCAACAGGAAACGATTTCGTCCTCGTCGATGAGTGGAAAAATGAAGTTCTTAGCAAGCGCCTGAAACCTATTTTCGCGAAGCATGTTTGTAGAGAGAATTACTCTGTTGGGGCCGATGGTGTGATGTTCATCTCGCGTCCCACCCTTGAAGGTTTTGAAATGAGGATAGAGATTTTCATGCCCGATGGTTCCGAGTCTGAAATGTGCGGTAACGGGGTAAGGTGTGCGGTAAGATTCGGGCTTGACCGAGAGACGATACCTCACGCGGATTGCGTAAGGGTCCAAAGCAAGGCTGGAAAGATTCAGACGTACCCCCATGCGTTAGATCGAGAAATTCGTAGCGTTACAGTTGACTTTGGAAAGCCCCAGCTGAGAAGGGAAAAGATACCTGCAGCGGGGAAAGGCAATTTCCTGCTCGAGAAAATGTCAGTACCTGGAATTGGGATGATGGAACTTTCGGCCGTTAACACGGGAGTGCCGCACGCCGTTGTTATCGTCCCAGACATCGATTCAGAAGATGTTGCCGTAAAGGGTAGAGCAATTCGTAATTTCACCACAATGTTTCCTAGAGGCGTAAACGTCGATTTTGCTCAAACACATAAGAATGGAGTCAAGATCAGAACCTATGAGAGAGGAGTAGAGGCAGAGACTCTATCATGTGGAACAGGCGCCGCCGCTTCTGCCACCATCGCTTTCCTTGCGAACAGGCTTCCAGCAAGGAGGATTGGGGTTGACACAAGGGGAGGAAGGCTTGTGGCCCAGCTTCTCGGCCGTAGGAACAAGGTTGATCGAGTATTGGTGGAGGGACCTGTTGAGAAAGTTTTCGAAGGCGAACTGGAATTCCAAACTATGAAAAAGGGGACGGACTAGAACTTTTCAGCCCTAGTCCATTTGAAGGGGCCAGTGTACATCGCATAGGCAAGTATTCCGATCAGGAGGGCGAGAACGACCGCATGTTCGGTGGAGGCGACGTGTAAAGCACGATCAAGTTTGTTAGAGAGAGAAGTTTGTTAGAGAGAAAGCCAATTCTAGCTTCGCAACGCCCTGAGCATCCGTCTGTCCGGAAGCGCGTCCTCTAGTGTCAAGAATTCCGCCAGTCTTCCGAATCTCGATCTTTGCGCCAGAAACGGGCTTTCCAGTCCCATCGAGAGCTTTGATTGTAGTAACATACTCGGTTCCGGAACGCATCTCGGACGGACTAATGAGGTGCACGCCTTGATAGACAAGCATGGATTCGCAGCCTCTTACTCTGACGTCTTCGGGAAGGGAGGATTGGAATGGTTGAGGAGCCTAGAACTACCAGCCCTGGACAAGTTGATCTTGATTAACCATCTGACCCACTTGGAAAGCCTGAATCAGCAGACTGAACGCGTGGATGAGGAGGTCCACAGTAAAGCGTCAGAGAATGAAGGTGTTAGGCTTCTGCTAAGCATGACAGGCGTGGACGTCTACACAGCCCTACTGATCAAATCCGAGATCGGGAGCATAGACCGTTTCCCAGATTACAAGAGACTCGTCTCTTGGGCCGGTCTGGCTCCATCATTACATCAATCCGGGAGCATAACCAAGCAGGGTTCACGAATGCTCCGATGGATCATGGTTGAGGCGGTGATCCATAACGAACGGAGGCAGGGGAAGTCGGAGCGGGCAGAGCAGACATGGACGCCGCACCCGTGCACACATGCGCGTATCGGACAACGCGGAACTGTAGTAGCCCACAACATCTGACACACGTATAAGATGAGAGAATCCGGTGTGGCCGCATGAAGAAGACAAGAGACATTGTGAGACTCCGACAATGATGCATCCGAAGAAGAGGGGAGGGGGTGCCTGTCCATGAAATCTGCATCAGCGCACAGATCCCACGAAGAGCCTTCTACAACTGGTGGAACCAATATCGACTAGACGGACCGAAAGGACTCAACCCACGACCCAGAACACCCCCATACAGTCCACAGAACCCCACCCGAAACCGTAGAGAAGATCCTCACGTTGAGGCACCAGAAAGGCTGGTGCCCCATACTCATCGAAGGACACCTACGCAGGGGAGGCATCGACGTAGGACACACAACCATCCACCGCCTACTCAAGCAGGCTGGAATGAACAACCCACTCCAGAAACCCCGACAGCGAAGATGCTACAGGCGCTGGCAGCGTCGGCATTCGAACAGCCTCTGGCAATGCGACCTCAAACTCGCAGACGCAAGATGGCTCATCACAATCCTAGACGACCACTCCAGATTCGTAACGGCATCCCAGATCTTCAAGGAACGCAGCACGGAGAACGTGATCTGGCTGCTCGACCAGGCAATCCACGAATACGCGAAGCCAAGAGAGATACTCACCGATCATGGATCGCAATTCTGGAGCGTCCGCAGAGGCGAGTCAAGCTTCGACGCCTACTGCCAACACCAGCGGATCAAGCACATTCTCGGCGGCATCGGCAAGCCCACAACGCTCGGAAAGATCGAACGATGGTTCCGAACCTACGACCAAGAACACGCCAGGTTCCCGCTGCACTAGAAATTCATCCAATACTATGACTACGAGCGGCCGCACATGGCGTTAGACTATTCAACCCCAGCAGAAGTACACTTCAACAATGTGCCAAATGTTGTGGGCTAGCACACGCCGCAGATAGAACTGTGTTATCCCAGAACATTTTGCACGTCGTGGTCTTGCGATGTATTCTGCGAGAAAAGAGGACTTCTGGCATTCCTTGAAGCAGACTTCTGCCGTAGTCTCTTCATGCAAGCATACTGTACTTGCTCAGTTCGATAGTGTGCAATATGTTGTGGGATAGTACACGCCGCAGATAGAACCACAACTATCTTAGGGAACAGTAACAGGTTACGGCATGGTTCATTGCACATGACACTTGAAGCGCAAGTCAAGAAGTTTCGCCACAACATTCCAATAACCCGTTCTGGCATTTTCCTCAATCACGCCGAGACCGCACCGATGATGACGCCTGTTGCCTCAGCGATGGGCAGCTATCTGCAAGAGAAGTTTCAAGCCCTAAACACGACGGCAGCGATCGAGAACTCCTGTCCGAAAAGACTCATCGGGAAGCTCATCGGTGCCAGAGAGAGCGAAATATGTTATACGCCTAATACCTCGTATGGCATCAATGTAGCTGCAAATAGCCTGCCATTTGCGTCAGGGAAGAACACTGTATTATGGGATCTTGAGTTCCCTGGAAACATATACCCTTGGTTGAACCAGCGACTCAGAGGCGCTGAAGTACACTGGTTGCACGGACCTGAAATCGATCTTTCGGAACTGAGAAGGTCTGTTGACGATCAATCGGTTGCTGTTTCAGTTTCCCATGTGAATTGGCTGAATGGATTCCGCGCCGATTTGAAAGCGATATCTGAAATCGTTCACGAGAAAGGTGGAATATTTTTCGTTGACGCGACGCAATCCGCAGGAGCAATCCAAATAGACGTGACGAAAATGGGGATAGACATACTCGCCTGTGCGTTCTACAAGTGGTTGCTTGGACCTTCGGGAGCAGGTTTCCTATATGTTCGTGAAGACCTAATTGACAGTCTGCAACCTTCATTCATCGGGTGGAATGCCGTCAAGAACACAGGGCCCCCAGCTTATGTCTTCAATCCCAAGGAGATAGTGCCTCAGGATTACGCGAAGAGGTTCCTTCCGGGCTCGATCAGTCCGATTCCGTTTCTGGGAGCTGGCAGATCGTTGAAGATGCTGCTTGATGTCGGAATCGAGAGAATAGAAGAACGGGTCCTATACCTAACCGATCACCTCATTGAACACCTCCGCGAGCTTGGGTTCGACATTGTCTCTCCCCAGGATAGGGAGAAGCGGGGTGGCATAGTGAACTTCAACGTAGCCAATGCCAGTGAAGTAAGCTTGAAGCTACTCAAGAGGAAGATATGGGTGTCCGCTCGAAGTCAGGAAGGGACCGGCGGGATCCGCGTCTCGCCACATTTCTATAATACAGTCTCTGAAACATCGTCGTTCGTGAGCGCGCTTCGAGGTATGACTAAGGGCATGTCGTGAGGCTATAGGACACAGTGTAGGCCTAGAGCTCGATTATTCTTTCCAATTTCGCGAGCAGATCATACGAGTTCTCAGTAATTCTCACTGTCTCTTCGCAGGAGAATCCCCCTATGCCGAAAGAGTAGTACGGAGTTTCTACGTTGATCACCATATCCTTTTCCAGCACACCGCTAGCTTGTGGGACTAGGTCAGGCAGTTCATGAATCTCAACCCCCAAGCCGTGCCCAACATTTGTTCTTCTGTAGTCGGGAACACCAGCGGATTTCACAGTTGACACTGCGAAATTGAACAGGTCCCTAATGGGCAATCCGGGTTTCAGTATCTTTTCCGCTTCAACGTAACCGCGTGTTGTCGCTCTTATGATTCGTCGTTTTTCTTCGGAAACCTTGCCCACTGCAACGGTTCTCGACACATCAGAGCAGTAGCCCCTGTACTCACAGCCAACGTCAATTCTCACCGTGTCCCCATTCTTGATTCTGTATGGTTTCTCATACGAGGGAATGAGTGCTGCGCTTCTAGGTCCCGCGTTCACCATGACATAGCACGGCCGAGCATCATATCCCGCGATTTCTGCTAAGTATGCTTGTCCCAGCGCAATCTCTTTGACTCCAGGCTTGATTTCATCAAGAATCGCTCTGAGACCCTTGATGTTGATGGCCGCTGACCGCTTCATCGTCTCTATTTCTTCCTCGGTTTTGATCATTCTGACCGAGCTCAGAGTCTCGTCAACTCCCTTGAAATTGATTGACGGATGCCCTTTCTTCAAGAGCTCCAACGCTTCGGTAGGCAGATGGTGACTCTCGAAGCCCACAGTCAATGAAGCGCCATTCCATGAAGCGATGAATTCGTCGAGCCGCCCGAAAGCATCCTTGCAATCTTCAATACACTGTCTGTAAGTCCTCTCAAGTAGCTTGGTCTCATCGTCCTTCTTGCCGCCGAATTCAAGCACGAAACCGCCGTAAAACCGAGGTTCGAAAAGGCTGCTCTTCTCGGAGAGAACATTCCATTCGTCCATGACATTGACAATGAGAACGGGAGTCATATCTCTTGAAACGGGAAACAGCAACATTTTCGGTGAATTCCACCAACCCACAACATCCTGAATTCCCACCTTCAGCTGGGTAAAGTAACGCACATTCGGTGGCGACGATACGATGACGAAATCAACTCCCTCGTTTGAAAGGAGCGTTTTGGCACGCTGCAAATTGGGCAAAGATGATCCACAGCTGGACTAGTGAACTCGGCTAGGTTCTTATTGCACGTGGATGGACTTAAATATGATTGACAACCGCAACGTTCAAAATGTCACAGCCCTTGGTCGGGAGCCGAAACCCAAATGACCTCCGAAGATACCGACATAGTTCTGGAAAATGTCACTTTCACATACGAAGACGCCAAACGATCAGCAGTCAAGAACATAAATCTGACCGTTCGTAAGGGAGAGAAGATCCTAGTAACTGGTCCTTCAGGTGCAGGCAAGACAACGCTCTGCAGAATGCTAAATGGCCTGATTCCACACTTCTTCTACGGCAACCTCGTTGGGAAGGTGGTCATTAGAGGACTCGACACAGTGTCCAACGACATTACTCTACTTTCCGCGAAAGCGGGCCTAGTATTTCAGAACCCCGAGGAACAGCTCGTTTGCTCAACTGTAGCAGACGAAATCGCATTTGGACCAGAAAATCTGTGCGTCCCAAGAGAGGAAATTGAGAGAAGAGTCGTTGAAGGCTTGGAACTCGCCAGGCTGGGCAAATATGCAGATGTAAACCCCTACAGCCTGTCGGGTGGTCAGGAGCAGAGCCTATGCGTCGCTTCGATCGTGGCTATGCATCCGGAGATCTTGGTCTTGGACGAACCGACAGCGAATTTGGACTCGTTGGGAACGAGACTCGTCCATTCAATGATTACTCGGCTAATAGAAAGTGAGCAAAAAACGCTTGTCATAGTCTCACACAACCTTGGCGAACTAGCTTCCTATGTCGACAGAATAGTGGTATTCAACGGTGGAGAAAAGGTCCTTGAGGGAAAACCGGCCGAAGTGTTCGCTCAGTCCGAGAGTCTGCACAAGATTGGTTTGGCTCCGCCTCAAATCTCCCGATTGGCTCTAATGCTCAAGAATTCAGGAGTAGACTTGCTTAGGGACGGTTTCCCACCCTTCACGCTTGAAGAAGCATATTCTCGAATTGTACCGCTGCTTGAGAAAACTAAGTCTCAGAAGCTGACTCCGAAACCCTCCTCATCCAAACAAGAGAATTCGGTGACAGTAGAGGAGCCGATCGTAGTAACTCAGAATCTCACTCACGTCTATGAAGGAACTACAGTGGAGGCCGTGAAGGATCTTAGTGTGAAGATTGGCCGAGGAGAGTTTGTAGGCATAATTGGCCAAAACGGGTCCGGAAAGACAACGCTGGTCAAGCATTTCGACGGTCTGCTCCAGCCTACCAAGGGCAAAGTGTTCGTCAATGGGAACGACACAACCACCGTACAAACATCTGAACTTGCAAAGACCGTAGGATATTGCTTCCAAAATCCGGATCACCAAATGGTTGCCTTCAAGGTAAGAGACGAAGTCCAATTTGGCCTGAAGAACATAGGCATACCGAAAGGGGAGGTCACAAAGCGCATCGTTGAAGCATTGAATGAAGTCGGCATGGGCCATGCGATCGATGATTACGTGCACGAATTGAGCCAAGGAGAACGGCAGAAGATCGCCGTGGCGTCTCTGCTCGTGATGCGTCCGCAAATCCTGATAGTAGACGAACCGACCACAGGTCAAGACCCGTCAACAAGCATGCACATGTTTGAGCTTCTTAGGGACCTCAACGAAAAAGGGTCAACTATTCTGATCGTGTCTCACAATCTCGATCTGGTAGCGAGATTTGTCAAACGCGTCATAGTCATGAAAGACGGTCAGATTCTATATGATGGAACCCCGCGAGGGGCCTTCTCCCGCCCAGAAATGCTTGAAGCTACGTCCTGTACCCCTCCCGAAATGACGCGATTCGGTCAGATGCTATCCAAGTACGGAATCCCGAACGACATTCTCACGATCGAGGAAATGCATGACATGCTGGTTAAGAGGCTAGGAGTGAGTTAGAGATGTCCTTCGATTACCAACCTGGAAACACACTCTTCCACAAGTTAGATCCGAGAACCAAGTTCATCGTGTTCGCTTTCATCGTGGCAATTGCGATCAGCATATGGGACCCAATAATGCTGGCGTTGCTAAGTCTCTTCGTCTATTCATGGTCAATCGTTTCAGGCATACGAGACAGAGCCACAAAGGTCGTCGTCAAGTTCCTTCCAATATTCGTCTTTGGGTATGTTATGAATATTGCATTCGCCCAAGTCCCGGAGCCCGCCATGTTCTATCTGATTCCGGCCTGGCAATTCTTTCCGATTTCATATGGAAGACTCATCTTCGCAGCCGGAGTTCTTGGTCGAATTGTCAGCATCTTTCTTGGCATTTGGATCATTCTCGTCGTGACGCCGATAACGTCATTGATCTTGGCTTTCGTGAAGACTAAGATGCCACCTGAAATAGCGCTCGCAATCGGAATAGGAATGGCGTCAGTGCCGTCTTTCTTAAGAGAAGGAAAGATAATCATGGAGGCTCAGAAAGCGCGAGCACACAAGACTGACTTCAGGAATCCGATCAAGAAATTCATGGCCATCGTGCCCGTCGTTATCCCTCTGATTTGGGCCACTCTCAGACGATCTCAATCCATAGCAGTTGCAATTGAGGCTAGAGCATTCGGCTATGATCTTACTAGGAGGACATATCGAACCGAGCTGACGATGAAACGTACAGATTGGTTGTTCATCGCCTTCTTCGCACTACTCTTCGTGCTAGTGCGACTGGTCGCGTACTACTACCCGTTCTATGTCAGCTACAATTTCACGTACTCGCTAGTGAAATCTCTGTTCCACATCTGAGACAGAACTAACAATCGCTACTGTTGGACCCGCTATCTGCCAATGAATAGGCTGTGGAAAGTTATCTGTTTTCTTCTCTGATTGTTGTTAGATTGGCTACTCCGATGTTGTAGTTGAGGGTTCTGAGGTGGAGTTCTCTTCTTTGGGCTGCTGGTTTGCGGCTTGCGAGATGGTTTCCGTAGCATCGCTTCAGGGCGCGGTAGACTGATTCAGTTTTGCTCCGCTGGTGGTATCGTCTGAGGAATGTGGCTTGGTCTTCCAGCCATAGGGTGATCATGTCACGCCATGCTTGGCTTCCATGTTTCCGCATGATTGTGTTCCGTTTCGGTTTGATTATTGGGGTGCGGCCTTTCATGGCGACTAGGTTGCGGTTCTGCCTGGAGAGGTATGCGGGGTTTAGGCATGTGTCTCCTACGCTTTCAGGTATGGGTTTGAGGAGGTTCTTGAGGATTGGTGAGTCGTGTCGGGTGCCTCTGGTTATGTTCTGGTTGAGGATCGCGAGGTTGGCTAGGGCGATGAGTATGTGGAGCTTCACGTATCCTCGACGCTTGCCGCCGCCTTTGATCGTTAGCCATGTCTCGTAGCGGAGGACGCTGAAGCCTGTGCTGTCTGCGGCTAGGCCCCTTTTAGTGGGCTTCGTGAGTTGAGTGTTAAGCCTGCGCAGGTAGGTTTCTGGTATGCGGAGCATATGGTTTCGTATGGTTGTGTGGCTGGAGGTCTCCTCTAAGCCTACTTTGATGCGTTGCTCGGGGAAGGTGCGTAGGTATGCGCTGATGCTTCTGTAATCTATGCCCAGCCACGTCTTGAGCAGCAGGAGCGTAACCATAGCTTTCGGCGGGTATGGTGGTTGCCCGCGCTTCTGAGGTGTCCATGGGGCTGGACTGGATTCGACGAGGTTCCTGGCTTTGCTTAGGAAGAGGCTGACCTCATCCCGCCGGTACCGCTCGTAGCCTCTCCAGTCACGCTCATACCTCCGCCAGTCCCTGTCCCCTCTCCCTTCTCTACGCATTCACGGCACCGGGTTGAGGCTGTGGGAACGATGTCCTTAGCGCTGAGAAGCATCAGGGAGGCAATCCTACGCTGCGACGCTAACAAGGCCGGACAGGAAAAAAACCGATTAGCTTTCCACAGCTCAATGAATTGTTCTAGCTACCAACATATGTCCCTCGCCTTTTGGCTCTGACCCCCTCCTCGTCCATTTCTCGTGGAAGAATCCGGTGATGTGGACGTGCTCTACGTCATGCGTAGTTCTGGAAGAATCTAATCACTGGAGTCTCTTCCAGCGGAAACTAATGCAAGCGGTCACGCATCACTCGCATGACTCTTATACCGGGACACATGTGGGTAGCTAGTTCACACAGCCCAATGAATAGAATGTCTTATCTATAAGGTTGAATGCTGTGGACTCTGGAAGATGAAAATGACAGCTGCAACACAAGTGCAAAAGAAACGAAAACCACTGCTCTCAGTACGTCAGATCGGTGTCGCTGCAGCGTTCGGCGGCGCAGCCGCCGCAGTGATGATACTCAACATAACAGTTCCTTTCGGACCGGGGTTATCTCTAGACCTCGGTGAGATTTTCGTGTCATTAGGCGCTGCACTCGGCGGTCCAGTCGCAGGAATAATAATCGGCTTCCTTAAGGGAATTGGTGCCGGCCCTGAGCGAAATATCCCACCACACATGCTTGTTGGGTGCGTTTGGGGATTCTGGTACGCATTCTTGTGGAAGTATACAGCCAACCGCGCAAATGGCAAATGGATCAGGATAGGGCTGTGGACGATTACGATGCCGATCTACTACTACGTGTTCCTCTTGCCACTTTTGTTCTGGATATACACAACAGTCACACTGAACGTGCCATTCTGGCCATTTTTCACAACAGTAGCACCGCTCGTCATTCCTGAAATGATCGGGACTACTATTGTGACCGATATCGTCTGGCTAGTTCTGCCGGCCAAATTCGCTGCCCCAGTAAAGTGACAGAACCAAGTTCGGCAATACCTACCTCTTTTTTCTCTTGCCAATCATCACGCTAGTGGATGGTGTATGGTAGATTCTGATCTGCTCGATATCCTCAATCTGGCGATCTGCTACGCCTCAAACGAGCACATGAAGGACAAAACCGCAGAATTCTTCAGAAAAGTGGGCGAATATCACCTAGAGGAAGCCATCAAGAGAGGTTATGTCAAGATCGAATCGCAGGATAAACCCCTCGATGTCCTGGAGAACATCGCACGATACTTGGAATCTACTGGCTACATGCAACAGACAATCATCCAGAGATTCGGTGACTATGAAGCTGTGGTGGAGATGAAGGACGTGGCAGTGACAAGATCGTCCAATGAGATCCTGACTAAAGGCAAACAACCATCCCACTTCATGACAAACATAATGCTGGCTGCACTCAAGCGCATTGGCGTCGAAGCCGAGCTAGAAGAAGTCGAGTTCGACAGTACGGGGAACACGTTCAAAGAACACTGGAGAGTCTTAGGAAGACGCTAGTATTATCGTAAGTTAGAAGTTTAGGATCACAACTAAACACGGCAGTGCTACCGCCAGTATGCAGGAAAACGGCTGTGGAAAGGTATCGGGTTTGGTTTCTGTGAAGAGGTATGCCGAAGACGTGTGCTCCATCCGAACTACACCATGGAAGGCGTGAATCTAGCACCAATGAAAGAGGAAAGACGGCTAACTTTCCACAGCCGGGAATTCGCATAGCTCTATATCATCCCCAGCATGCTTGGTCCGATCAGGGTGTCCAAGATGGTCGCTATGTATCAATCACTTCTTGGCTGTATCGGAAACACGCCCATGCTCAGGTTGAGTGTTACACACGACGACGGGGCATACTGCTTTTATGGCAAGCTCGAGTTTCTCAACCCCAGCGGTAGTATCAAGGACCGAATAGCAGGATACATTGTCGAACAGGCGGAACATAGAGGCCTTCTCAAGCCGGGCTACACGATAGTCGAGGCGACTAGTGGAAACACTGGCATCGCCTTTTCGATGGTCGCTGCAGCGAAAGGTTACCGCATGCTGGTTGTAATGCCTGAACACATGACAGGAGAACGAATAAAGATCATGGCGAACCTCGGTGCGGAGATCTGTCTAACGCCAAGAGAACAGGGTTTCGAAGGTGCCGTTGCAAGAGCAGATAAGATCGCCAAGGACGGCTCTGGATATTTCCTTGCGAATCAGTT
>Ga0315279_10005860_pt1 | contig 15722 bp, 13 predicted proteins | sample YL17G06_20_MG_FD_203694 | JGI IMG/M metagenome (GOLD analysis project Ga0315279, IMG submission 203694) | Sediment microbial communities from Yellowstone Lake, YNP, Wyoming, USA - YL17G06_20 | ecosystem: Environmental > Aquatic > Freshwater > Lake > Sediment | place: USA: Wyoming | collected...
GTAGAGGGCGAACCGGCCGAGCTCCAGCTCCGCGATGCGGTCCACCACCCGGTTCAGGAAGTATCGGTCGTGGGAGATGATCACCACCGTTCCCTCGTAGGCGCCGAGGAAATCCTCGAGCCACTGGAGGGATTCGAGGTCCAGGTGGTTGGTGGGCTCGTCCAGGAGGAGCAGATCCGGCGCCTGCAGCAGGAGGCGCCCCAGGGCCACGCGCATCCGCCAGCCGCCGGAGAAAGTCGCCAGCGGCTTGAAGAAGTCATCGGGGGGGAAGCCCAGCCCGCCCAGGATCGTCTTGGCCTTGGCCTCCAGGCTGTAGCCGCCCAGCGCCTCGTACTGGTGCTGGAGCTCGCCATAACGATGCATGAGCTCCTCGGACGCCCCGTCATCGCCCTCGGCCATCTCGGCCGCCAAAAGCTCCATCTCTTCCTCGAGCCGCTCTACCTCGGGAAACCCCGCCAGCAGATGCCCCAGGACCGTTCCATCGCCGGCGCTTGCGATCTCTTGGGGCAGGTACCCGATGGTGGCGGACTTCGCCCGGTGGACCTGGCCCGAATCCACCTCCATTGCGCCCGTCAGGATGTGACACAGGGTGGTCTTGCCGGCCCCATTCGGGCCGACCAGTCCGATCCGCTGGTCCCGCGTGATGTGCCACGTGAGGTCCCGGAACAGCACCTGCCCGCCGAAGGATTTGCCGATCTCTTCGAGTTGGATCATCTCGCTCGTTCGGGACACCGGCGCCCGCGCGCTTTCAGGCGGGAACGCCGGACGCCCTCAGTCTCGGGAACGGTGACGTGGAATTTCGACCTGCGGACCAACAGCGGGAAACAATACTACGAGAATGCGGGTGGGGCAAGGCGGTGTCGCGAAGGTCGGACCAGTCAGACCAATGGGGCGGAACTGCGGGCTAATCGGGCAATCGGGGAGAACGGGTCACGCTCCTTCCGGATTGCCGGGTACCGGGCACCCTCTGGGTGAGGTGCGCCCAATTGCCAGATTGCCAGGAGGCAGCTCTAGGCTGCCGAAGGGACCGGTCTGCGGTGCCGGATCGGCATGGGGAATCGGTGGCCATTCTTGGGCTGGGGCGGTCGGCCCCCTGCAGCCGCGATTTCCGCCTCGATCTCGGCCTGTGTCCGCCGCTTCCGCTTGCCTGTCCCGAGGTTCATCTGCGCCAGGGTGAGCCTGATTTCCCTCGCCGCCTCAAAAACGGCCGTCAGGCTGGGCGCATAGAAGCATCGGACGGTGTACCCGCAGGTCCGGCAGCGTTTGTAGAAGAACCGCCAGTTCGCGTCGAGTCCCCCGTGTCCGATCCGCTCCATGTGGTCCATGCAGCAGGCTGAAGGCGCCGTCGGCGAGATGATTCGCTGCGGGTAGTCGTTCGCGGGTGCTCGATCATCGCGATACTCGATGATGCTGTCCATCCTCGGCTCCCGATGGTGGCCGGGGCCACACCGCCCAGCGGGCGGCGCGGCCCCGCATCCACCTCATTCCCTTGGCCTACTTCAGTTCCAGCGCCGCGAACTGGCTGGATTGTCCCCGCCGAAAGAGAAGGAGAATCGACTGGGCGTTGGGGTCCTTCTGGGCCTCGGCCTGGACCTCCTTGACCGAGGTCACCTTGGTCTTGTTCACCTCCTGGATGACATCGCCGGTTCGGATGCCGGCCCGGTCAGCGGGACTGCCCGGCCGGACAGCCGCGACCAGAACCCCATCGCCGGGAGTGAGACCGAGCCGCTGCGCGGTCCGAACATCCAGATCACGGAGAGCCAGGCCCCACTTCCCCTGTGCCTGCTCCTCCGAACCGGACGCCTGGGCGCGCTCGCCCGGCATCTGCCCAACCTTGACCTTCAGGCTCTGCTCCTTGCCGTCGCGCAGGATCGTGATCGGGACCTCCTTGCCAACCGGCGCGGCCGCCACCAGCGGGGGCAGGTTGTGGACCTCGGCGACGTCCTTGCCGTCGAACCCGATGATCACATCGCCCTGTTTGATGCCTGCGGTTTCGGCCGGGCTGCCCTTGGTCACGTCGGCGACAAGCGCACCCTTGCTGTCCTTGAGATTGAGGCTCTTCGCCAGCTCGGGCGTGATGGTCTGCACGTTCACACCCAGATAGCCCCGGGTCACTTCCCCCTTGGCCTCCAGTTGGGGCAGCAGGCTCTTGGCCATATTGACCGGGACGGCGAACCCGATGCCCTGGCCGTTGGGGATGATGGCCGTGTTGATCCCTACCACTTCGCCTTGCATGTTGAAGAGCGGACCACCCGAGTTTCCGGGATTGATCGAGGCGTCCGTCTGGATGAAGTCATCGTATGGCCCGGCCCCGATCACCCGCCCCTTGGCGCTGACGATGCCGGCGGTGACCGTGTTGCTCAGACCGAAGGGGTTGCCGATGGCCACCACCCAGTCCCCGACCCGCAACCGGTCCGAATCGCCCAGAGCCGCCACGGGGAGCGTCCCCTTGGGCTGGATCCTCACCAGGGCGATGTCGGTCTTGGGGTCGCGCCCGACGACCTTCGCCGGGTACTCTTCCTTGTTGGCCAGCGTGACCGTCAGTTCCTTCGCGCCCTCGACCACGTGGTTGTTGGTCACGATCAGGCCGTCCTTGCTGATGATGAAGCCGCTGCCGGCCCCCTGCTGCCGGAACTCGCGCGGACCTTGCGGCATGTCCCCGAAGAACTGCTTGAAGAACTCACCGAATGGAGAGTCCGGGCCGAACCCTTCGGGCCCCGGGAAGTCGGGACCTTCGACCTTTTCCACCTTGGTGACCTTGATGTTCACGACGCTCGGCGAAAGCTTTTCCGCGATATCCGCGAAGCTCGCAGGCGCCCCCGACGGTCCCGCAGCCGCCATGCTGGCCGCCCCGGCTGCCGTCTGGTGGATCCTGCCTCCGGCCAAGCCGATTCCAAACCCGCCCCCGACGAGGAGCGCAGCCACCGCGACGGCCAGGACGCCCTTCCGGGCCGCCACCCACTGCTTACCGACTTGCCACATGTTCGCACCTCCCTGTGATGTGTCCCCGCTGGATCTGATCGGGAACTGCTGTAACCGGCAGAGAGGATAGCGCGCGAAGATGTGAGGCAAATTAATGCCAGGTTAGAATTTCTTAATCGGCCGGAGAGGATGTTTTGGAAGGGGTCGTTGGCTCAGCGGCAAGCCTCGCCGGGAGTCCGCCATAGCCCGGCCCCGGCGCACGGATCCAGGGGGGATAGGGGGGTCGCCCATCAGGGGGCGAGTGCTTCGAGGGTGGCCCGGTAGTGGGGCGCGTCGGGAAACCCGATGGGGCGGATCGCGGGAAGCGTGACGCCGGCTCGGCGGTAGGCCGCCACGTATTCACGGAGGACGCGCTCATCCCCGATGCCCCCGAGGGCCGCAGTCAATCACGCAATCCCGTTTCCCTTCTCCCCCGCGCCTCCGCTCCCGTGCCGCTCTTCTCGGCTCTCGATTCTCGGCTCTTCATCCGTTTACCCTTGACTTCCCCCTTCCCCCGGAGTTAGCTTCGCGCCGGTTTGCCTCGACCGACCCACGCTTCTAGGAAGGGGGAGATCAAAGGCTTCGGATGCCGCCTCCCGTCTCGGAATTTCACAGCCCTTTGCGACCTCGCGCGTCGTAGGGGGCCGTTTTGTTTGCCGAGGAAGATGGATGCAACAACTATCTCATAAGTTCCTCACGTCCCCTTTGACAGGGGCGGCGACGTCTTTGTGGGAGGACCAACCATTCACACGGGGGAGCACAGAACATGGCACATCTGAAGTCCATGGATCGCAAGGAGCTCTTCAGCCGGGCCGAGGCCATCCACGAGGGGTATGTGGCGGGGCTGAACTGCGCCGAGCGAGTCTTCCTCACGGTGCGCGCGCTCGTGGAAACCGACATCCCGCCCGAGGCGGTCGCGCTGCTATCGGGCCTGGGCGGCGGGGTGGGAGGAATCCGGGAAGGGATCTGCGGGGCGGTCTCCGGCGGCGTTGCGGCCATCGGCTTGGTCCACGGGCGACCCAACCCGCCCGACGGGAACCGCGAACGGCCCTATGAGGTTACCCGGGACTTCGTCTGCCAGTTCCGGACGGCGTTCGGGACCACGGTGTGCCGTGAGCTCATCGGCGATCTGTTGCGCGAGGGGACGGCGGAGGCCGAGGAGCGACGAAAGGCCCGCTGCCGCCAGTACACGCTGAAAGCGGTCCGGATGTGCCTCGAGACCCTGATCCGCTTTGAGCAGAGCCCTCCGACCCGCTGACGTTCCCGGGGTGCCGGGTAATAGCAGGGACGTATAGCGCTCTCGATGCCTGCCGCCAACTGGTCCCGGCACCTGACTACCACCTGTCCAGGCCACGGCGGGCACGGGTTCCCCAGACGGCGTCTCGCGGCCGGATGCTGCCGGCGGCCTCGCCGGTCATCACCCAGACCTCCACCAACGACCTCATCGAGCTGCGCGTCTCCACGGTGGGGCAGCGCCTGCCGGGGGTCGAGGCGCGCATCGTGAACCCCGAGACCAATGCGGAGGTGCCGCCGGGGACGCAGGGCGAGGTGGTCTGCCGGGGCTACAACGTGATGAAGGGCTACTACCGGATGCCCGAGGCCACCGCCCAGGCCATCGACGGGGATGGCTGGCTGCATTCCGGCGACCTCGGCACCATGGACGCCGCCGGCGCCTTCAAGATCACCGGCCGGATCAAGGACATGATCATCCGGGGCGGCGAGAACATCTCGCCCCGCGAGATCGAGGAGTTCCTCCTCCCCATGGAGGGCATCCGGGACGTCCAGGTGGCCGGGATCGCGAGCCCCAAGTACGGCGAGGAGGTCGGCGCCTTCGTCATTCGGAAGGACGGCGCCACGATCACGGAAGAGGACGTGCGGGACTTTTGCCGGGGCAAGATCGCGCGCTTCAAGGTTCCCAAGTATGTGTTCTTCGTGGACTCCTACCCCATGACCGCGAGCGGCAAGGTCCAAGAGTTCAAGCTCAGGGAGCTGGGCGTGGCATGGCTCAAGGAGCGCGGGATCGAGCCGGTCTAGCGGGCATCACCCCCAAGAGAATTCGGCCTCGACCCCGCCCCCGGGGGCGGGACGCGACGCATGGCCAGAGCTGTCGCGGATGGGGGTTCATCGCGAGCGGCTTACCGTCCGCTCAATTCCCTCACCTTCGACACGAAGGCGCGGAGGTTTTCACTCGGCACTCCGGGCGGCATGCCGCCCCCGCACGAGAACAGCACGCGCCGCGTATCCGACAACGAGCGGAACTGTTGTTCGGCGGCGGCCTCCACGTCTTTCACTGTGCCGGCGGCCAGCACGTCCCGCGGCGGGATGTTGCCGAGCAGCGCCACCTTGCCTTCCGTCCAGGCCTGAAGGTCCTTCAAAGAGACGTCGTAGCCCATATTGAAGAGATTGATGCCGGTGGCGCTGAGGTGCGGCGCGGAAGCGCGGCAGGGCGAGTCGTTGTGGAAGAGCCGGACCGAGACATCCAGCGCGCCGAACAGCTCTTTCAGGTACGGCTGGGCGAACTCTTTGAAATCCTTCTCACCGATGAACCCGACGATGTCGTCCAGCAGCAGCACGCCGCCAATGGTCGGGAAACACTCCCGCTGGTACGCCAGCCAGTCGCGGAGGAAATCCGTGATGAGCCGCAGCAGCCGGTGGATCTCGTCCGGGCTGGCTTTCATTTCCGTCAGGAACTCGGTGGTCCCCATCAGGAACGACGCCACGTTCAGCGGCCCGCGGGCCACCGCGAACCGGATCGTGTGTCCCGCCGCTTCGATGCGCGCCCGGCAGTGCCTCAGGCGCTTGATGACGAACGGCAGCAAGCCGTCGCGGCGGGGATCGGGCTTGACGAGCCGGTCGATGTCGTCCGGATCCTGGATGATCCGCTCCGCGAAGGGGAACTCGTTCTCGGGGAACAAGCACTTGGCCCCGAAGGCGGACGGCTCGGTGCACATCCCGAGCTCCGACCAGAACCCCGGGAGGAAGATGCACTCCGGAAACGCCTCGATCGCCTTCAGGTTCGCCTGCAGCCAGTGTTCCTCGCTGGTGTAGTAGTCGAGGATCGTCATCCCGGCCCAGTTCGGCAGCCACGGGCTGTCGATGATGAAGGCGACCGGAAGGGGCGCCACCTTCTCCCCGCGAATGACGGCCAGTAACGTCTGCCACTGTGCGTCGAGCATCGTGATCACCAGACTGGACGCAGGGTGCTTTCGCTACGCGTTGCGCCCAAGAGGGACAATGCCGATGATGGGGGACGGCCGCACGCCCCGAACAGGCGCCGCAGTCGTGCCCGCGCTCGCGAGGCTACGACCAGCGCCGGAAGAAGAGGGCCTGCCGGGCGATGTCCTTGGTGCGCTCGGCGAGGGTCGCCATCTCGCGGTCGCTCAGGGGCGTGAACTCCCGCGCCAGCCGCACGTTCTCCTCGACCTGGGCCGGCGAGTCGCACCCGATGATCACGCTGCTGACGGGAAGCGAAAGCGTATAGTACATCGCTTCCTTTATCGTGATCGTGCCCGGCCGGGTAGCGCGCCCGAACTCTGGCTGCTGGTCAGCGGGTGGCGGGGTCCACGTGGAAAGGATGCGCGAGCGCGCGGGGATCTTCATCGCGATGATGCCCATCTGGCGCTCCACGGCCATGGGGAGCAGGCGCTCGGCAAAGCTCAGGTGGTGCCGGTCCGCGGCGTTCAGGGCCATCAGGATGGTGTCGAACGGGAACCGGCGCAGCGCCTCCATCAGGACGTCGGGGTCGGCGTGGCCGGTCACGCCGAGGAGCCGGACCATCCCCTGGTCGCGCGCCTGCGTGAGGGCCTCGATCGCGCCGCCGGGCCCGAAGATCTGCTCGACCTGGTCCATCCGGGCCACGTTGTGGAGCTGCCAGAGGTCGAGGTGGTCGGTCTGCAGGAGGCGCAGCGACTCTTCCAGCAGCCGCAGGGAGCCGTCCCGGGTGCGGTCGTTGGTCTTGCTGGTGAGGAATGCCTGCGATCGGCGACGGGCCATGACCTGGCCGATGTAGCGCTGGCTCCACCGCTGGGGCCCCCCGTACGCGGCCGCCGTGTCGATGTAGTTCACGCCCAGGTCGAGCGCCCGCTCGACGATCGGCACGGCCACCGCCTCGTTGTTCGGCTGCTCGACGGCGGCCTGGCCGCCGAGACTGAAGATCCCCACCCGGTAGCCGGTGCGGCCCAGGTTTCGGGTCGGCATGGCCCCCGGCGTGGCGGGGTTCTGGGGCAGCGGGCGCGCGGCGGAGGCGGGTTGGGGCAGCCCGCTGCCGGCAAGGAAGCCGGTGGCAGCGGCGAGTTTGAGGAAGTCCCGTCGGTCCAGTGCGCCGCGGTCCCCAGGCGCATCGTTTTCCATGTCTCCCTTCCGGGCCCAGTCGAGCCCTCGAAACGCCTACTGCCGGCAGTGGCCGTCGTATCGCCACCGAACTCGTTTGAGCATAGCATGGCCCGCAGATCCCCAGGCTGTCAAGCCGGGAATCACGCCCGGAGGCCGGAGGCGTGTTTACGCATCCCCCCATTCACTCCCGGCGGAAGCCGGCGGCCAGTAGCGCCTCCACGTCGGCCGGCGTGCCGCGCCATGGACCGGGCCGCTCCTGCTTCAGCGTCGTCACGGCGGCCGCCCAGCGGCAGGCCTCCTCCGGCGATACGCGGAGCCGCCTGCCGATGTAGGTCGAGAAGCACGTGTCGCCGCGGCCGGTGCGGCCCACCAGCGAGCGCGGGGTGAAGGGGGCCTGGTGGATGCGGCCCTCGGCGTAGACGGTCACCCCGGAGGATTGGGTGAGGACGATCTCGCGCGGGCCGAAGGCCGCCAGCTTCCGCGCGGCGGCCTCCAGGTTGGTGTCCCCCGTCAACAGCTCGGCCTCGGCCCGGTCCACCTTGAGGTAGGTCACGTGGGATAGGCCCTCCGCCATGTCGGGCCATTCCCGGAAGACCAGCTCGGCGCCCTCGCGCACGCGGACAAATCCCTGCACGTCCATACCGACCGGCCCGCGGCCCGCCAGCATCCGCAGGAGCGGCAGGTCCACCTCCCCCACGATGATGGGCGAGATGAGATAGACCCTGGCCGATACGGCCGGGATGTCCGTCGGCTGGAAGGGTCCGGCGAACCCCAGCGGCCTGCAGATGCGCCGCTCCATGTCCGCGGAGCGATAAATGTTCTCGATCCCCGAGGTCTCCGGGGCGGGCACGGCGAAGACCTCCACCCCCTCCCGCCGCAGTTCCTCCAGTCGAGGGAAGTCGTCCGGGTGGAGCCGCGTGACGACGGCGACCCGGACACCGAGGCGCCGCAAGGCCACGCTTCCGTAGAAGACGCCGCCTCCCGAGGCGCTCTCGCCCTTGCCGTCCACGACCAGAACGTCCTTGGCGAAGTGGCCGATCATCAGGATGTCGAAGCTCGTCGGCACGGTCATGGCTGTGGCCTCCCCTTCGCATGAGACGATCCGCAGGTGCACTTGCGCGGAGCCGTCCTCCGTCCCCGTGGGTCCATAGAGCGATGGTCACGGCTCCGCAAAAACGTTTACCCCCTCGCCGTTGAAGCATTCCGGTGGGACGCCGACGGGGTCGCGTCGGCCCAGTGCACCGCCATCCCCGGGTGCCCCGCCCCTTATGCCGGCCTCTCGCCCCCGGCCGGAACAGCATCCCTCAGGGGCGGCAACGAAGTCAAGTGGGACGCTCGCGATGTGCCCCCGCACCCAGTCCGGGCACTGCCCGCCTGGCAGGCCATGCGTACCGACCTGCGAGCCACATGGTGAATTGAGTCCCCACGACATGGGCGCCGGGCCACGCCGGCCCCCCATTGCCCCCTCGGCCGAACCGGCCACGCCCCTGCAACAGATCAGGACCTTGCCCGGGAACCGCTTCGTCCGCCCAGGGGTTGGAGGGTCGAGAAGCCATCCCCCCGGCCATCCGAATGTCTGGCGCGCTTGACGGAGATGCGGTAGACTCTTGGCGGGGAGGAGACCAGCCATGCGACCGATCCTGCTGTTCCTGCTCGTTGGCCTCGCGATGCCGCAGTTGGCCTGGGCCGTTCCGAAGGAAACCGAAGCCGGATCCAATCTCACGCAACAGCCTGCCACCCCTGCCTACGTCCAGCGCGTCCAACCTGCCATCGTGGGGATCGGCGTCCGGGTTCCCCTGGACCGGCCCTCGGCCCTCACGCTGGGACCGGTGCGGTGGGGGAGCGGGGTCATCTTCGATTCCGCGGGGTACGTGCTGACCGTCAGCTACGTCCTGTCGGACGCGGAGGTCATCCAGGTCGCCCTCCGCGACGGCCGGGTCGTCCCCGGGAAGCTGGTGGGCCTTGACCTGGAATCCGGCCTCGGCGTGCTCAAGCTCGAGGGAGACGGACCATGGCCCGCCGCCACGCTCGGGGACTCATCCAAGGTCGCCGTCGGCCAGGCCACCGCGACGATCGGCGTGGATGAGGAAAACACCGTCGTGGTCACCCAGGGCAGCATCCAGGAGATCCGGAGCTTCGCCGGCTACTGGGAGTACCTGCTGGAGCGGGCCTTCGTGGTGGCCCCCTACAATCCATCCTTCGGCGGGAGCCCCCTCGTGAATCTCCAGGGCGAGGTGATCGGCATCACGAACCTTCGCATCGGGGAGCGTCCCTTCGGGAATCTGGCCATCCCGATCGAGTACTTCACCGCCGCCAAGGACGAATTGATCGGGAAGGGCCGGGTCGTGAGCAGGCCGCCCCGCCCCTGGCTGGGTCTGTGGATCCTTCCAGGGGGCGAGGAAGGCGTCGTGGTGGCGGGGGCATCCCCCCGCAGCCCTGCGCTTCAGGCGGGGTTTCAGCGGGGCGATGTGATCGTCCGGATCAATGGGGAAAAGGTGGGGAGCCAGGAAGAGTTTTACCGGAAGCTCTGGCAGACCAAGATCGGCCAAGAGGTCAGCCTGGTCGTCCTGCGGGAATCCCGCTTCCAGGTCATCACGGTCCGTCCCGTTGACCGCTACCAGTTGCTGCGTCCCACGGGGAAGTAGCCGCAGCCTCGGCCGATACCGCACCCCCTGCCGTTTCCGCGGGGCCGAACGGCAACCGTACCGTGAACGTGCTCCCCGATCCCGGAGTGCTCTCGACCCCGATGGACCCGCCGTGGGCTTCGGCGATGGTCTTGGCGATGCACAGCCCCAGGCCCGCGCCCCCCGTCTCGCGCGAGCGAGCCGGGTCCACGCGATAGAATCGCTCGAAGACTCGGAGCATCGCCTCCGGGGCAATCCCGACGCCGTTGTCGCTCACGGAGATCTCCAGCCATTCGGCTGGAGTGTCAATTGGTCGATTTGTCAATCGGTCAACTGGTTTCGCCGAATCGACCATTTGACCATCTGACCATTCGACTCGGCGCAGCGAGAGCGCCACCTGCCCGCCGGGCGGCGTGTACTTCACGCCGTTGTCCACGAGATTCCTGAGCAATTGCTTGAGGCGCTGCCCGTCCCCCCGGATCACCAGGGGCTCGATCCCTTGGATCTTCACCTGCACTTGCTTGCCGCGGCCCAGGATCTCGCCCTCCTTGGCCACCTCTTCCACCAGCCGATCCATCTCGACGGCTTGCTTCTCCCAGCGGAGCGCGCCGGCGTCGGCGCGCGACAGGAGCAGGAGGTCATCCACCAGGTGGGCCATGGATTCGACCTCCTCCAGGACACTCCCGAGAACCCGCTGGTACTCCGCGGGATCCCGCGGGTTCCTCAGGGCGACCTCGATCTCGCCCTTGAGCACGGTGAGCGGCGTCTTCAGCTCGTGCGACGCGTCCGCGGAGAATCGGCGCACCTGGGCGAACGCCGCCTCCAGGCGGGCCAGCATCTCGTTCAGGGTCCGGGCCAGCCGGCCCAGCTCGTCGTCCGCCTCCGCGCCATCGAGGCGCTCCCCCAGATGCTCGGCCTCGATCCGCCGGGCCGTCCTCGTCATCTGGTCCACGGGCCGCAGGGCCCGCCGCGCCAGGAGCCACCCGCCGCCCCCCGCCAGAACCAGTGCCAGTGGCACCAGGGCCGCCAGGGTCCACAGGAAGTGCTGGCGGGCCATGTAGAGACCCTCCAGCGACATCCCCACCTGGAGGACATTCACGATCTGGCCGTCTTGCATGACCGGAAAAGTGAGCACGCGGACGGGGAACCGCCCGCTGCTCGGCACGGTTTCGAAGGTGGCGTAGCCCTCGGCGGCGTTCTTCAGCGCGTTCGGACTGATGTGGAGCGGCTCGTCCCCGAACTGGGGCAGGCGGGGATCCGGGCGACCGTGGGGGTCCAGGAACTGATAGAACCGATCCGTGAAGCTCGGCCCGAAGAACCGGCGGAGCACCTCATCCATGCCCGGAGGGACCAGGTCCGAGCGCGGCCGGTCGGCCGCCTGGACCACGGTCTTGGCGACGCCCTCAAGGGTGGCGTCCGCGTCCTGCCAGAGCCCGCGCATCAGCAGAGCGTAGGACGCGCCCCCGAAAAGGACGAGCGTCGCCGCCAGGATCCCCGTGAACCACAGGGTCAATCGGGCGCGGACGGATAATCGCTTCATGGCAAGCCCGTTTCAGCCGCAGCCTTCCCAGATCCCACGCATCCGCCTCCCGCCTCTCGGCTCTCCGCTCTCACTCGGCCTTCAGGACATAGCCCGCGCCACGCACCGTGTGGATGAGCTTCGGCTCCCGCCCGGCGTCGACCTTCTTGCGCAGGTAGTTCACGTACACGTCGATCACGTTGGTGCCGGCGTCGAAGGAGTAGTCCCACACGTGCTCGGCGATCATGGTCCGGGTGAGGACCCGCCCGGGATTCCGCAGGAAGTACTCCAGGAGGGCGAATTCGCGATTGGTCAGCGGGATCGTCTCTCCCCCCCGCTTCACCGTCCGCGCAGCCGGATCCAGGGTGAGATCGGCCACCTGCAGCGCCGGGGACTGCGCGGATTTCCCGCGGCGCAAGAGGGCGCGGACGCGCGCCAGGAGCTCGGCGAATGCGAACGGCTTGGTCAGATAGTCGTCCGCCCCGGCATCCAGCCCCTGGACCTTGTCCTCCACCGCGTCCCGCGCCGTGAGGAGGAGGACCGGCGTGGTCACCTTCGCCTGGCGAAGCTCCCGGAGGACCTGGAACCCCGGCTTCCCCGGCAGCATCACGTCCAGGACGATGACATCGTGGAGCCGGTCCAGTCCCATGAGGAGGCCCGTCTCGCCCTCGTGGGCCACGTCCACAGCGTAGCCTTCCTCGGTGAGCCCCTTGCGGATGAAGCTGGCCACCTTGCGATCGTCCTCAACCAGGAGAATCCGCATAGCAAATATCGACCTATCCGCAGATTACGCAGATTTCACAGATTTCTCTCCGGGCTCTCGCCTCGCCGCTCTCGGCTCTCGCGTGAGGATGCCAGGGAAAACGAAGCGGGGCAAGAGGAAACTGAGAGAGGGGGGCATCGCGTCCCCGTCGGTCCCGCCCTGACGCTGATTGCTAGAATCTGCCGATCTCGTTTGGATCGAGACCAGCCCTATGGCCTCCGTTCCTCGCAGAACCGCGTGGGACTGTAACAACCGAGCGGCCTACCTTTAGTGGCTGCGATATCTTTAAGTTCCACAATCTACACTTAGGAATGGTCCGTCCTGCAGGAACTTCGCGGAAGTCCGTTCAGATCGGCGCCCATTCAGACTTGACACTGGCAACCGTGGTGGTAGGGTTAGTGGGCGGTCTGGGACAGCCCGCAGAGGTCCGGTGGAAGGCCGGAGTGGCGCACCCCCTTCCCCCTCCGTAGCCTGAGCCGGCCCCTAGAGTACAGATCAGTCGCCGCCATGCCTTGGCCTGGAGGAACGGGTATGGGGCTGAGCTTCGAGTGGGACGAAAGCAAGGCCAAGGCGAACCTGGCGACCCACCGCGTCAGCTTCGACGAGGCCGCGACCGTCTTCATGGATCCGTTTTCCATGACAATCTCCGACCCCGATCATTCGGAGCAGGAAGAGAGGTATCTTGACATCGGATGCTCGGTGAGGGGACGTCTTCTGGTCGTTGCATACACGGAACGTGGAACGAGCATTCGGATTATCAATTGCCGCAAGGCAACACCGATGGAGCAAAGGCGCTATGAAGAAGGCATTAGGTAAGGTCATTCGCAAGCACGAGATGCGCCCCGAGTATGATTTCTCGGGTGGAGAGCGGGGCAAGCACTATCAGGCCATGCGGGCTGGATACCGGATCACGATTCGGCGCTCGGATGGTTCCGCTGTTGTCAAGGAAGTCATGCCGAGGGAAGACGCGGTCATCCTAGAACCAGATGTCCTGGCCTATTTTCCGGACTCGAAATCCGTAAACATTGCCCTGCGATCGCTCATCAGGCTTTTCCCGGCAAGGCGTACCAGCGCCAGGGGCGGGCGCCGCGCTCAAGGAACGCGTCCTGTTGCCAATTATCCCCGCGCCAAGTCGGTGAGCAAGTAGCCGTGGGCGCCAGCAGCCTTCTGCACTCGGCAGAGACATGGAGTTGCCCCATACGCACCAAACCGGATACGCTTCGACGGATTCGTCTACCCTCTCTGCATAGTGTGCCGGCCGTACATCCTAGGCCACCCGCATCGCGATCCCCCGCCCAATAGCGGGCGCCTCTTCCGTCCGCCCATCCCTCAGAGCAGGCGGCCCCAGAACTGGTGGGGACGGATCGCGCCCATCTCACATCCGGTGTCATTCCGGCCTCGACTTGGGCGCGGGTCATTCGGCAGGGTGATCGGGTAGGATTGCCTCTAGTTCGACCGGAAAACCATTCCTTCCCCCGGCATAGCCCCTGCATAGCTATGTACTCACCGGCCGCGGCGGGCCTCACCCCGACACTGGCGGAGCCCTGTGGGGCAGCACGATGGCCTCGCGGGCTTCCGCGTGTCCGATGGGAGGGGTCCGCCGATGCCCTGCACCCTCGCTGTCTTCCCTCGGGAGTCCGCGGACGACACGACTTCAGCCCAAGGCAGGCCGGTCTATCGTCCCCGCAAAGCCGAGGCCTCTCCGCTCTGGCAGCTTGTTGCGAGCCACGCTCAAACCTTCCTCGACGTGTACGACGACCGCTACGCCCCGCGATGCGGTCCCCTCCGGGCTGTCCTCTCCCGCGCCCTGGAGAGTTTCCAGCGCTGCGGGATTCTGGCCCATGGCCTCGCCCGCGTCCGATGCCCCGATTGCCGGCACGAGTACCTGCTCGCGTTCTCGTGTAAGCAACGCTGCCTTTGTCCCTCCTGTCACACGAAGCGGCAGGCGGCGTTCGGCGAGTTCGTCACCGAGGAGATCCTGGAACCCGTCCCCCACCGCCACGTGGTCATCTCGCTCCCTCGGCGGTTGCGGCCGTTCTTTCGCCGTCGGAAACGGTTGACCACTCTCGCCCGCCTGGCCTACGAGACGATCAGGGACCTCCTCCAGGCCGCAGCCGGGACGCGCACGGCGGCCCCCGGAGCTGTAGCCTGCATGCAGAGTGCTGGGAGCCTCCTCGACTGGCATCCCCATGTGCACCTCCTGATCTCTTGGGGTCTGTTTGGACGGGACGGCTCCTTCATCCCAGTCGAGGGGACCCCAGACCCGGAGACGGTGGCACGGCTCTTCCGACACAAGGTGTTGCGGATGCTCCTGGAGGAGGGAGCAATTGACGAGCACGTGGTGGGGAATTTGCTGGCGTGGCCCCACACAGGGTTCGGGACGCACGTGAGCCGGGAAATCCCGGCGGATGCGAAGACGCCGGGAGCCGTCGCCCGCTACATGACCCGGCCCCCGATCACGCCGGAACGGATGCTCGGGGAAGCGAGCAGTGCACAGGTCATCTACCGCTCAGACATTGTCCACCCGCGTCACCAGGCGAACTTCCGGGTGTTCGACCCTCTGGACTTCCTGGCCAAGGTGAGCGCCCATATCCCCGATGCCCACGAGAAGACCACGCTCTTCTACGGTTGGTACTCCAATCCTGCCTGTGCGGTGCACGCAGACAGGCGGACGCGGGAGTACCGCAACCAGCACGGGCTCCTCGCGAAAGCCGAAGCGGCGGAGCCAGTCCCCGGCACGGACGACGGGGCGCCCCTTGAGGTCCGCCGCTCCTGGGCCCGCCTCATTCGCCAGGTGTACGAGGTCGATCCCCTCCTGTGTCCGCGCTGCGGGGGCAGAATGAAGGTCATCGCCGTGATTGAGCCTGCCTGTGCCAGCACCTGTCTGCGTCGCAGCCGCGACAGGCAGGCGGCAGACAGGCGCCCGGCGGTCATCCGGCAGATTCTCGCCCACCTGGGTCTCCCCACCGCAGCGCCCAGCTTTCGCGCGCCGCCTGACCCGCCCCGCGAGTGGTCCTATGAACCGCTCCTTGACCTGCCTGTGCGTCGCACGCAGACAGGCGACCTCCCCGTCCCCGATCCTCTGATCGTGTAGGGGGGCCTTGGCGCCTGGTCTGTCACCCCCGCCGTCCCAGCCGCCCAGGGTTCGCGAGATTCCGCATCCCCGGCCTGGCCGTCTGCGCGGCAACGACTTCCCGTGCTCTGACCGCTCCCGGCCACGCCGGTTTTCCAATTTCCTATCGGGTCTGTCGCGCGGATATTCGGCGCTGGGCTCTAGGCTCTTGGCTCTCGGCGCCTCGGCTTCTCGTACGTCGCAGTCACCACGGTATGGATCCCGCCGCGCACGTTGAAGTCGCCCACGACGGTCATGCGTCGGGGCCGGGTCGCCTTGACCAAGTCGGCCAGGATGCGATTCGTCACGGCCTCGTGGAAGTGACCCTCGTCCCGGAACGACCACAGGTACAGCTTCAGCGACTTCAGCTCGACGCACAATCTGTCCGGGACGTACCGGATCCGGATCGTG
>Ga0315279_10005861_pt1 | contig 15722 bp, 13 predicted proteins | sample YL17G06_20_MG_FD_203694 | JGI IMG/M metagenome (GOLD analysis project Ga0315279, IMG submission 203694) | Sediment microbial communities from Yellowstone Lake, YNP, Wyoming, USA - YL17G06_20 | ecosystem: Environmental > Aquatic > Freshwater > Lake > Sediment | place: USA: Wyoming | collected...
GGGAAGCTTTACGCAGGTTCTTTGGCCCGTACGGCGGCCCTATCCCACGCTCTTTGTTCCCTCGTCAGCGGTGACCACCAACCTGCAACGAACCTTCGTGATCCGCGTTCGAGACGGCAAGACCGAGTGGGTAGATGTGGCGATCGGCGCGACCCAGGCCAACCTGGTGGAGGTGTTCGGCAACCTGCACGCCGGGGATGAAGTCGTCGTTCGCGCTACGGACGAGCTCCAGCCAGAAACGCCGGTTGCAGCGCGACTGGCCCCAAGCATGTAGGCTCTTGTCTCTCGGCCGTTGCACGCCTTCGCCGTTGCCTGGGCACGAAACGGCGGGTAGTAGGTAGCGCGGACCTGCCGTTGAGGTCCGCGGCTTTTCTCGGGCAAAGCACACGAGCCGCAGACCTACAGAACAGGTCTGCGCTACGGGAAAGCTTGGCAGATTTTCCCCAGGTCCACGTCGGCGAACTCGCGCGCGACCCAGTCCGCATGCTGGAGTTCTGTGGCGGGGCGGCTGTGGGTCAGGGCCAAGCATCTGATCCCGGCGGCGTGAGCGGCCACGACACCCAGGGGGGCATCCTCGATGGCCAGGCACTGGGTGGCCTGCAAAGGCGGGCTTTGGAAACCCGGGAGCTCGCGAAGGCGTGCCAGGGCTTTCAAGTAAACCTCCGGAGCCGGTTTCGAGCGCTCGCAGTCGTCGGCCGTGGCGAGCACCGCGAACTCTTCCCGCAGGCCGAGCTTCTGGACAAGGTGTTCGATCTCGACCCGCAAGCTTCCGCTGGCAATGGCGAGTGTGAACTGCGCTGCCGCCCTGCGCACGAACGCCACGGCGCCGGGCATGGGGGGCAGCCCGTCACGAATCATCCGCTCATAAGCGCGGGCTTTCCAAGCCACCAGGTCGTCGCGCCGCGCGCGGTCGATAGGCTGACCGTGGCTACGATAGAGGTGCTCGATGACGCCGCGATCATCGAGGGCGAGGTAGTCCCGGTAATATTCCTCCGCGCTGACAGTCCAGCCTTCCTGCGCCGCCATTTCCTGGGTTAGCTTCAGAATGAGGGGCTCGCTGTCTACCAGGATGCCGTCGAAGTCAAAGATGATGGCGCGCAACAAGGTCGAGAATCCTCGGAAAAGGTAGTCAGAGGCGTCTAAAATTCTTCGCCCTCCTGAGCCAGTCGAGAGTGGAAACTCAGGAGTCAGGATTCAGGAGTCAGAAGTCAGAAGGAGCAAGAGCTAGCCAAACACATTCGTGATCTTCCGTGCCGCCCAAGGAGTCAGAAAGGGCGTTTGGACCCGATCTATCGGCGTCCCGCCCGTTGACACAGCCAAGCCTGCCCTGAGCGAGGAAATGCCGAGATCCTTCGCGGAGTCTACCCTGAGCGGAATGCCGAGATCCTTCGCTACGCTCAGGATGACAGGCGAAGGGCTCAGGATGACAGGCGAAGCGTCGGCCGTGCCACGCGTAACCCCAGCCGTGGGCGAGCGCGCTATGATACACTTGCTGGATTAACGGCGACAAGGCGCGAGCCCCGATCCGTGGATAGGCGTTACTGAAGCATGACACACCAGTTGAGCATTCCGATTGCTTTTTTAGCGGGGATCGTTTCGTTCCTCTCGCCCTGTGTGCTGCCGCTGGTGCCCGGCTACATCTCCATGTTGTCCGGGGCGACGATTGAAGAGCTGAAGTCGGGAGCCAGCGCGGCGCTGTTGGCCAGGATTCTGCGCAACTCCCTGGCCTTCGTCGTCGGGTTCTCGATCGTGTTTGTGGCGCTAGGAGCTTCGGCCACTTGGGTGGGAAAGTTTCTGCTGGCGCGGCGGATACTATTGAACATTATCGCGGGAATCATCATTATCATTTTTGGGCTGCACCTCACCGGGTTGGTGAAAATTCCCCTCCTTTACCGCGAGGCCCGGCTGGATACTGGCGCGCCGCGGCGAGGGCTGCGTGGCGCCTTCCTGCTGGGATTCGCGTTCGCGTTTGGTTGGACGCCCTGCATCGGGCCGATTCTCACGGCCATTCTGGCCCTGGCTGCCCAACGCGAGACGGTGTTTCAGGGGATGTTCCTCCTGGCGATCTATTCGACGGGGTTGGCGATGCCTTTTTTGTTGACCAGCCTCGGCCTGAGCCAGTTCCTGAAGATTTACGCGGGATTCCGGAAACACCTTCAGGTGGTTGAAGTGGCTTCGGGCGTGCTCCTGATTGTGCTGGGAGTGTTGATGGTATTCAACAAGTTGACGATGATTTCCAGCTATTTTTCATTTCTGAATCGGTTCACGCTTTGAGAGAAGCTGTCAGCCGTCAGCTTTCAGCAAGAGATTCCGAACCGAGAGGTCTGTAACGGAATGCTGATGGCTGATCGCTGACAGCTAAGATTTGGAGAAACGTTGCACCCCATCTTATTCAGCGTGGGATCGTTCCGGTTGCCGACCTACGGCACGCTGCTGGTGCTGGCGATTCTGGCGGCAGTTTACACGGTGGTCCGATTAGGGAAGCGCGAAGGGCTGGGCGCCGACCGGCTGCTGGACTTCACCACTTGGCTACTGGTGGTGGCGCTCGTGGGCGCCAAAGTCTTGATGGTGCTGACGGACTGGAGCTTCTACCGCGCCAATCTCGGCGAACTGTTCAGCCTCTCGACCTTCATGGCCGGAGGCGTCTTCTACGGCGGTTTCCTTGCGGCCTTGCTCTTTGCGGTGTGGTACGTCCGGGTGCACCGGCTTCCCTTCTGGAAGACCGCGGATGTGTACGCGCCCGCCATTGTCTTGGGGCAGAGCATCGGAAGGCTGGGATGCTTTGCGGGAGGTTGCGATTACGGCAGAGCGACGACGTTGTGGTGCGGAGTGGTCTTCAGCGACCCTTACGCCCATGACATTTCCGGGGTGCCGCTGGGGATACGCTTGCACCCCACGCAGCTTTACGAATCGCTGGCGAATTTCATGCTATTCGGTTTGCTGTTGTGGCGATATCGCAAGAAGGCCCACGACGGGGAAATCTTCTTGCTTTACATGGGCATCTACGCTGTGTCGCGGTTCTTTCTTGAATTCCTGAGAGGGGACGAGGACCGCGGGTTTGTATTCAACCATCTGTTTTCGACCTCGCAGTTTATTGCGCTTCTCGCCCTTGCGGCATCCGTGGTGCTGGCCATCTTCTTGCGCCGTCGTTCCGGCCAGGGACTTCGCACCGGGGCAGATCACACCGCCCGCCGCCCGGGCAGGGCAGCGGGGGAGGCCGATGTCGCGACGCCGCCGGAACTTCCTCCCTCGCCGGTAGCCTCGTCGCCGAAGCGAGCACGGCGCTAAGGTCGAGCCAAAGCGTGGCAGCCCAATCTCGTGCGGGATGGGGCTCGCCAGGGAAGGGTAGCTGCAAAAATGCCTGATAGTAAGGAGCGTGACGTGGTGAGTAGGGGCAAAGTGCTGATCGGGGCGCTGCTGGCCGTGGTTTTGGTGGCAGGCCTCTATTATGCTGACCGCTATTGGATTGCGCCCGCGGTGAAGATCCAGGCAAAAACCGGGAAGAAGCATCCGATCGCTCCGGACTTTTCGTTGACGGACCTTTCCGGCAGGAAACTGAACCTGAGTGACTACAAAGGCAAGGTCGTCCTGCTGGACTTTTGGGCCACCTGGTGCGGACCTTGCCTGATCGAGATTCCGTGGTTTGTCGAGCTGCAAAACCGTTATGGGAGTCAGGGATTAGCGATCATTGGCATCTCGATGGACGACGGCATGGAGCCGGTGGTGGAGTTCTACAGGCGTTACAAGATGAACTACCCGGTGGCGCTCGGGGATGCGCCACTGGAGGAACTGTACGGCGGAATCCTTGGTTTGCCAACCACGTTCCTGATTGGCCGCGACGGCCGCATCTATGCGAAACACGAGGGGGCCACGGGCCCGAGGATCTTCGAAGAAGAGATCAAGGAGCTGTTGGCCATGGAGCCGACAGCCGAGGCGCAGGATTTTACGCCTGCGGGCGGGGCGCGCAACCCGGGCAACATCGAGTTGGGCGACCCGGAGGAGGTTAATTCGGAAGTCCCGGGGGTCAACCTCTCCCATCTCACGGCCGCGCAAAAAGAATCCTTCAAGAAGCAGTTGGAAACGCAGCATTGCACCTGTCCCTGCAAGCTTAACCTGCTAAAGTGTCGGCAGGTGGATCGCAAATGCCAGATCAGTCTCCGTCTGGCGCGCGAGGAGCTGGACAAATTCCTCAAATCGCATGTTCCGGGAACCACCAATCCATCACCGACTCGCCAGGTCCAGCCCGCCGTTTAGAGGGAGCATTAGCGACCGGGTATCGCGGACCTGTTTTCTAGGTCCCGCGCACGGCGGGCCCTCCTGAGCCAAAGCGCCGGAGGGCGGACGCTACGTCTTGGGCGCGGTAGTTGCGCATCTGTGATAGTCTTTTGGCTTAGGGCCGGAGAGGCAATTCGGGGCTCGGGAAAAGGAGAAAACAACAGACCAGTGAATATGCGGCCAATTGTGCTGAGTTGTGTGCTGACGTGCTGGGCGGCGAGTTCGGGAGTAGCGCAAGTGCCTGGGCCCGTGGTGGAAGCGAAGATGGTGATGGCGACGAATGCCGCCCATCCTGATTCCACGGTGCAGGCGGCGGTGGTGGCGCGGGTGGCCCCTGGCTACCACATCAATGACCACAAGCCCAGCCTCGATTACCTCATCCCCACGGAGCTAAAGCTGGAGCCGATCAAGCAGGTGGCGGTAAAGGAGGTGGTCTACCCGAAGGGAACGCCCCAGAGGTTTGCGTTTTCCGACATGCCACTCTCCGTGTACCAGGGGACGGTGGTCGTGGGCGCGGCATTGCAAGTTGGCCGGGTGGTTCCGCCAGGAGCTTATACGGTGAAGGGGAAATTCGCTTACCAGGCGTGCAATGACCATGCCTGCTTGCCGCCGACGAGCGTACCGGTTAATTTGACCCTTCAAGTGGTGCGTCGCCGTGTTGCCCTGAAGCGTGTGCACGCGGATGTCTTCGACCAAATCCAATTCGAATGAATTGACCACCCCGAGCCCCAACCCCGCGCCGTCCAAGGGTTCGGTGGCGTCAGTAGTGGTGACCATGATGCTGCTGGCCGCTTTAGTTTGGGCGCTCAGTCCGGCGCACCCGAACCTCCAACCGGCGCCGCTGCGTCCCCAGCCGCCCGGCTGCCCGAAACTTGACGCCGAGTTTGTTCCCACGAATTACACGGAAGTGCCGCACGTAGCCCTGGATTCGCTCTCGAAGGAGCAGAGGAACCGTGTGCTGCTCCGGCTGAACCTGGAGCCGTGCCCGTGCGGCTGCAACTTGAGCATTGCGGCTTGCCTCATCGATCACCCCGACTGCGGGACGTGCAAGGATTTGGCCCAGAAGATTGTCGCGGAGGAGCGGGCCGCGAGGGATAAGTAGAGCAAAAACATATGACCATCGGAGTGATTGCCGATACGCACGGTTTTTTTGATCCGCGCCTCAAGGAGATTCTGGGCGGCGTGGAGGCCATCCTGCACGCGGGTGATGTGGGTTCGCAAGAGGTCTTGGAGGAGCTGAGGAAAATCGCGCCAGTGCACGCGGTGCGAGGAAACCTTGACCCGTCGTCTCTGGACCTCCCGCCGGCGCTGTCTTTACAGTTCGACAGTGTCCGCGTGCACGTGCTCCACCAGCTCGTGGTGCCTGAGTCGGAACTGCAGAAATGGTCGGATGGCGCGCTGCTCGCCAAGTTGCATCCAGAGCGGCTGGACGCATTCTTGAAGAAGTTTGGGGAAGGGACGCACGTGGTGCTCTTCGGCCACAGCCACAAGCCGCTTCTGTTGTCGCTGGGCCACAGGCTTTTCCTCAACCCCGGCAGCGCCGGCCCGCAGCGCTTTTCTCTGCCCCGGAGCTGCGGCCTGCTCGAGGTGTTTCCCCGCGGGGTGCGAGGGTCGGTGGTGAGCCTGGAGCGGTATAATGAACAGTTGCCGGGGAGTATCTGGCTCCCCGTGGGAGGATAGTGGCGATGTGGAAGCTGCTGAAAACCCTCAAGAACGTGAGAGAAGTGTTGACGACGGCGGGTGCGGTGCTGGCCGCCGCCATCGTCGCCGTGGAGACTTATGAGGCTCTGAAGAAGAAAATCAGCGAGCCCCGCGGCTCTTAGCAGATGGATGAAAGGTTTGACGCTGTCGTTCTGATTTCGTCCGGCTCTGCGGTAAGCGAGGATAGTCGAAAGTCCCAAGTCAACAGGTGAAAGCGCAAACCCCTTACTTGTGGCTGTTACCCACCGACTTTCAACCGCCCTTCTGACTCCTGACTTCTTCTTTTCCTCGTTCATCATTCAGAATTCACCACGCCCTTTCCCCTGGAACCTGGAACCCGCTTTCCCGCTCGCCACTTGTCACTCGTTACTGTTCTTGAGCCCCTACTCCCTATTCCCCACTCGCTACCCCCGCTCTTCTTCATTTTCATTCGCGCCCAGCACTTGGCATCTGGCACCTGAAACCTGCCCTTGGGTGATTTTGGACGCCCCTGACAACATGTCGATTCTAGAAAGACATTTAGTTTTGACAGCACATAGGGAAGTGGTATACCGTGCGCATTTACCGCAAAGATAGAAGCCCCGGTTAAGAGAGAAGCGACCACAAACAGCAGAATTGCCAGTGATAATATCACTTGCGGCAGACCCTGGAGCGGTGTGGGCCCGGCGATTGTGCGAGGATCCCCCTGCAGTGCACTGGGGATCCTGAACGCGCCGCCTTGGTTTCCTTTCCTTCCGCTGACGGCTCATACCTTTTCGGGGCACAAGTATCTTTGCCACTTCAGTAGTTCAGTCCACAGAGTTAGTGCGGAGCCGAGCCATGCGAAAGGCGCTTTTCATTTTGGGCATGCTGGATGATAGCGACATCGACTGGATGATCGCTGCTGGCGAGCGACGGAAGATTCGGGCAGGCACGACCTTGATCGAAGAGGGCCGGAAAATCGACCACGTATACATTGTCGTCGATGGAGCTTTCGCCGTCCGCGTTTCGGCACTCGGAGGTAAGGAAGTCGCCCAGTTGAGGGCCGGGGAAATCGTCGGCGAGATGTCCTTCGTCGACTCGCGGCCTACTTCCGCCAGCGTCGTGGCCCTGAAGGACTCTTTGGTCCTATCGATTCCCAGGACCTCCCTAAACGAACGGCTAAAGGACCCCGGGTTCGCGGCGCGCTTCTATCGGTCGCTTGCCGTTTTCCTTGCGGACCGCCTGCGTAACACCACCGCACGCCTCGGCTATGGCAAAGCCGCGGCCGACCGGCAACCCGCTGACCTAGGTGATGAAATCGGTCCGACGGTGCTTGAGACGTTGGCCGTGGCCGGAGCTCGCCTGGATTGGATGCTCAGGCGCTTGCGGGGTGAATAGAGAACTCCGCGGCGCGTGGGGGATAAAACCGATAGGCATCGAGGGTGACGCAAAGTGTCAGAGGGAAAGCAGGGCATATTCCGGAAACAAGCGCTCGAGAGAATGTCGTCACCGGAGCGGCTGGACCAGCTCATCCAGATTGTTTCCCCGAAAGACTGGCTGTTGCTCGGCACCATGCTCGCGGTGATGGTGTTCGTGGTTGCTTGGTGCATTTGGGGCCGGCTGCCGACCACGCTGACCGGCCAGGGCGTCATCGTTCGCCCGCGCAAGATCGTCGAGATTCAATCGTCGGCCACCGGCAAGCTCGTGAGTTTCAATCTCCGGGTGGGAGACGAAGTGCGCAAGGGCGAGGCCCTAGGCTTGATCGACCAAACTGAGATCCGGAAGCAACTGCAGGAAGACCGCGCCAGGCTTGCAGAACTCGAGGTTCAGGACCGCGAAAAAAACGCTTTGCAGCAAGAGCAGACGCGGTTGCAGGCCCGGGATGCCGAGGCGCAAAAGAAGTACCTGCTCATGCAAATCGCCAACCGCGAACAAAGCATCAAGAACGACGAAGCGCTCGCGCCCGTCCTGGAGAAAAGACGAGACGCCCTCCGAGAGGCGGTATACCAGGGTCTCGAGCCTAAGATCTCGGCCGAACTGCTGGTAGCGGAAAAAGAATATCTCGAAAACCAGGCCCAAATCTCGAGTCTCCATGCGCAGCGCAGCGAGATCGAGAGTCAGATCAAACAACTCGACACCAAGGAAACGGAACTGGCGCGCACGCTTTTCGAGGCTTCCACAAGCCGGAAGAACCAGATGCTGGAGCTGCGGAAAAACATCGCGCTTTACGAAGTCCAGCTCGCTAAGAACACCCAGATCGTCAGCGAGCATTCCGGACGGGTGGTGGAAATTACCGCGAATCTGGGACAGGTTATGAATCCGGGGGCCCGCCTTGCTTCCCTTGAGGTCCAGGAGGCCACCGCCGAGTTGGTGTGCGTCACCTATTTCCCGGTGCGCGACGGCAAGCGGATCAGGGCGGGCATGAGTATCCAGGTCACGCCCGACACGGTGAAGCGCGAGAGATTCGGCGGGATTTTGGGGATAGTTTCGTCGGTCTCCGCGTTCCCGGTCACCAAAGAAGGCGCGGCCCTGCTCCTGGGCAACTCCGAGATTGCGCAGCGGCTGCTGAAGGACGAGCCTCAGATAGAAGTCGTGGCGGAGTTGGAGAAGGATTCCTCCACTTACAGCGGTTACAAGTGGTCATCCTCCAAAGGCCCCCGATTGCCCCTCACTGCGGGGACGACGGCCAGTGGCAGGGTGACCGGTGAAATGAGAGCTCCGGTTACTTACATCCTTCCTTTCTTGAGGGCGATGAGTGGCATCTATTAGGTCCTGGCCGATCATCAGGAAATTCTTTCCTGGGCGCGTCCGAACGCCGACCGTCCTGCAGATGGAAGCCGTGGAATGCGGCGCCGCGGCTTTGGGAATCATCCTGGCTTATTACGGCCGGTATGTCCCGCTGTCCGAGCTCCGCCGCGCTTGCGGAGTTTCGAGAGACGGAAGCCAGGCTTCCTTCATCCTCGAGGCGGCCCGAGGATACGGTTTGGACGCGAATGCATATTCGACCGAGCTGGAGGATATCGCCGACATCCCCTGCCCGTACATTGTCTTCTGGAACTTCAACCATTTCTTAGTTGTGGAAGGGGTCGGTAAGGAGCGGGTTTATCTGAACGATCCCGCCGCGGGTCCACGGTCGGTCTCGGTCCAGGAATTCAGCGAGTCTTACACCGGGATCGTGCTCTACATGGAGCCCACCGACAGCTTTCAGAAGGGTGGCTCCAAGCCGAGGGTGCTGCCGGCGCTTTACAAACGGCTGGCGGGCTCTTTCGCTCCCCTCCTCTACTGCGTCCTGCTGGGTTTCCTGCTGGTTCTGCCAGGACTCGCGGTCCCGGTGTTCAGCCAGGTCTTTGTCGATAACGTGCTCGTGCAAGGCATGCACGCATGGCTCCAGCCGCTGATTTTGGGAATGCTGTTGACCGCTTTGCTGAGGGGAGCGCTGACCATCTGGCAACTGAAATTCCTGCGCGCCCTCAAGATCAAGCTGGCGGTGGTGATGTCGAGCCGGTTCCTGTGGCGGGTCCTGCGTCTGCCTGTCAGTTTTTACGCGCAGCGGTACGCCGGTGAAATCAGCAGTCGGGTGAGCCTCAACGACGATGTGGCTGCGGCGCTTTCGGGACGCCTGGCGACGACGTTGATCGATCTCTTCATGATCGTTTTCTACGCGATCGTCATGTTTTGCTATGACCCTGTCCTCGCTTCGATCGGCATCACCTTCGCCGCCATCAACCTTCTGGCTCTTCAATGGATCTCGCGCCGCCAGGCAGACGCGAATATGCGACTGTGGCAGGAATACGGCAAGGCCTACGGGCTGACGATCGCGGGTTTGCAGGGGCTTGAGACCTTGAAAGCGTCGGGGCTGGAATCGGATTTCTTCGCGCGCTGGGCCGGCACATATGCCAAGACCATCGATGCTCAGCAGGAGCTGGCTGTTACCAACCAGGCGGTGGGAATCCTGCCCTTGCTCTTCTCGGCGCTGACCACCGCACTTATTTTGATCGTGGGCGGGATTCGGGTGATGAACGGCTACTTTACCATCGGGATGCTGGTCGCCTTTCAGAGCCTGATGCAAAGCTTTATGCAGCCGCTCACCAATCTCCTCGGGCTAGGAAGCACCATCCAGGAGCTGCGAGGCGAACTGAACCGTCTGGACGACGTCTTTCTCGAGAAGGAAGATCCGGCCGCTCGGGAGAAAACGGAGGAGGATGCGCGCTCCGAGGAGTGGGTCCGCCTCCAAGGGCAAGTGGAGCTGCGCAACTTGACCTTCGGCTACAACCGGGTTGCGCCGCCGCTCATTGAAAATCTCAACCTCGTCATCAAGCCGGGCCAGCGCGTGGCGTTCGTTGGGCCGAGTGGCTCGGGAAAATCTACCATCGCCAAGCTGGTTTGCGGGCTGTATGAGCCTTGGGAAGGCGAAGTGTTTTTTGATGGGAAGCCCCGGTCCGCCATACCGCGCCCGGTTTTGACCACTTCGGTGGCTATGGTCGAGCAGGACATTTTTCTCTTCGAGGGCTCCGCCCGTGAAAACCTGGCACTCTGGGACTCCGGGGTGCCGGAGCACGCTCTCATACAGGCATGCCAGGACGCCTGTATTCATGACGACATCGTTTTTTTGTCGGGCGGATACGATGCTCAATTGGACGAAGGAGCCAGGAACTTGAGCGGCGGCCAGCGCCAGCGGCTGGAGATTGCGCGGGCGCTGGTGAGCAACCCTTCGATCCTCGTTTTGGACGAGGCGACGAGCGCCTTAGACGCCGAGACGGAGCGCCTCATCGATCGGAACCTTCGACGGCGAGGTTGCTCGTGCGTAATCATTGCGCACCGGCTCAGTACGATACGGGATTGCGACGAGATCATTGTACTGCGCGCAGGAAAAGTCGTGGAACGTGGGACTCACGAACAACTGATGGCGATGCAAGGCGCGTACGCCGCACTGATCTCTATGGAGGGGGAAGCTTTAGTGGAGGAGACGACGTCTTGAGCGACGGACGGCTCGACACGCTCCGAGGCGAGGAACTGAAGCTCGCGGGGAACAGTTCCCTCGCCTTGACCGAGGCGGGTAGCCTGTGGGTCGTAGTGTCGGGAGCGATGGCCCTTTTTGCCACCAAGTGTGAGGCCGGTGAGCAGACGGGAAGCCGCCGCTATCTCTTTACGGCTTCCTCGGGCGACGCCTTATTTGGCACCGCCGTCAGCCCTGATGCAGGCAGAACTCTTCTGGCTGTTTCCTTGGAAGGAACCACTCTGCTCAAGATACGTCTTCAGGATCTTGCAGAGGACTGGGCTCGGCATCAAGCGCAGGTTGCGGAGTTCGTCGGCGCTTGGTCGCAGAAGCTCTCTTCCGCATTGGGCGGGTTGGCTTCGCTGCCGACCCCCAACCAGCAGGAATTCGGGGCACTGAATCAGCAACTCAATGCCCTGCATGTGGAATTCCTCCGTAACGTCGCGGCCCTGGAGGAAAGCGATGCCCGGCAGTTGGCAGCGCGCCTGACGGAAAGAGAGGGGCAATTCCAAACCGCGACGCGCGAGGTCCTCGGTGACCTTGCAGGTGCTGCGGGATTAGGTCCGGAAAAGCCCCTGCCCCTAGGAGGTTCCCCACTCTTGGCGGCGGTTCATGCGCTCGGCCAGGCGTCGGGGATCACGGTCATACCTCCAAAAGGAACCGACCCACGTTGTAGTACCGAGGAGGCGCTCCGCGCGATCGCGCGCAGCTCTCATTTTCGCACGCGCAGGGGGATGCTTGCCGGAGAGTGGTGGACCAAAGATTGCGGGCCGATCCTGGCCTTCAAGCTCGAAGGCGGGCAGCCTGTGGCTCTACTGCCCAGGGGGGTCAAGCGGTACACCCTTCTCGATCCTGCCACGCGTGCCGAAACGCAGGTCGACAGGAAGATCGCAGCGGCCTTGCAGCCTTTCGGATATGTTCTGTATCGGCCTTTCCCGGAGAAGATCCGCCGGCCACATGAAGTCCTCCTTTTTGGTCTGAACAGAAGATATCGCGAGATATGGGTTCTTCTGGCGACGGCGGTTGGCGGCACGCTGCTGGGAATGTTCACGCCAATTGCCACCTCGACCCTCATCGATTCCGCCATTCCGGATGCCAACCGGTCGCTCCTTTTTCAAATGGGTCTGGGTTTGCTCGCTGCCGCCTTTGGCAAGTCGCTGTTCGACCTTATTGAGGTGTTCGCCACCACGCGCATCACTACGGTGTCGAATGCTGCGGCGCAGGCAGCCGTGTGGGACCGCCTGCTCAAACTCCGGCCTGCGTTCCTGCGCCAGTACTCGACGGGAGACCTTACCTCGCGGGCGATGGCCATCAGCACGATTTTTCGCCACGCAAGCGCCATCAGCCTCCGGGCGATCTTCAGCAGCTTCGCATCGCTTCTGAATCTAGGGCTGATGTTCTATTACAGCGTGCCCCTGGGCTTGATTGCCTTGGCCGCCGGCGTCGTCATCGTCGTTGTGACCCAGGCTTCGGGAATTGCGATGCTCCGCCGGCTGCGCCCCTTGCAGCTTTTGGAAGGACGCATATTGGGGATGACCGTTCAGTTGATCAACGGCATCTCCAAGCTGCGCGTTTCAGGAACGGAGCGTTTCGCCTTTGCTTACTGGGGCAAGAAATATAGCGAGCAGCAGAAGCTGAATTTTTCCGTCCAGCGGCTCCAGGATAATGTCGGTTCGCTGAACCAGACCATTCCCATACTAGCCACGGCTTCGATCTTTTTCTTCGCCGGCAGGGCGTTATTGCAATCGAACGCGGCGAATGTCGCGGGCCTCTCCGCTGGGGTTTTTCTCGCCTTCAACGCTGCCTACGGCGTCTTCATAGGCTCCCTTACGTCGTTGAGTAACACGGCGGTTGACCTGCTGAGCGACCTCAACCTGTGGGATCGAGCGAAGCCGATTCTCACGGCTGAGCCGGAGATTGACCCGAGCAAGTCCGATCCCGGAACGCTCAAGGGCAAGGTCGCGATGGCGCATGTGACGTTTCGTTACCGTGATTCCGGCCCCTTGACACTCGAAGATGTCAGCTTCCATGCCGAACCCGGGGAATTCGTGGCGATTGTCGGTCCTTCGGGCGGTGGAAAGTCAACGCTGTTAAGGCTGCTGCTGGGGTTCGAGAGGCCCACCTCCGGGACCATCTACTACGACGGCCAGGACTTGAACGGGCTCGACGTGCTCGCGGTGCGCCGGCAGCTCGGTGTAGTGCTTCAGAACAGCAACCTCATGTCCGGGTCGATCTTTGAAAACATCGCCGCCGGAACTGCCATCACGCTCGACCAGGCTTGGGAAGCAGTACGCCAGGCCGGCATTGCGGAGGACATCGAATCCCTCCCCATGGGGATGCACACGTTTATCAGCGAGGGCGCCAGCAATATTTCCGTGGGACAGCGGCAGCGGCTGCTGATCGCGCGCGCTTTGGTGTTTCGACCCCGCGTTCTGCTGTTTGATGAGGCGACGAGCGCGCTGGACAACCGCGCGCAGGCGGTCGTGAGCAAGAGCCTGGAGCGGCTCCGGGTGACGCGCCTCGTTATCGCGCACCGGCTGAGCACGATTCGCAATGCGGACCGAATTTATGTGATCGAGAACGGCAGGGCGGTAGAGCAGGGAACCTTTGCCGAGCTGGCCGCGCAGGAAGGCCTCTTCTCCCGGATGATAGCTCGGCAGATGCTGTGAAACCCCCGGCTCAAACATCACGCATCAGTTTTTGCGCCAGCCCACGCGCCTCGGTAGTGCCTCCCTCGTTTGAGTGCGCAATGGTGCAGGGTTTTCCACACAGTGAGAACCACAGTTGCAATCCTGCGGGCATGGGCGCAGAGAGGTAGTGAGATGAATGGTGACTTTTAGACCGTCATTGCCGCAAAAACCTGATGAACGGCATGGGATGAGCTATCTCGGATCAAAATTCGACAAGAGCTTTATTTTGGCCTAAGGTTTGCTAGCTGTTTTGCGCTTAAATGTCCGATACAGACTGACATGTTTGCGCATAAATCACGTGCCAACCTGCTCAAGGGATTATTGAATTCGGCGCAAAACCCTTCGAGCTAATTCAGCATAGGAGGAAGCCAGCATGGCGAAGAAGACCAAGGGACTTAAGAAGGCTAAGAAGGGTACGGATAAAGGGAAGAAAACGTTTGGTAAGCCCGTGGATGTGACCGGCGTCGCGGGCGGCCTCCGTAAGAGCGGCGCGGGCTGTGGATGCATGGGCATGTCCCAAGATCCAGCGTAGTGAGGTACAGTTGGGGCCCGAGCTCTCCGCCTTGCCTGTGGATGCGTGGGAGAGCATTGATCTGCTGCAGCTCTGGATCCTTCCCCCACTGGCCTGACGGGAATGCATTGGCGGCTGGCGTCGGAGCGGGGATCTCTCCGACGGCTGATTGAACCGCTTGGCCAAGAAAACCCAGGACGATTCGAAGCGTTCGAAGAGCAAGAAGAAGACGTTCGGCAAGCCAGTTGACGTGACCGGCGTTGCGGGCGGCCGCATGAGTCTGAGTGGATGTATGAGTGTGCCGGTGGATCCAGCAAGTTACAAGTAAAAGTAATGATTTCGGGCCCCTTCTGCACATCTTGCCTGTAGATACACGGGAGGGCCACTAACCCGCAGCAACCCTGGATTCTGCTTCGGCGGGACGGGTTGAATGCCCGAGTCTCAAGCAGAAGACGACGACTCGCGACGGACGCCCGGCGCGCACGGAGAGGTGTGCGCTCTGCGGCAGCAGCGGGGACTTGTATAGAACGAACGATGCAGAAATTGCTATGCCAAGCTGATCTGCGGCGGTGGATGCTACGCGCTCAGCTACGACAGAACTGGGCGGCTTGATCCGTATCCCGAATCCTGGTGTCGATTTGTCAGAGAGGCGGTAAAGATCGACCTTTAGCTCTCGCACCCGCTGAGATTTACGAAGACATCAGAGATTGATGGATGGGAACGGGATCAAGACAAAGTCAAGTGCTGTTCCGGGTTTATCCGATTTCAGCCTTCCCTGTTTAAGAGACGAGAATAGGCTTGTGACCGCAATTGAAAACGCGCCAGCGCAAATCAATCGTGTGTGCGTCTTGTTAACGGGACCATGTAACTACCGCTGTTACTACTGCTACGTTGGCAGAAAGCAGCTTGACAATGCGACCTTCGGCCCATTTGCCACCACCGAAGGAGTCAGAATGCTGGTTGCTGCATTGGACCTCTTGGGCAAGAGCAGCGTAAGTCTCGTCGGTGGCGGTGAAACGATGCTTCGGCCAAACTTCATCGAGCTCTGCACCGCCATTGCAGAACGCCATAAGGTAGGAATAACGACGAATTTTTCCATGCCGATTGAACCGTTTATGGAGGCGGTTCGACCGGAGAAAGTTTCATCCTTCGTGATTTCGCTCCATCCCGGAGGTGAGAAGAATTTGGAGGGCCTGAAAAAACGTGTCCTCGCGATGAAACAAAAAAACTATCCAACGATGGTCCTTTATGTCGCCCACCCATTGAGGTTAAAGAATATTCCGGACTTATATCATTTTTTCTCTGATCACGATATCGATTTCAGAATCGCCCCTTTCAACGGTGAATATCGAGGGGCGAGCTATCCTGATGCATATACAAGGAAGGAGACGGCTTTCCTGCTTCCTTTTATTGTTGATCCCGTTTCCCGCTATTCCTTGGAGGGTCGGAAACGACGCCATATGCTGATTCCGATGAAGGTGGTCACTGATTCCGATTTGATCCCGGTCAGTGATTCCGACGCGATGCCGGTCGCGATCGGAGCGAAGCGACGCTGGCCAGACCATAGTGGTCGAAGTGACCGGCATCC
>Ga0315279_10005862_pt1 | contig 15722 bp, 15 predicted proteins | sample YL17G06_20_MG_FD_203694 | JGI IMG/M metagenome (GOLD analysis project Ga0315279, IMG submission 203694) | Sediment microbial communities from Yellowstone Lake, YNP, Wyoming, USA - YL17G06_20 | ecosystem: Environmental > Aquatic > Freshwater > Lake > Sediment | place: USA: Wyoming | collected...
CGCAACCGCGCCACGGTGGGCCTGGGCGTTACAGGCATCGCGGGCCCCGGCGGCGGCACGCCCGAGAAGCCGGTGGGCCTCGTGTGGTTCGCCGTGGCCGACGCCGCCGGCACCGAGGCGGCGCGGGAAATCTTCACGGGCGACCGGGCGCTCATCCGCGAGCGCGCCGCCAACCATGCGCTCGCCCTGCTGCGGCTGCGCCTGATGCGGTTGCCCGTTTAGAAACTGTTTCAGAACCTGTGCTGAGCCATCGGGCAGCGTAGGGGCGGCCCTGCGTGGCCGCCCGGCCCGACGGCGGGGCGACCACACAGGGTCGCCCCTACGAAGACGCGCCGGACGGGTTGTGAAACAGTTTCTTAGCCGCCTCGCTCGCCAAGTCGAGTCTTCGACTTGCGAGGCGCTGGCCGTCAGGCGCGGCCGGGCAGGTTGGTTGCGGCACGCGACTACAGCCGGTCGCGGATGAAGATGCGGCGGATCTCGCGCAGGGTGTAGCGGCGCTTGAGGTCGCGGATGAGGCGGATGCGGCGGACGGCCGACGCGTCGAAGAGGCGCTGGCCGCCCGGCGTCCGCGCGGCCTCGGCCAGGAGGCCGTACATGCAGTACGCGCTGATGACCGAGCGGGAGACGCCGGCCCTTTCGGCCAGGTCGCTGATACGGTACAGTGGGGGCGCGGTTTCGGGCTTCGGGTGCGTCACAGGGCTTCCTCGCTCACGGTTGTTATCGGGCCGGCGGGCGGGCAAACTTCAATGAAAGGAGGCGTGCGTCGTGGGAAAGATATCACTAGGCGTCAATATGGAATTCGTCCGCCATGCGGACAAGCCCTTCGAGTGGGGCGCGGCCAAGGCCGCCGAACTCGGCTACGAGTACGTCGAGCCCATGGTCCACTGGGGCCGCGAACTCCTCAGCGAGGCCGGCTACTTCCACAGCGTCTCGATGCTGGACGACCCGCTGCGCGTCCGCCGCGCGTGCCAGGCCGCCGGCATCAAACTCTCGGGCCTCTCGGCCCACACGCCGCTCACCAAGCCCGAGATCGGCACCGAGTACCTGAAGCAGGCCATCCGCTTCGCGGCCGAGTGCGGGGCGCCCGTCGTCAACACCGACGAGGGGCCCAAGCAGCCGTGGACCACGGCCGAGGAAGACTACTTCCTGATCCGCTACACGCTCACGGAGGCCGCCAAGGTGGCCGAACCGCGAGGCATCCTCATCGGCATCGAGCCGCACCAGCAGTACAGCAAACGCCCCGACGGCCTCGACCGCATCCAGAGGAGCCCCCGCAGCAAGGCCGTCGGCATCAACTTCGACACCGGCAACAGTTACCTCGGCGGCCAGGACCCGTACAAGTGGCTCATGCGCGTCCTGGACCGGCTGGTCCACCTGCACGCCAAGGACATCTCGATCCAGCAGTCGAAGTCCGAGCGCGGCAAGGTCACCGGCACGCCGGTCGGCTGCGCGTGCGGCGACGGCGTCATCGATTGGGAGCGGGTCATCGCCATCTGCCGCAAGGCCAAACGCGACATCGTCTTCTCCGTCGAGTGCGGGACGGTGGATCAGGCCGCACGCAGCATCGAGCACCTGCGGCCGCTCGTCAGGCGCGCGGGGCGCAGGTAACGGTGAACGGCTGATGTCCATCTGCGGGGGAATCGACGCGGGTTGGCACGGCCGGGCAGGCCGGCTGTGCCGCGCGCGCATGAAAGGGGTCTGCGTCATGGCAATACATCTTATCGGCAGCACGCTGTGGTCGCCGGCGATCCCAGGCACGGTCGAGGCCCTGGAGGCGGTGGCCCGTCTGGGGTTCCAGGCCGTCCAGTTCACGTTCATGAGCGACTCGGACCTGGAGCCGGAGAACTTTGCGCGCATCCGCGAGGCCCTCCGCCGCACAGGCCTGAAGATGCCGGCCGGAATGGTCGGCTTCGACGGCGAGGATTACTCGAGCATCGCCGCCATCGGCCGCACGGGCGGCATCGTCGACCCCGCGACGTTTCCGGAGCGCCTCCAGCGTTGCCGCCGCTGGGGCAAGGCCATGGCCGAGTTGGGCATCCGGCACGTGACGACCCACGCGGGGTTCCTGCCGGAGCCCGGGCAGCCGCACTACGCCGCCGTGTGCGCGCGGCTGGCCCAGGCGGTTGATGCGCTGCACGAGGCAGGCCTGACGGTCGGCCTTGAGACGGGCCAGGAGCCGGCCTGCGTCCTGGTGCAGGTCATGGAGGACCTGGGCCGCGATTTCCTGAGCGTGAACTTCGACCCGGCCAACTTCATCCTGTACGGCTCCGACGACCCTGTTGCGGCGGCGCGGGCGCTGGCCCCCGCCGTTTCCATGATGCACGCCAAGGACGCCGCGCCGTCCGGCCGCCCCGGCGAGGTCTGGGGCGAGGACGTGCCGCTCGGCACGGGCAACGTCGACCTTGCGGCGGTGATCCGGGCGCTGGAGCAGGGGGGATTCAAGGGGGCGATCATCGTCGAGCGCGAGGCCGGCAACAATCGCCTCGGCGACATCGCGGCCGCCAAGACGTTGCTCGAGGACCTCCTGGCGAAGGGGTAGGGTGCGCCCCGGGCCGCGAGCCGCGTCCTTGGCCCCTTTGGCGCGGGGCAAAACGGGTTGACAGCCGGCCGCCCGTGCGGGTACTATTTTCGGCGTACAGGCGGGCGTAACTCAGTGGTAGAGTGTCAGCTTCCCAAGCTGAACGTCGTGGGTTCGAATCCCATCGCCCGCTCCAGCCTCAGATAAGCCGCGTCGGGTCTGAAAATGTGGTTTTTGCGGCCTTCTTGACCGTTTCTCGCCCGTAGTGCCACGTGTCGATAACTCGTTTTTGCGGCCGTCCAGATTCGGCAAAGTTCGGCCAGATTCGCCTTCGCGCGCGCATGGGCGCGCGCATGGACCGGACGCCGAGGCGTTATCGGTCCCGGTCGCGCGGACCGCCTCGGCCTCGTGTCCCGTCTCCGGCTTGGTGCCGAAGTCCGGCAGTTCAGCCAGGGCGTTCGCCTCCAGGCTGACAGCGCGGTGACAGTAGCGGCCCATCGTCAGGTTGATGTCTGAGTGCCGCATGAGGCCCTGAATGGTCTTGGGATGCGCGCCGGTCTGGCCGAGAAGCGTCCCGGCCGTGTGTCGCAGGCTGTGGAAATCGCTCACGTTATTATCCGCATCGTGGACGGCCAGGAAGTAAGACCGGCGCCGGTCGCGGCGCTCGGCCGGGTCCGCCGTCTCTCGAATCCACCTTGCCCGGGCGCGCCGAAGGTCGGCCTCGATCATTGCCGCCGTCCGATTCGCCGAAGGGACCGGCAGCGCCCGCTCCGTCCTCGCCTTGCCCTTAAGGAAAGAGCGCAACGTATCGGCTGTGTCGGGCCGCAAGATCAGCGTGTCGCGCCGCCGGCGCTTCGAGGCCCCGGCAACAATCGTCAAGGTCGGTGGGTTGGTGCCCAGGTCGAAACTTGCCGGCGTCAAGGACGCCAATTCCCCGCGCCGAAGGCCGCTTTCCACGGCCAGGCGGTAAATCATCGCCCGCTCGGGGCCGGATGCGCCGAAGGTCTTGGGCGCGGTGGCCGTCACCTGGATCAGCCGTAGCACTTCATCGGCCGAAAGGGCGCGGCGCACCCGGCGCGACTCCTCGCGGATGGCGCGGACGTGCCGCGTGGGGTCCACGGCCAGGCGGTCCATGCGGACGCACCATCGGCAGAAAGCGCGGATGCTTGCCAGGTGGCTATTTCGCGTCCGGTCGCTCCGGCCCTCCTCCACGAGGACCGCCAGGTGCCGTGTCAGGGCGTCGGGGCCGAGGTCCGAAAGGAACTGGGCACCCGTCGCCTCGGCGAATCGCTGAACGGCGGCGATGGCGATCTTGATGTAACGCGGGGCGCAGCCGCGCGCCGCCAGGTCGGCCCGCCAGTCCGCCAGATGCTCGCCCGGACACCTCCGGCTCGGAACTCCTTGACCGGTTTATCACCTTGTGCCATACCATCACCTCCTTTCAACTTCATCTCGGGAACTTCACTGCCCGAAAGCGCGAAAGGGGCTGGCCGGTTTCCTCGGCCAGCCCCGTGCATCTCGCTTCAGACCTCCGGCGTCTGCACAATCTCTTTGGCCCTTCGCTCCGCCTGTGCCTGGAGCAATTCCCAAAGCGCCGCTCCCGGCCCCGCGTACGTCGGCAGGGGAATCGACTGGGCCATCTGCAAGGCCAGCGGCAGCGGATACGTCCGCTGTGTGCATGCCTTGGTCCGGCCATCCGCGTCCACGACCACCAGGTACGCCTCCCGCTCGTCGCAGAGGCTACGGCGGATCACCAGTTCCTTGTAGTTCTCCTCGCCTACGGGGTCCCAGTCCCGCGCGTCGAGCCCTGAGTCCTTGCTCGGCTTCACGGTACAGACCACCACCACCTTCTCCCGCACATAGCCGCCGAGGGCCATGGCCGCATCGAGGCGTCGCCGCCTGCCGATAATCGCTGCTTGTTCGAATTCCATTTTCTCACCCTCAAGTTTTGAAGCCGCCCTTTGCGGGGGCAGCCCATACTCTTTGTGACTGACCGGGAGCGGCGCCCGACCCGAAGGGGAAAAGCAGAAAGTGGCCGCTTTTTGCGGCCCTTCTGCTTTTAGGGTGCCGCGACGCGGCAGCGAACGTTGTGTTTACCGGAGGCAGCCCCTTGCGGGTGCCTCCCCTTCGAGAGTGTCCTTGCGGCCTGGAATGCTGATTGGGATAGGATTCTGGGTCACGACCAAGGGATTATGAGTCAAGTGCCGCAAGAACCTAAGACGCCCAACAACAAAGACTTAGAACCCGACGCCCCTCCCCTTTCAGCGCCCTTTCAGCGCACCGACGAAAACATCAACAACACCCCCAAAAGCCGCCGGACCTGGCCCAGGTCGTCGCCGCGTGGCAACACCTGCCCGAAGCCGTCAAGGCCGGCTTTGTCGCGATGGTTCGTGCGGCTCCGCCGCGGTGAGATCAGGCTGAGGCGGAATCCGTTGGAGTTCATGGCAGCGACGAGGTTGCGGGCGACAGGCTCGCAGGCTACAATGCGTTCCGTGGACATTTTGTCACTGCACAACCCGCCCGAGTACATCGCCGCACAGACCGCGGCCATCCATCAGGCCATTCTGCGGGAGTCCGACAACCTGAAGCAGCCGAACTTCGAGTGCCTCGGCACCGAGGACCTGGCCCGGCTTTTCGATCTTTATGACCGGGCCTTCTTCAACGGACTCCTGGCCCAAGCGGCGAAAGCGAAGACCGGCCGGCCGCTGGCCTTCCGCCTGTCCTCGACCATGACCCGGGCGGGCGGCAAGACTATCCTCTACCGGCGGCGGATACCCGGCGGCCAGGTGCAGGCCCATTACGAGATTGCTGTGGCCAGCCGAATGCTCTTCATGACGTTCAGGCAGGTGGAGCGGCCTGTTATCGTCTGCGGCCTGACCTGCACGAACCGGCTAGAGGCCCTACAGCGTATCCTGGAGCACGAGATCATCCATCTGGCCGAGTTGGTCACCTACGACAAGTCCGGCTGCGGAGGTCGGCGGTTCAAGGAACTGGCGGCCAACATCTTCGGCCATGCCGGGACGAAGCATGCCCTCGTGACGCCAATGGAACACGCCGTCGCTCAGCGCGGCATCCGCGCGGGGAGCCTGGTATGCTTTGACTTCGAGGGTCGGCGGCTGGTTGGCCGGGTCAACCGGGCTCATAGCCGGGCGACGGTGCTGGTCGAGGATGCCAATGGCCTGCCTTACTCGGACGGGAAGAAGTATCAGAAGTTTTACGTGCCGTTTGGGATGCTCAGTTCGGCCTCTGCTTGCGGGCAGGGCGCACAGCAGATTAGTGAAGGCAATGATCCTTGAAATCCGTAACGGGCGTCGCCCGCCGCCCGCCGTGATCTTGCTCCGCCCTTTACAGCATCTGCCCGAGGCCGTCAAAGCAGGCATCCCTTTCACGGTGATGGCCTTGCCTGGGCGGTAGAGACCTTCTTACTTGCCGACACCGTCCCTCTGCATCAGCACCGCGGCCAATTGCCCTTCCGTGACGTGGGGCCACTTGAGTTTCCGCAGGAACGTGTTGGCCTTGTTCAGGTCGAAGGCCTCGGGGTCAAACGGGCGGCCGAGCCATTCGAGCATGGTCTTGTACTCCTTGTGCCTCGGGTTCCCGATGATCTTGAGCAGGTCTGCATACCCCCAGACGCCGCCGCAGTCGTCCGGCGGGCAGGCGCGTGCGCCGTCCAGACAAAGCGCGACCTTGGCCGCCGCGGCATCGGGGTCCAGAATCTTCACGACCACCACCCGGTGCTCCCAGGAATCGCCGAAGTCATACTGGTACAGTAGTTCATCACGCTCCCGTGGCGCGACCTGCATCAGCGTGACCTTCCTCTCGTCCAGCACCGGCGGACTGTCCTCAAACTCATCCAATTCGAAGGCGGGGTCCGAGATGATTCGCTCGCCTTCACGGAACTGGTGCAGATGGCTGTTGGTCCACCCAAAAGCCACCTGGATGACCGCATGGAGCCAGCCCAGGTTCGCGTTGCCCGGCACTTGCAGGCGCCGCCGGACCTGTGGCTCTACGCGGTTCAGGACAACCTCCAAATGGTACAGGGGGGCCGGCGAAGCGGCCTTGGACCGACCCTTGGCGGGTGCAATCATGCGCTGATCTCCTTCGCTCTCAGGTGTTCGGGTTTTCCTCCGAAAGTTCCGTCCTTGCTTGCAGATGCCACGGCACAGGCGTCATTCACCGCTCCTTCGCCTACCGGGCGACGGCCCCCTACACGCGGCCTTGGCGTTCTTCTGAGACTTGCGCAAGGCCCCGCGAGACCCGAACGCGCCGGCGGCCCTGGCTGCGCGGATACCCATCCGGTCTTCTCCGTGCGCTTGCTGCGGTGCACAGGCGACCTCCGGGAAGTCATCGTCGCTTCCTCCTGACTCTGGCCCGACCTTTGGCTTCCGGCGGCGATTCCTCGGCCTTTGCCGCAAGGATTCCTCGCACCTCCCGCCTGCCCAGTTTCCGCAGGGCGACCAGGGCTTCTCGGTTGTGCCCTTCCGGCTTGGCCTTCCTGTACTCCCAGGAAGCCACCGCGCTGGTCGACACGCCAACGAGTGCGGCCAGTTCGCCTTGGGTAATGCCAAGCCGCGCACGGAGTTTCTTGATGAGCAGTGGCGAGAGTCGCGCCGCCTTGACCTCTTCCGGGGCGGCCGCCAGACTCGTCCGCTCCGCCGTCCGCTGGGCCTGCAACTCTGCCCCGAGCCTCGCCAGAACGGCTACCGTCTTGCGCAGAGCCGACACAGTTCGCTTCAGCCGGCGAACATCCCGTACAAGCGGCAAGCACGTTGCCCGCACCTGCTTCTTGGCAAGCCGCATGATCTCGGACTTGAGCGTCTGCTCCATCTTGCCCATAGGCTCCTCCTCGATACCAGCGATGCTGTTGAAAGCTGGCTCATCATATCAAGGCGCCGCGGCCGCGCCAAGACGACCCGTCGGACTTCGCTGAAGGTGCGCGGCCCCGCGAAGAAGAGGACAGACCATGCGCTACATAAGGTGGTATGTCGCCTTGTATTGCTTCTACGGGCTGCCGGGCGAGGTAATCAAGATGTGCAAGCCGCACGCCAGACTCTTCTCATATGTGTAGTGCCCCGGACAGCAGAATCGTCTCCCACCGTCTTGAGCACAAAATCCCTGTGGATGCTCGCTGCCGCCACCGTCTAATCGCTTTTGAAGGCGGTTCACCGAACCCACGCCCATACGTGCACGGTGCTGCCGTCGGGTAAGCCAATGCTTGCGCCACACTTGGGGCATGCAAGTGGCCCTGCCATTCGGTTCACCCCCAGGCGCCAGCCCAGATGCCGCCGGCCACCGAGCAACAGAAACCAGATGCCTCACTTTCGATAGATGCGGCTCCGTAAATCAGCGGCAAGAGCCGGGTTCAGCTGCAGAAGTGTCTGATATATCTCAATGGCCTTTACGCGGTCGCCCATTGCCAGGTGATTCAGAGCGAGAGTGTGATAGGGCTGCGCTTCGTCGGGCCTGAGCCGGATGGCGTCGGTGCACGCCGCCGCCGACTCGGCGTAGCGGCGCATTTCATAGAGGCTCATGGCCAGCCCAGTGTGGGCGGGCCAGAAGTCTGGCGACAGCCGGATAGCCGTCTGGAAGGCGGCAACGGACTCGGCGTATCGTTTCTGGCTCTGATAGGCGTACCCCATTCCGAAATGCCCGATGGCCAGATCAGGTGCCAGGCGCACCGCCTCGCGGAAGGCTTCGAGTGCGAGATCATAATTACCCAGTTGCGTATGCAGCAGGCCGAGTACGCACCAGACCTGTGGGTTCGAGGGCTCCGTCTGACGAAGGCCTTGGAGTATGCGCACGGCGTCGCTCCACCGTTCCTCGCCGACAGCCTGCATGGCCTCCTGGATGTCCCGCCCCGCCTGGCCGCTCAGGGGCCGACCGCCAGCGCTTTTCAGCGGGACGGGCTTATTCTCTCTAGCCTTGGCGAGGATGTCGTGCACCTTTTCGGCTGGAACGGCAAAGTTGAGGTTCTGGATGCCCTCGCGCGAACCCAATGTCGCCACGCCCACGACGCGGGCGCTCGTGTCCAGAACAGGCCCGCCGCTTGAGCCAGGACTGATGGGCGCCGTCATCTGTAACACTGCCAGCCCGGGTTCAAGCGAGCGCAAGCCGCTCACAAGGCCGTCGGACAGGGTATTGGAGAGTCCTACGGGATTGCCGATTGCATAGATGCGGGCACCGACGGCGGGTGTTTCGCCTCTGGCAAGGAGATTCAAGGTCGGAAGGTCCTTGCCGTTGACCTTGAGCACAGCGAGGTCCGACTGTTCGTCCAAGGCCAGGACTCCCTCAACGAACAGGGTGGCTTCGGAAGGGAGCACAACGGTCGCAAAACGAGCCTTGGCCACGACATGGTAGTTCGTCACCAGGATTCCATCCGAGGAGACAAAGAAGCCCGACCCCAGCCCGATCTCCTTGAACTTCTCATCGCGCACGACGATCCGGACAACCGCCGGCGAGGCACGTTTGAAGAGTTCCTCTGCAGAGAGCGCTGCGCGAGCATCCATTGGCAGGGGCGCGGGTGTCTTGGGCGCGGATGGCGGAACCGAGGGCGACGCAGGCGCGCTTGAGGCGGCAGGTGCACTGGCGGGCGCAGGCTGCCGCTCAGGCTGTGCGGCTTGGGAAGGTAGAGGCACCGTGCTCCCGACGGGTGGTGCACTCGCCTGGGATTCGGGGCTGGGAACCATTGCCGGCGCCGCGGCCGGTGTCTTAGGGGGCGCCGTTGCCGAACCCGCGGTGGGAGCAGGGGCTGACGAAGGCCGATAGGTGACCACCACGAAAATCACAACCAGGGCCAGGACTGTCGCAAAGGCCAACCAGACTGCCGGATTACGCCAGGGCGATGGCTCTCGGTCTATCTCTTCCTCCTGAGACGGCTTCTTGGCAGGAAGGGGCATTTCTACCGACGACGTTCGCGCGAACATCGCCTCGTTGGAGATCGCCGGTCCCGATTCAACCTTGAGGCTTTGGCCGCATTTGGGGCAAGGGACCGCTTGGCCGAGAACGGACTGTTTCTCTCGAAATTTGTGGCCACAGTGCGGGCACCGGATATGGATAATCATGTCACACCTTCCACCCCAAGGCGGTCTTGGGTCCGCCGCGCAGCACCGCGTTGGCGCGCCACCCCGCAGGTCCGTCACTTGCCGGCAGCACTTGGAGCAGGCTGTTCGGGCGCGGGCTCGTACACCTTGTCCCCAATGCGAAGCCAGCCTTTATCAAGTCGCACGCAAGGCAAAGCCAGGGGCAATGGCTGGCTCGCGGCCTGGACAGTTGCGTCTGCGTCTCCAAGCGTAAAGCCCTTCAGCGACTCCGGCGGCGGGCGACGCTTCGGCTCACTGCCAAGCGTGAGGATGCTCTTGTCCTTGTCCCACTCGTACCCAACGCGCCATGTCTGCTGGAATGCCTCGTCCTTGCCGAAGGTTCGGTGCACTTCGAGCAGGCCATCGTAGCGAAACACCCAAACGCTGTTTCCATATCCGCCTGGCAGGAAATCAGGTCCGGCGCCTCCTTCGACCTGGCGCCAGCGCCCCCGAACTTCTACAGGGGGAGGAGGCTCAGCCGGCGGCCGCACGATTCCCTCGGGCTTGGCACGGGCTGTCGGCGGAGGCGGTGGCGGAACATTGGGGATCTGTCCTGGAGCCACCTTGCTAGGCCGCCGGGTGCCCACCGTGGGAGGGCTGGGGGCGCCCCCGCCCAGCGGCATGCCGGTTCCGGAAGCGGTCTTGACGCTCGCACCAGCGGGCGCGGGTTTCCCCGCTGGAGATGCCTTCTGTGCAGATCCCTTCGATGCTGCCCCAGCGGCCGCCGCGTGCTTGGCGGCGGCCTGCCGAGCGGCTTCAGCACGCTGGGCCGCCTGTTTGGCCCGATCCGCCGCCGCTTGGGCCTGTTTCGCCAAACCTGAGACCGGACCGCCCCCGGTGAGGCCAGCCTTGGCTGCCGCCTAAGCGAACTGCCCGGCACACTGTGCCGCTTGGCCCGCGGCAGCGCCAGCGGCAGATGCCGCGGCGCCGGCCCGCTGTGCGGCATCGTTCACTTGTTCGGCCGCCCGAGCCGCGCCCTGCATGTCTCCCGATGCCGCAGCGGCCTCCACCGACTGCGCCGATTGGCCGGCCTCGGCGGCGCATACTTCGGCCTTATCTGCTTCCTGTTCCGCGAGGTCCGCGGCTTGGGCCGTCTTGTCCGCAAGTTCGCCCAACTGGGAGACCGCCAGCGCGGACACCGCGTGCTGCGCCGCCGTTTCGCGGGCTGCTTCGGCTCGCTGGGCCGCCTGTTTCGCGCGTTCAGCCGCCTCCTGGGCCCCCTGCACGAGACCGCGGACCGCGGGATTGTTGGCCATCCCCATAGCCCATCCGCTCGCGGTGGGGACAATCCACCATGTAGCCGCCGAGATTCAGGCAGCGGATCGTCCACAGATTGACTTGGTGGATGCGGTTGAAGAGCTCGTTGGAGCACGCGAACGACCCGACCGGTTCGAGGTCCGATTCGATGAACAGCGCCTCGGCATCACCGAGTGCCGGCTTGACCGGCAACCCCTGCACGATGACGTAGCGGAAACCTTCGTAGTTGAATTTGTTGCAAAACTCTTCGCCGGGCTTTCCGGCCGAGATGAATTCCGTCTGCTGATTGTTGGTCTGGTAGTAGGCCGGCCCTCTGGCCGTTGGGATTTTCTTCGGCTCGCCGGCGGGCTTGATCTTGCCCGCGGGCGTGTCATCTCCCTCGTGTGACTGGAAGCGCTTGTCGGCAAAGTGCATTGTCACCGTCTTGCCGGCTTCCAATTGCGGCAGGCGCAGGTGGAACCAGCCGGACAGATTGGTGCCAAAATCAAACTCATACGTATGGTCATCCAGTGCAACACAGGCCACTGCGGGAATGACCTTGGTGATGCGGTTAGGATGGCAGGATTGTGCGGTCGCAATGCCGGTTGGCCCCGTATACTCCTCCACGGGTCTCCATGATCCGTTCGTGCATCCAACCTCATTCCAATCTGCAACGTAGCGACGGGCATCTATCTTCTCGTAACCAGTCCCGCACCATCCCCACGCGACTTCGGTATGGGTGCTGGACGTGAAAGTCCAGGAAGTATCCGTCCCTACGACCACCCTCTGCCCGCCAACCGTCATGTCGAGCTGCACGCGGGCAAGTGGTGCAATCTCCTTGGGAAAGAGCAGGCCCAAACCCAGCCATACGCCCACACAGTTGGTACCTGGCCGCAGGAGCTTGCTGATGTCATAGGTGATGTAGAGCGAGCGCTTGTCATAGACGGACACGGCGGGGGCAAGCACATCGTCGCTCACCTTCTTGCCGTTCACATACAATTCATAGTAACCCTTCACATTCACAAATGCCATCGCCCGCTCCGGCACGGCTGTTAGGGTGAACTCCTTGCGCAGCCAAGGCGAAGTGTCACCGCCCGCCTTGACCCACTTCGCCTGCCAATCATCGGGCTTCAACAAACCCATCGACCAGCCGGCCGGGGCACTCCAAGCCGACGCCTTGCCGTCCTTGTCCCACACGCGCACTTTCCAATGGCAATACATCCGCGACTCCAGCGGCTTGCCGGCATACTCCACCTGGATGCTTTGGTCTGACGCCACCTTCCCGCTGTCCCACAGATCACCCTGGTCTTTCTTCAGCAGTGCTTCCGAACTCGCCACCAGCACCTGGTAGGCAGTCTGCCTGACTCCCCTTTCAGGTTTCAGGTTTCCGCCCTCATTCTTCGCTTGAATGATCCAACTCAACCGGGGCTTCGCCGCGTCGATGCCAAGAGGATTCTCCCGGTACTCGCACCGGAGGTGCGTCATAAGGCCTGACTGCCCCCATGCTGCTTGGCCAATTGCCAGCGGCGTCAACACCATGGCGACACACACAATACTTTTCATAATTGTTTTCATGGCGTGATTGTCCTTTCCGTTGATAGAATTTCTACGGGACCGAGCAGGCCGGATCCAAGCAGCGGCGAATCTTTCTTGTACGGAGTCCACGTCGTCCACGTGAACCGCTTCTCTGCCGGCAACGACTGGTCGCCGATCAGGCGATTGGGCCAGAGATTGGCGACGGTGATCTCCAGCGCGTTCGCACCCGGCTTGGCGGCGGCGGTGATGTCCACGCGGTACGGGTTGGTCCAGACGATACCCAAATCGTTGCCGTTGAGTTTCACCCGCGCCATAACCGCCACCTTGCCAAGATCGAGGAACATCGGGTCACCTGACGACTGAAGACTAAACTCTTGCCGGTACGTCGCCGTGCCGGAGTAGAACTTGATGCCATCCTCGGGTCGCTTGCTCCAGTCGTCCAGCGCCGCAAACGTCACACGCTCCGGGCCGCCCCATTTCGGGTCGAAGCCGACCTCCCACGGGCCGGTTAGTTCGCGGACTTTTGTGAAGGACGGGAAGTTGCTCCCGGGCTTGGGCGCGCCGGCCGGTTGGCGGAAAACGACGAACAGCGAACCGCGTGGCGCAAACTCCAGCGGGACACTGGTGGAACCGTTGGCTTCCGTGAACGCCGTCGCAAGGCGACAGGTGCCAGTCACGGGGTCCCACAGTTCCGGTTGCTTACCAGCGAGGCGGAAGGTGCAGGCGGCGTTTACGTTCCGGTCTGTCCTGTTGGACACGAAATAAATCTCCGCGTCGCCATCCCGCCGGTGCGTGTAGCGCAAATCGCCGTTCGAGTCGAAGTCCGGCGGCACGCCCAGTTTCGCCAGCCTCCCGGCCACCACGTCGTAGGTCGGATAAAGGTCCGAACTCTTTGCGACGGGTTCGCTCCGAATCTGCGAGGCGAGTTCCTTCGCTTCGGTGTCGCAGGCCGGATAGTTCACGAGACTCGGCGACTGTTGCGGCGGCGTGCCGAGGACAATCGCGCCGCCATCGGTCAACTGTTTGATCTTCCGGAGCAAGGCCGGCGTCATCGCGTCAACGTGCGGCAATACCAACAGCCGGTAACTCATACCGTCCGGGAACACGATCCGACCGTCTTCCACCGATGCGCGTTCGATGAGCGTGCCGGGCTCGCAGCCGTCGAAGTTGTAGCCGCGCCGGTCGGGCAGGCCGTTGAGCGTGGCCGAGGACGGCGGGCGGAACACGTTCGGCGCGCCCTCGTTGTCGAGATAGAGAATGTCGGCCACCGGCAAACCGCGCCGCAGCAACGCTTGGCAACGCGCCAGGTACGTGTGATAGGCCGATGCCATGCCCCACCACGTTTGCGTCCGCTCCCAATGCACACCGATATTTTCCATCGTCATGCCGGGCCGGCGGTCGAGCCAGGGCTGATGTTGGTAACGGTGGAAGACAAACCGGTTGATGCCGGCGCACAACGCCCAGTCGCCCTGCAGCTTCATCGCGCCGGGATGCTTCCGCCAGCCATCCTCGACCCCGGTAAACGATTCCGCACCCACAATGGGTCGCCCCTGCGTATGCGCAATCGAGACGGCTTCGAAGACACTGTAGTCCGTGTTGAACAGGTTCGACCAGAACTCGCACATCGGCACGTCCGCCGCGGCGCCTAAAGCCAGATCGCCGGCGGGGTTCAGGTCGTACGGTTCGATGGATAACTTCAAGCCGTGCTGCCGGCCGAGTTCCTTCAGGTGCAACGCGTGGTTCTCCACCACCAACTCCTGCGCCGTCCGCCGCAGGTCCCACAGGAACCTTTCCGACACCGCGACGCTTTCGACGACGCGCCCGAGCATGGCCGGCAAGAATCGCAGCGGGTCGTAGCCGCGCCGTTGCCGGAATTCCTCGCGGAATTTCTCCGACCAGTTCTGCGAGCTCATCTCCCAACTGTCAAAATGCACCGTCGTCAACCCCCGTCCCGGATGCTTCGGCTCGCCGACAGTCTTTAGCAAGGCCCCGACGAAGGATGCAAAATGCGCGTCCAGCGCCTCCTTATCGAACTTGTCGGACTCGAATCCCAGCCCCGGCACCGGTGCCGGGCGCGTTGTCTGTCCCGTAATGGTGCGGCCGAACCGCATGATCGTCCAATTCCCCGCCGGCACATCCCAGACCAACCGGCCATCGGACGACAATCTCGCGGTCAGTTCGAGGACTTGGTTTGACGCGATACACTGCCCGGCCGGTAGGATCGTACGGTCAGCGGTCAAGAAAGGTTTCACACCCGGCTGCGACGAATACGGCGCCCGGAAGTACAGCGCCTTCTCATCCACGTCCGGGATCCGGTAATCACCAGGCGGCTTCGGGAACGCCAGCACGACGACGTCCCGGTAAAATTCCTTCCAAATCTTAAGCAGCTCCGGTGTCAGTGTATCTTCGCCGAAGAACGGCTTGCGCGGTTGCGGTTGCGGTAGCGGCGCGTCGAAGTGTGACGGTCCGGTCACCTGCGTCTCGCTGGCGACGAGGTGCTGCATGGATTGCTCCGGCTTGACCCACGGCCCGCCGGTGCCGCACCAGCCCGGTCCCGCGCCGAGCGCGATTTCCAGTCCCAGACGGTCGGCTTCGTTGATGGCATGCTTGAGCAATTCGCGCCACGGCTCACTCATGAATTCCACCGGACCGCGCGGAATGCCGATGTTAACCTCCAGGATGATGGCGCCGCCGATGCCGGCCTGTTTCATCGCCTCCAGATCCGCGGTCATCCCCTCGCGCGTGAGGTTGCCGTCCATGAAAAACCAATAGACCCACGGTCGCGCCGAGGCCGGCGGCTGACAGAACCCCTTTTCCAGATCCGTAGCAGCCTCTGCGCCGAAAGAAGTGGCACCCAGCGCCGCTACGAGCAGCATCGAACATGCCTGGGCATTTCTCATGTCCATTCCTTTCCTAAGTTGCGTCCTACCCTCTCGCGTACTCCGCCAGCAGCCGCAGGTAGACGCGGTACTGCTCCATCGAAACGCCGGGGGGCGTCTGGTGATCGACGCTCGGGATGAAACCGCCGGTTCTCGTGAGCGGCCGCAGGCGCTCGAACTCGCCTCGGACCGCCGCCTCGCCGTCTTTCAGAAAACGCTGCAAGACGCGCGAGACCCACGACCGCGAGCAGCCCACCGCCTCGGCAATCGTGCGGGACGGCCGTCCCTTGGCCGCGTGCAGGACGATCTGGCACCGCTGGGCCAAGCCCGCGTCTCGCGTCGTCCGCCGAGTTTGTCGCAATCGCTTCTTGACACGGCGGGTCAACCGGATGACAATCCTCTCCATAGGGACTCCTTTCCGTATGGCCGCTCTGGACAAGCAGACTATACATGGGAGTCCCTTCCCTCTTCAAA
>Ga0315279_10005863_pt1 | contig 15721 bp, 16 predicted proteins | sample YL17G06_20_MG_FD_203694 | JGI IMG/M metagenome (GOLD analysis project Ga0315279, IMG submission 203694) | Sediment microbial communities from Yellowstone Lake, YNP, Wyoming, USA - YL17G06_20 | ecosystem: Environmental > Aquatic > Freshwater > Lake > Sediment | place: USA: Wyoming | collected...
ATATTATCACGAATAACAGTGCAGCTTATTTGGGCGGCGGTCTGTTTGTATGTGATGGTGTCATCCAAAGCAATACGGTCTCATATAACAGAGCCGGCGGTTATGGCGGCGGACTGGTCGCCTGCAACGGCATTATCCGTAATAATGTGATTTCTTATAACTTCACATACGGTAGGGGTGGTGGGATGTCCAACAGATATGGCGGAAATCCTACGGTTACTAACTGCATCGTTTGGGGCAATTTACCCGATCAACTCAACCAGGTGCCAGTAGTGAGATATAGCGACGTAGAAGGCGGTTGGCCCGGTGAGGGTAATATTAGCGCCGACCCATGCTTCGCTGATGTCAACAAAGGCGATTATCATTTGAAATCCCAGGCCGGACGTTGGAATGCAAACAGCGAAAGCTGGGTAAAAGACGATGTAACAAGTCCCTGTATTGATGCCGGCGACCCGGCAAGTCCTATCGGCTTAGAGCCATTTCCAAATGGTGGCATCATAAATATGGGGGCTTATGGTGGCACAACCGAAGCGAGCAAGTCATACTTTGGCGAGCCGGTCTGCGAAACCATCGTTGCTGGCGATATAAACGGCGACTGCGCAGTAAATTTCTTCGACTTTGAGCTTATGGCAGTTCACTGGCTGGAGAATGCCGGTCTCTAAAATCGGCAGTGCGTGTTCGAGCTAAAGCAGGAAAATGACCAGCTTAAAGCCAAGTTGGCTGCGATTAAAGCCAAACTCGGTATGCAATAGCGTGGCGTCCAGCGGGCGCGGTTGGCGGTTACGGCCAAAGATGCTCATCGAGCCAATTGTCGGCGAGGATTGCGAAGTCTTTGAGGTTAATCCGGCCATCGGAAGACAGGTCCGCCGGCGACATAAGCGGCTGGTCGAGGATGCCTGTTCCATTCGTGGCTATGTATGCGACCTCCGGCTGCGACAGGGCGTAATCATAAATACGAAAATCATCGATTGACCCATCGTATCCGCCATACCAGCCTGAGCCGATTACAAACGAGGTGATTCCGCAAATTGGCGAGTTTGCGTCCTCGCGGCTGTCAAGAAGGACGCCGTTTAGAAAGACCTGCATTATTCCTTTATTGTTGGGGTCTGTGCCCGCGTCACAATTTTTGACAAATGCCCAGTGGTTCCATCGCCCCGCCCATTCGCTTTTGTATCGGTGTGTCCCGCTGAGTCGGTTGTCGAATGACCAGGGGCAGCCGCAGTCCCAGTTATATTTGCCGGGGTTTCTCCAGCAGCCAAGGTTAATAGCTATCGCGGGGCCGGCAACCCCATAAATATAGTTTGAACAGCACACCGTGTCAGTCAAATGTGGTGAGTCCGCGCCATATTGCCAGAAGGCGATAGTAATCTGGTTGCTAATCCTGCTAAACAGACCCGCAGCATCTGTTATGGCCACAGAATCCTTGTAGCCATCGAAGTGGATTGCCTGTCCATATACGCCGGGGACGTAAGATGGGCTTCCGCACGGCTCGCCGTCAGCGTTGCCGGTGCTGTCTTGCGCGTTGCCGTCAAACTTATACCAGGCAAGCGGGGCACGAGGAGCTGTTACCGCATAAACATTATATCTTGTGTCGAGCCAGTTGTATGTCATTTCTTCAAGGTCTTCAAGGTCAACGGCACAATCGCCGGTGAAATCCGCAGCCGGCCTGTTCTCCTCCAGACATCTGGATGGATACAGAATAATATCATCGAAATACACCTCACCCGTGCCGTAGCCGGGCGGTTCGGTTATGCCCAGACACATCCCTATGGAGATATTCGTAATGTTACTTAGATTTACGCCGGTCAGCTTCCGCAGGTCGATTCGCCAGACCTGCCACGATTCCTTCTTGATGTTATTTGGGTCACCATCGTATGGCACGACAGTATTGACATCGCCGTCGCCAATGGTGATATACATCATCAGCCCTTTATTGCCGTTATGTGGCTTGCCGTAAAAGAATAGCTCTAATGCGTTGACACCGGCGCAGGCCCAGTCCTGCGGAGAGTTAAATCTGCGCGTCACCTCGGAATAGAAATAGTCATCGTAGTAGTAGTAAAGTCCCATTGACTGCCCGCAACTGTGAACGGGGCTTGTCGCCAGAAATACAGTCGTGTATCCTGTCGGTGTCCACGTATTATATATCCTGTTGTCGCTGCCGTTATAGGAGTCGAAGTCGTCCACGATGATGTGGTCGGTTACCGTAAATCTCCAGATGTCACCTGCCCGGGAACTGTTGCCATCAGCATAATTGACCTCGTTGATGCGCCAGTAGTAATTTTTACCCAGCTCAAGGCCGCCGGGGTCAAAGCGGTTGGCATCCTGCGGCTGAGGGGGATTTCCGACCGGCATTGCGTTGGCGTCAACATCGGTTATGGATGTGCCGAAGTAAACGACGTGTTCTTCGGCAAATGTTGCGGGAGACCAGGTAAGCACCGTATCCGGCGGCACATCTTTGGACGCATCAGGAGGGTAGGGGTTACACGCAGTTTGGCCACAGGTTACACACGTTCGCGCGCGAATGCTGCATACATCGAAGCCGGGCAAACTGCCTTTTATGTCTATCCCCAGGATGCGAACTGCACAGGGCGCAAACGGGAAAGAAACGCCTGCGAGGTCAACACCGAGAACGGTCTGTCCCGGCTGGCCGGAATCCGAAGCGGTGACCCTGTTGAGCAGGTATTCCTGGCCGGCGCCGTCGGTAACGAAAACCAGCGCCTGCTCACCGGCCTGACCAATCTCGGTGATGATTATGTCATCGCCGGGTTCATCGACAAGAACCCCCGGAAATTTCAGCTCGACCCAGTGGTCGGGAGGCAGGGTGACGCAGGAGACATCCGATGGTGGAGGTCCGACAAGCATCTCTTGCGGGACCACGCGGACCGGCCAGTTTCCCTCGGCATCGCTGCCTTTCCAGCAATCCGCCAAAGGCGGGTCGGCATCGTATGCATCCAGCAAGTAGCAGGGATATCTAAAGACCGCGTCCTCGGGCAGTGCAGGACCTGCAAGAATGAGAACCAGAGAAATGACTGCTGCTATCTGTAAGCTATTTCTTACCATCATTCCCCTCCAGCCCGCGATGGAGCTGAGTTTGGGAGATATCAATGCGGGGATGGCCCGAACCCGCAAAAGATTATAGCATTTTGCCCGGTCAAATACAAGGAAAATCGCATTTGCCTGGCCATTTTCCTCATCGCCTCCGCATAAACTGCCGCCTTATCCGCAAATCCGTGTCGCGGCGGAATCGTGCTCAGTATCACCACCGTCCCGTTGTCGAGGCACTTCTGAACAACCTGCCGCATCTTCTGTACATACTCCTCAAGCTCGACAGAGTTCAGGTCGTTCGTGCCAAACATAATTAAAGCCGCCTCCGGGTTCAGCCGTTTTAGCCACTTATCGATGTTCTCGTGCGCCCACCGAATCGTCTGTGAACCTTCATTGCCGAATTCCGGACCCTTCCAGTCCCGCCAGCACTCCTTCTTCATATACCCCTTCACCGACTGATACGCCTGCTCCATCTGCAGCGAAGCATTTTTGTGGGAATACGATAGAGGCGTCCAGAAAGCCAGCGTCACGGTAATCGGGTCCCCGAAATGCGCAAAGGTCCCTCTCTCTCCCGTAAATTTCCTGTGCACCTCCCTCATTGCCTCAACCCAGTATCGCTCCTGTGACTTGGCATTATTAGGTTCCGACGTTTGAGCCGGCAGCACAAATAGTAACACCAGCCACACAAATACAACGTTCCAAATCACTTTCATTGTCAACTCCTCACCGACCACGAGCCACGAAATACGAGATACGAAATACGAACTATGAGCCACGGATTTCGTCAAAGAACGGCGTTTTTTTCTGTTCGACACACGCCGCGGCGTATAGATACATTGCAGCCGACCAGCTTTGCCAGTCTTCGCCGCGGGGAATTCTGTCCTGCGCTCGAAGCCACTCGTTAAATCCGAATTCCACATTTGCTTCATGTGCCGGCTGGACAATCTCGGCAAGTGCAGCAAGTTTTCTCTCAGCAAGTGCGTGCTTTCCTGCCGCGACCAGCGCCGCAATATAAAACCCGCACGCAAAAGGCCAGATTCCGCCGTTGTGGTATTCGCCCGGCCGGTTATATCGCTCATATCGCGGCATCCAGTCCGGGTCGCCCGGCTTTATATAAGGGAAGAAATTCGGCGGCAGGTCGCTCGACAGCTCGCCGTTTTTCCGCAGCGCCTCGCACTCTGTTTCAATCCACGATGTCAGTGCCCTTGCCCGCGAGGGCGATGCAATCCCGGAAAGAATCGCCAGGCTGTTACCCAACAGGTCGAAGCGGTCGCTCTTATAAACCTTGTAAGACCACAGTGCATAGTAAGGTTTTCGCCGCAGGACTAATCCTTCGTGCACGTGCCGCTGCTGCCTTTCGCCTCTCACGGTGAATCGGCCCATCGCCTCGCGAAGCTCCGACGCCCGCTCCTGCTGCCCAAAAAGCCGCAGATACGTGTACACCAGCGTATTCACGTACAGGCCATAGCCGGGGACCCACAGCTCATCCCGCCAGTCGCTGGTCGGCAATTGCGCAACGGCAACGCGGTCCGCGGGGCTTTGGTATTCCATCCACTTCATAGCTTTCTGAACCGCGCATTCAAGAAAATCCTTTTCGCCCGTTACTCGCCTGAAAAATCCCACGGCAATCAGAAACAGCGGCGTGCAGTCGCTTGCGCCGCGGTCTTCCGGGTCGTGCACCAGTGATGAGATATGGCCGAGCTTGCTTTGGTTGCGGGCCAGGGTCTCAAAAGTGCGCCGCAAAGACTTCATCAATTTTTCATTGCCTGAAAGTAATATGCCCAGCGAGGAAATCATCAAATCGCGTGTGTATGGCTCAGGGTAACCCCAGCCGGCGGTCCTGGGCAGGCCCCGGTATGGGCCGTGTGCATTATGCAGCAGTACTTCTATTGCGGACTGTTTTGCTCGCTCGATTAGACGCTTGTTCGGCTTACCCATCCTATGAGATACCTAACTTTTGTGAGATGATTTCTACGAACTTTTTGGCTATGATGCGGTAGTCGAAATTCTCCACGACCCGTTTTCTTCCCGCTTCGCCCATTTTCTTCCGTAGTTCGGAGTCCTGCATTAACTGCAAAAGGTAGTTCGCAATGTCGTGGACACTTGCACGGTAGTCAACGGTTCGCGGCCTTTTGAAAACAACTCGCTGCCGTGCATCGGCCGTGGAATCGTCTCCGACGGTAACTTCTCTCAGTCGCACCTCCTGGGCCACATTTGCCAGAAATGCGTTCTCGCCGTGCACCATTGTATCGAGCATTCCCATCGCCTTGATGCCTATCACGGGTTTGCCGCACGCGGCGGCTTCAACCTGAATCATCCCGAACCCTTCCAGCCGCGATGGCGCCGCATATATATCACAGGCGGCCAGCAGATAAGGCATAAAATTACGCGAGATTACGTTTGTTGTATAGACGACGTTTTTATCAATGCCCAGTTGCGCCGCGAGCTGCAGGTCCATCAGGTTTTGCTGCGCTGTTCGCGGCTGAGGCCAGACCTTGCAGACGTATTTCCAGTCCGGCGCCTTGGTATCAATAAGCGCAAGAGCCTGCATAACCTCCTGAGCGCCTTTGCTGGCTGCGTCGCCGCCGATAGTGAGAATCATTATCTGGTCCGGCGCGACCCCCAGCGCCTCGCGGACGGTGGCCACCTTTGGGTCGTTTTTATCTCGCGGGATAAACGAATCGCTGTCGCATCCTACCGGCAGGACCTCGATGTTGTTGCCGCTCAAGCCGTCTCTTACATAAACGCTCTTGACCCATCTCGAAGTTACTAATATAAGAGGCAGCGCTTCAAGCACCTCGTGGTAATTCGCCATATAGCCGTCGGCGACCAGCCAGGGCACTGGCTGAATGCCGTATCGCTGCGGATGGAGCACTAAGTTGGGCGTATGCCCCCAGTAGCCGACTCCAACCACAATATCAGGCTCAAACCAGCGATAATACCATTCCTTTTCCTGCCCGGACTCGGAGTGAACCGAATACACCTCAATCCCCATCTCCTCTAATCCTCTGTGAAGCAGGCTCCCCTGTGTCGCCAATCCTGCCGGCGAGGGCGGGTAATCATATAGTATCAATACTTTCATCTTTTCTATCTCCTGTCTCTCAAACGCCTTTCCACATCGTCCGCTGCCGTGAAGCGCCAAAATGCTTCCTGACGCGGAGTGGTTTTTGCCTCGAAACTATCAAGCCCGAAGCCGTAAATCTTTGTAATAATATGATACTTTCTTTTCCAGATGTCTTCGGGAAGTTCCACTATTAAATCTGCTTCGGGAATCGGCTGTGGCAGCTTTTTGCCGCCGCCGTCCTCATACGCAAACATCCACATCTGTCTGGCCGCCGGGGTGCCGCTTTTCCACAATCTCCACACCGCCCTTGCGGTCTCCTCGTGCCTTCTATGCCGGGTGTATTCTCCGTAAAGACTGTGCGTGATAATAAGGTCGAATCTATCGGCTGACAACAGCGATGCTATTGTATCCTCAATCTCTCTTTCAGCCAATGGTGTTTGTCCGGGGCTGTCGTCGAGGTCGCCCATTTGCCCCGAAGCCCGCAGGTAATCGAGCGCTTTAGAAAACTTTGCCGACCGGTCAGGGTCGCTTTTTCTGCAGATTGTCACGATGGTCCATCGGACCTCCGGATGCATAAGTATCGTCCCGCCGGCCCACAGCGTCTCATCATCAGGATGTGCCGTAATCACAGCGCAACTGTTAAAGTCAAATATTTCCCCTGATGATTTTCGCTCGCCCATATCTTACTTGTTTAGCCCCCAGGTTTATCCTGGGGGTTTTCCCTAACCTTTGAGCAGAAACTCAACCAGTTCGTTCATCTTTGCTGTCGCAAGACCGATGCAGGAGTCTGCCGCTCCGTAATACATAAAAATTGTCTCGCCTTTTCTCACCCACCCGCAAGGGAACACCACATCATCCACATCACCTTCACGCTCGTAATGCGCCTTGGGTCCAAAAACCCACTCCTCGGACCGCCGAATCACCCGTCTTGGCTCCTTAAGGTCAAGTAACGCCAGCCCCAATCTATAAATGGAACCCGAGGCCGTCGTTCGCACGCCGTGGTATAAAATCAGCCATCCCTCCGGCGTTTCCATCGGCGGCGCCGAAAGCCCGATTTTATTCGCATCCCACCAGCTGCCTTCCCGCGAATGAATCACCTCTTGATGGTCGCCCCAGTGCTTCAGGTCCGGTGAAAACGAAATCCAGATATCTGCCGGCATACCAGGCAAATTTGCCATCGGACGATGAAACATCGCCCATCGCCCGCCAAATCGAACTGGGAAAACCGCCGCATCCTTATCTTCCGGCGGCATAACAGGCCCTAAACGCACAAAATTCCTGAAATCCGTCGTCGTCGCCAGCGACACTAAAGGCCCGCCCCTCGAAAACGCCGTATACGCTATCACCCACTTCTGCAACTCTTCTAACCGCGTCACCCGCGGGTCCTCAATGCCCCAAATCTCCTCCGGATGTCTTTCCGGCTCCGGCACCAGCGTTGGCTTCGCGTCAATCTCCCACCCGCTCACTCCGTCATCGCTTCGGGCAGCCGTCAAATGCGAAAGCCCTCTAAAATCCTCTACTCGAACCAATAGCAGTGTCTTCCCATTCACTATCGCCGCAGCAGCATTAAAAACTGAATTGGCAGGATATGGCCAATCCTTCACCGACAGAATAGGATTACCAGGATGCCTGCAAAATAGCTCTCGCCTGACTCTGTTGCTCATATACTCACCTATCACACGAATTTCTGCAAAACCTCGTCATCTACGCCCAATAAACTCCATCAGCCCTTTCCTGGTCAGCATTACCGCAATCGCGGCCAGGAGCAGACTTGCCACCTTCGACAGTGCTTTCGAGCCTGCTTCTCCGAGCGCCTTTATCACCAGTGAAGATAGACCAAAAATTACTCCGGCCAGCACGATATTCACCGTTACCGATATTAGTGTGGCAGGCAGGCCATATTGCGATATTATGGTTATCGAGGTTGTCAGGACCGCAGGCCCAACAATCAGCGGCGTTCCCAGCGGGACCGCCCCAGGCTCCTCGCTCGGTATTCGCCGCTGCTTAACGGGGTTGATGATGTCCGTTATTGCGAGGCAGAAAAGTATCGCCCCGCCGGCAACCATAAAATCGCCGATGGTAATCCCCAGGACCTTGAAGACCGCCTTACCCAAAAATATAAAACCGACCGCAAGACACAACGCGGTAATCACCGATTGAACTATAATCTTTGCCTTTTTCTTTTCTTCCATTCCCTCGGTCAGCGAGACAAAAATCGGAAGCACTCCTACCGCATCGACTGCGACGAATATCGGAATGAAAGCCAGCAGGATGTTCTTAATCATACTTGCCCCCTTTTGGCGCTAAATCAGTTTCGAGCAGTGCTCACTGTCAGCGCCAACGGCCTTGAGAAATTTCTGCTCAATCAGCTTCTCCAGTTTGGTTCGTTCCGCATCCGTCCTTGTTTGCAGAGGAATCTGTCCGCCGGCGTAAGTCTGATGGCCTCCGCCGGTTCCTCTTCTTGCGACAATCTGCCGCATTATCTCGTCCGCTTGTTTTCCCTCTTGCGATGTCCGGATTGAAATAAGCAGCTTGTCCCCGAAAAAGCCGCTGCACATGGCCCACATTGCATCTTCATCCCGCTCCAGAAGGTCGGCCACTTCGCCTATCATATCCGGATTTTCCGTCCGGCCCAGCTCTGTAATGATGCAGTTGCCGTGCACGCGTGCGTTCCTGAGGGCTTCTGCCAGCATCTGGAAGTATGCCCTCTGCACGCTGCCTCGCTGGATTTCGCCGAGCATTCTCTTATTTGCCATTGGGAACAACAGCCCCATCGCCTTTATATCCGCACGCGACCCCTCTCTTCCGAGCTCCTGCGTATCTGAGCGTATGCCATATAACAAAGCTGTTGCCAGCGGCGCATCGGGCGTTATTCCCGCCTCAAGAAGATAGTCGAACAATATTGTTGCCGTCGCACCATACGCCCTGCGAATATCGATAAGCTGAGCGCTTCTTGTGGCACGCCGCAGTGCGTGGTGGTCTATCACGATGTCGGGCACTACATTTGCGGGCAGGGAATTGTTGCCCGCGCCCGGCTGCGTATCGACCATTGCCAGGAGGTCGAATTTGTCAAACTCAATGTCGCTGCAAGGCCGCAGGTTCAGGCCCAGGTATTTCACAAGGGCCCTGTTTTCGCCTCGCCCTACGGTCCCGCCGTGTGCTATCGAGCACTGGACCTCGCCCATGCTGTTTGCGAGTTTACGCAGCGCGGTGGCTGCCGCAATTGAGTCCGGGTCGGGATTATCCTGCATCACTATCAGCAGATTGTTCTTGCCCTTCAGAAGCTCACCGAGCTTCTGGACCCTCAACTGAGTTTTGAGATGATGCTTCATACAGTAAACCTGTCCTATAAGATAGTTTCACGATAACCGTAAATCAAGAGCAAGGTGGTGATTTGTTGCGAAAATGCCTGGGTTCAAAGTCGGCGGTTCGCAGTTTATTGCTTGCCCGTCAGAAGCTGCCTGCCCGCCATTCGGCCAAAACCAATTTCATTTTTGAATTTTGCCTTGTCGTTTTGCGTTTTTATTTTTGCTGTTTGATTCTTTCTCGGGAATCAAATGCATTATTAACTTTTCCTCTTCCACGGTTATTTTTTTGAGCCGGACCTTTTTGTCCTCCACATCGAAAACAGGCTCGAACGGTTCTTCGTTAAGTAACGCCGCTGCAATCCTTGTTCGCAAGTCCTCAATATCCACAGGCGCCTCGGCAAGCCTTTCTGCATACATCTTTTTGGCCATCATTTTTGCTAATGGCGTGATATTCATTGCCCCGACTTTTACCCTGGTTACCCCCAGTTTCAAAAGTCCGTCTTCGTTGACTCCTGGCGCAAGCTCTATGGTAACGACAAACTGCACGCCTTTTATATCGGCTGTGCCCATAAACACAACGCTATCGGGCTCGAAGAGCACAGCGGGGGCGTAGAACATAACGCCTTCGGATTCTACCGGCCAGTTGGAGCGGGCGACCATTTCGTTTATGCCCTTTTGGGTGACGGTAACATCGAACGGCTCGCCGAGCTGTGCCCCGTTGTAAAGCTGGGGCATCAGTTCGTGCGTCAGATATGGGCTGACCTCCTTGGGATTGTAATCCGCGTCTGTAAAATCTGTGGGGTTGTAGCGGCCCGGCCTGTACAGTAATAGAGCAAAGATGATTACCGCCGCAGTCGTATCGATTGCCAGCCAGCAGATTAGTTTCTTATATTTTGTCTTTTTTTGAATTTCCAGGTCAACACCTTCGATTTATATCTTGCCGGAAACCGACGGTATGATTATAATCTCGATACTCGATACTGGATACTCGAGAATCGAGAATCGAACTGTTGGTCGCAGATGTCTGGACTCTGTGGTATTTAAGGTTAAGGACTTCATATTTTCGAATATAAGAAAGGAAGGTTTTTTAGAGGATGACAAGCCATTTTGCTGACCGTCTCGGTGATGCCGTGAAAGACAGGAAGACTTCTTTGATTGTCGGGCTGGACCCTGTTTACAACCGGCTGCCTTTGGCAATAAGAAGTCACCGCGAAATGAACGATGAGTTCGATGTAGCTGCCGCGGTGGATGCAATTTTCGATTTTTCCACGCAGTTGATGCGAATCATTGCGCCTATTGTTCCGGCTGTGAAGATAAATGTTGCGTTTTTTGAAAAGTATCTCTGGGAGGGTCTGGAGACCTACTACGCCCTGATTTCCGAGGCCGATGGACTGGGCCTCGAGGTAATCGGCGATGTAAAGCGCGGCGATATAGGCCACACGGCTGAGCTTTACGCCGCCGCCCATCTCGAAAACCCCGAACTGGCCGGTCTTGAAGATACGCTTGCCCCCGATGCTATTACCATTAATGGTTTTGCGGGCCTCGATGGTATCGAGCCTTTTGCGAATGTTGCGGACAAGCAGGGTAAAGGCATCTTTGTCTGGGTCCGCTCGAGTAATCCCTCTGCTGCGGCAATCCAGGATTTTGCCGGCGCCGACGGTCAGAAAATGTTTGAGAAACTTGCTGAGGTGGTCGGCGAAATCGCCAACAAACCACAGCGAATCGGCAGCTCCGGCTACAGTAACGTGGGTATGGTGGTGGGCGGCACCTCGCCGGAAGAAACCACGGCCCTGCGCCGAAAATACGATAATGTCTGGTTCCTTGTGCCGGGCTACGGCTCGCAGGGCGCATCCGCCGCCGACTGTGTGCGATTCTGCAAACCTGACGGCGCCGGTGCGCTGATTAACGCCTCTCGCTCGATTATCTACGCCTATGAAAAACCGCAGTACAAGGAGCAGTTCGGCGACGACTGGCGAAGGTGCATTGAGCAGGCGGTGGTGGATGCAAAAATGGACCTCGCAAACGCAATGCAGACAAAATTATAGCGAAATTGGACAATAGTAAGTATTATGGTTAGTCCCATCGCAAAAAATCTTAAGGCAGTCAAAGAATTTTGTGTGCAATACCGGGTTCGGCGTCTTGAACTGTTCGGTTCGGCTATAGACGATGAGAATTTTGACCCGGAAGAGAGTGACCTCGATTTTCTTGTTGAGTTTCAGCCATTAAAGCCGGGTGAATATGCCGACACTTATTTTGGTTTGCTTGAAGCGTTGGAAACACTTTTCAATAGGCACGTTGACCTGGTAATGGTTCGTGCTGTGAAGAATCCCTATTTTCTCGAAGCTATCAACAAAAGCCGGAAGGTGCTCTATGCAGCTTGAGGCCAAGAAACTGCTGGAAGATATTCGGCAGGCCTGCGAAGAAATACTTGCTTTTACCGGCGGTAAAACGTTTCAGGATTATAAGCAGGACCGCCTGCTTCGAAGCGGCGTCGAGAGGCAGTTTGAAATTATCGGCGAAGCCCTGAACCGCCTCGTCAAGACCGCCCCGGATGCAGCAGGTCAAATCAGCCATCACAAACGCATCATCTCTTTTCGCAACATCCTGATTCATGGATATGACCTTGTTGAAGATGCCGTTGTTTGGGATGTCGTAGCGAAGGATCTGCCATTGCTCCATAGCCAGGTCGCCAAGCTGCTGGGCAATGCTCATTGATATGGACACAGGTTTTCTCATCGGTAAGACCGTTTTGGTGATGGGGCTGGGCAGTTTTGGCGGCGGAGTTGACACCGCTGAGTTTGCATATAAAGCCGGCGCGAAAGTTATAGTAACGGATTTGGCTTCAGCCCGGCAGCTAAACGATTCGATAAAAAGGCTCGAAAAATTTTCCGGTATCGAATTCCATCTCGGCTCGCACGACCCGCAGGATTTTGAGCAGGCCGATGTTGTCATCGCCAACCCGGCGGTCCTTCCCGACAATAAATTCCTTGAACTTGCCCGCCGGCATAACAAGCTTGTCACCTCTCAGATAAACATCTTTTTCGAACTGTGCCCCGCGACCATTATCGGCATAACCGGGGCAAACGGCAAAAGCACGACCACCGCCCTGACCGCCCACCTGCTTAAAACTGCGATATACGATATACGATATACGAGATACGAACAGGTTTGGCTCAGCGGCAATATCGGTGACCAGCCGCTATTGACAATAGTGGACCAAATTAGTCCGGATGATTTGGTTGTGCTGGAAATCTCAAGTTTTCAGCTCGAGCAATTGGCGCAAATTCAAAGAGCGCCGAAGGTCTCGCTTTTGACAAACCTTATGCCGAACCATCTTGACCGTTACGGCACGTTTGCTGATTACTGTGCCGCCAAAGAAAATATCTTTAGGTTTCAAAAGATGGATAGAAGTTCTCCTGCCGTGTCAATCTTTAATGCAGAGGATGCGTTTGGCGTCAAATGGTTTGAAAAGTATCAAAATGACGCCGGCAGGGTTTGTATCAGATTTTCAGCCGATGACGTGGCGGAAAAAATTCGCAAAGCCTTCCCGCTGCCCGGGCGGGCCAATCTTTCCAATCTCGCCGCCGCCATCACCATCGCAAGGCAATTTGGTGTTGACGATGACAGCATCGTAGAGTGCCTGCCGGAATTTAAGGCACTGCCGCATCGACTCCAGCTTGTTGCTCAGATAAGGGGCGTTCACTGGTTCAACGATTCGAAGGCCACCACCCCGGAAAGCGCCATCGTCGCACTGGAGGCGTTTGAGCAGCCCCGGCTCATTATTGCCGGCGGATACGATAAGCACCTGCCCTTCGAGCAGCTCGGCGAAAAGATAGCAAAGAACGCCAGGGCAGCCATCCTGATAGGCCGGACCGCCTCCAAAATAGCTGCTGCAATTGCGGCCTGTCCCGAAAATAAGGCAAAGGTCTCGGTCGTCGGCTCACTGGCAGAGGCGGTTCGCCTAGCCGATAAGCTCGCGGTCAGCGGCGATGTGGTCCTATTAAGCCCTGCCTGTGCCAGCTACGATATGTTCGAGAACTTCCAGCAGAGAGGCCGGGAGTTCTGCCGGCTGGTGCGGGAGCTTGGAGCCTGATTATGCCTGATTATGGGAATATGCCCTGCGGATGATAAAAAAGTCGCCGCAGGATGTAAGCGGCTTCCCCGCAATTCTGAACCAAAAATACGCTCGTAAGTCCCACCCGCCCGACCATCGCAAACTTTCGCCTTATGACCTTGTAAAGTGACCTCCTTATTCTGTCGATTTGCAATCAGGAATGTTACTACAAAAAAAATTAGTTGAGGTGATGGAAATGGACGGGAATACCGACCGAAGAATAGAGAAAAGATTATGTTATTACTGGCCTGTCTGGTTTGCGGAGGATTTTAACGAGACCCTTGCCCAGGGCCAGATGGCCGATGTCTCGAGCGCCGCCGCAGCGTTCACCTGCTATTCCGATTGCTGCCCCCGCCCGGGCCAGCAGATAACTACGCGTTTCAGCGTCCCACGTTACGGCCCGGATGATTCGTTCGATATGGCGGACTTCACCTGCACGGGCCTGGTGTCGCGGGTCGATAGCGTGAGTAGCTTCTTACGCCGGGTTGCGGTCAAATTCATTCGACCGCTGCCATTCAGGCCGGGTGAGCAGGAATATGCCAAAGGTCAGTCCCACCCGGCGGAGAGACTTGAGCCGGTGGAGGCGTAGCGGCCCCGGGTGCGGCGGTGTGAATTCCGCTCGATTCCATATTTGGTTCGGATGAGGGTGATGAAAAGAACTGTTCCGACCCGCGATTCCGCCTCAAGCATCAAGTATTCGACATTCCATCGGTCATTGCGAGCCCGCCGTCGTTTGGCGGAGCAAATCTCGAAGTTCCATCGTTGTTTGGTCCGCCAAGGAAGTCGTGGTCCGCCACGAAGTATGGCGGATTTGGCGGAGCAAATCGGAAATTGGAAATTGGAAATCGAAAATTCCAATGCCCCTCCCCCGCCCAGTATTTAGTCGCCTTCAAGCCAACGATTAGCAAAAACCGCAAAGTCATGGAGGTTGATTATGCCATCACCACCCGGCGGCGCAACATCCAGCGATGGCTCACCTTCCAACCAGTGCTCAGATAGCCGGCCCAAACCTTCTGCACCAAAGCCGCCAGCTCCTGCTACTTCTAAAATTACACCCCGAACACTCGGCTCAAACGTGAATCGCACTTCTTCTGGATTGTAGAAGTATATTCGTTTGGTAATACTTTTGCCCGGCTCAAGCCGTCCATCCGGTAAAAGGTCCGAAAGATGAGCGTATGTCTTGCCTTGGGTGGTTGGAGTATTCACGTCAGCCAGCGTAACGTTTGGCTCGCTAATGCTTTCAATTACAACCCAGACTGGAATCCCAATTACTTTTTCAGAAGTATTTCTAACCGTAATATCTACACCAAGCTGCTTTTTCTTGTGGTCATACCCGGCATTGTCCAAACCTATCGCCAGGTAGCCATCGAGTACTTGATACGTGTTTATGACCTCCTGCCCGGTAAGTTCCTGTCCATTAGGCGATACTACCTTTAACTCGTCTCTTCTCGCGCTCACCCATCTCCGGGTCACCGTAAGCTTTCCGCCGGTCGCCTTGTCTTCGAACTCCAGTACTACCAATGCGTCGGGAGGACGCATGTTTCGATTTACTATCTCCCAGTCAACACGTTCACGAATACCTGTCTCCTTGCCCACACACTCATTTCCAAACAGGCACCACTCGATAGCATTTAAAGTGCTGCTTTTCCCGCAGTGGTTCTCCCCGAAAAGAAGTATCGCAGGATTGTCAAAAACAAACTCTTGCTCTTTCGTATAGGCCCGAAATCCTCTAACTCTCAACCTTCTCAGAACTATCATCGCGATGCCCTCCTTACAGTTTCTTTCTGAGTTCTCTCAAAAGTCCGTCAAACTCAGTGCATATACCATCAGCCTCGCCAAACAAAATAGACTTGATTGAATCTCCTCCACCTTGCTCATAGGCCTCTGCGACTTTCTCCCACAGTTCTTCTCGCCGTCTCTTTACAGTTGTGTCCCCGGCAATTTTGTTTTTTACAGTCTCCCTATGATCCATGCCGTACCTCCATCATACTCACCTTATCCACAAGATTCTCCGGCCACTCGACGTTGAACAAACTGCTCTCGTACTCTTCAGAAAACATTTTATTTTTGCTGGTCAACTGGACGTCTGCACTAAAAAGAAGACACGCTTCTCCTAACGCTAAACATCCTTCTATGTTTGCCCTCGCTCTCCAATTCTATCCTCCACCGCCCCGCTTTCAATAGATAAAA
>Ga0315279_10005864_pt1 | contig 15720 bp, 21 predicted proteins | sample YL17G06_20_MG_FD_203694 | JGI IMG/M metagenome (GOLD analysis project Ga0315279, IMG submission 203694) | Sediment microbial communities from Yellowstone Lake, YNP, Wyoming, USA - YL17G06_20 | ecosystem: Environmental > Aquatic > Freshwater > Lake > Sediment | place: USA: Wyoming | collected...
AGTTCTGAGAGAAGAAGTGGGCGACATCTTTAAAGGCGTACTCCGCCTGCACCAAATCTTTGATCCTGGTCTTAGCGCCGTGCACGAGCCATGGCTGTCGCGTATGTTTGGCCAGCGCGCGCAGCTCATCTGCGTTTACCCGCTCCCTGGCCTGCAGCTTAATCAGGGTACAATATGCCGCTCCCTTAGAACTTTCAAGCGGGCTCTCACCCAGCCGCTCCATTGCAAACGGCACTCCCATCAGCTTAAGCCGGTCGCCCAGCTCCTTCAATTGCCAGCGGGTCCGCGCCAGCACGAATGCCGGACCTAAATCCAGCCAGTCAATCGTGTTCAACTGAGCGTTTCTTATTTCACCTGCTTTATCTGCTGCGGAGAACTGCGGAAGCTGTAAATTTGCCAGCCCCAAGATTCTCTCCGCGTACTCCTTAATCTGCGGCGGCAAACGATAGCTGTGCGGAAGAACTTGCAACTCTGCCTGAAATGCATCAAACAACTCCGGGGAAGCGCCCGCAAATTGAAAGATGCTCTGAAATTTATCACCTCCCAAGTAGACCCTCTCACACTGCTCGGCCCAAATGTCTATCAGGTTAAATAAACTTTTACTGGCATCTTGTGCCTCATCAAAAATGAGAACCTTAGCTGCTGCTGGGCAGAGCCGGCGCTGGGCGGCGGTATAAATCATATCGTTAAAGTCCCACAGGCAATTCTCCTGCTTGAAGGCATCGCGGCGCTCCATGTAGGTCTGCGCGCCAGAGACACTGAATTCAGCCGGCAGATCCTTCTGGTCCTTAATGAATTGCTTGATCGCATCAGCAAAGGGCATCATCATATTATCCATCCACGAGATAAAGAACTCGTAGTAATCGCCCAAGCTCTGCAACATCACCTCGTAATGCCGCTCCTGAAACGAGTAGCCGTGGCTCGCGGTGAACTTGTACGCAGGGTATTTGTCGCTGAACTCCTGCAGCTTCTTATCCGTGAAGACATAATCCTTCTTCAGCCCAAGCAGCTTGAAGCAGATGGCATGCTCGGTCTTGAACCACGGGAAGTCCTCTTTCTTATAATTTATCTCAGACGTCATCTGCGCCTTGCGGATAGCTTCATTGCATGCCGCCCTGGTGAAGGATGTATAGATTATCTCATCCGGCTGCACGCCTTGGTCGAGCTCGTTATTAACGATTCCGATCAGGCGGCTCGTTTTCCCTGTACCCGGGGGTCAGGGACCCCAGAACTTCGTGCGTTCTCGGGCCATCATGCACCTCCTTCTAGTATCTTCGTCATTCTTCGAACACACTCAGATCGATATCGTCGCTCTGAACAGTGGTTTCACTCTTTTGTATCGGCTCGCTCTGCACTGATGGTTTACTTACGCCACTTGGCTCGCTCACTTTTTTTGGTATACTCGCGTCCTCTGGCTCGCTCACTTTTAATGGTTTCCTGATGTCAATTGGCTCGCTTCCTAGCACAGGTCTACTCACATTTGCCGGCTCGCTTATCATGACTGGCACATACTTGAGTAAATGCCAGTGTGGCGACTCTGGCACCAAAGGCGGTGCTATGCGCCGAGTACCGTTAGCATCCGAACCTATAAAGCGCGGATCTCGCCCGCAACCGCGCTGCCGGATCTTGAGGAACTGGCAGCGCTCGACCTCAGTTACCGGGATGCGGCGGTGCGCTTTCTGCCCCTCCTTTAGGTGAAAGCAATAATGCCGCCACTTAATATTCGTTTTCTTTCTAGGTTTATCGTCAATGTCTGGATTCCCGGTGATTTCACGCTTTGGTTTGTAATAAGTATGGTCCGTCCATGCATAGTGAATGAACCCGAGATTACACCAGCGCCGTACCTGTGTTGGATGTGTCCCATATAGAACGGCAAACTGCTGAACCGTCAGCCATTTCTCATGAAATAACATCGCTTCTTGAAACCACGCCGGTGCCTCCTGATCTCTTTGAGAAACGTCATATGGGTCGAATGGAGGAGGCTCATAGCGCCGGCCCACATCACTATAAGTGCTCCCATGAGGATATTTATGAGGCGTCGGCTCCCAGCCGCATTCACACCGTATCCCATTACGGATCGGGGTCGCCGATTCTGCCAGAAAGCGCCCGCAGTAATGGCACTTGGCGTCCTTTCTAATCTTACGTTCCACTACTTTTCCTTATATGTGAACATACCATAAACGCTCAGCCCTGTCAAGCTCTTACTAAAACCATTTTGTAGTATGTAGTAGGCCAAATAGTGCAGCTACTACACTTTCAAGCTCGGTCAACTACTACACCCCTTTTTTGAGCCCTTTTTAGCTTCAAAACTATGCAACCTACACAACTGCGTACATAGCGTGGTTCTTATAGCTAATGTAGTAAGTAGTAGACAAAATTCTTTCGCTATTAATCGGTACATTATGTTCTTATTATTAGCGAAAGAACTACTACATCTACTACTTACTACAATTAATTATTTTCGTATCTATTTTATTTAAAAATTTTAAAAATCTGTTCTACTACATGTCTACTACATCTACTACAGATGCGCTTAATTTTCCCGTCTTTTAATGTCAAATTTTCTAATTGGTCTATATATCATAAATGTGTAATTTATATTCAAATCGTATACCCCAGCTTAGCTTCGCAGGAAACGTAACGAATTAGCAAACTCTCCAAAATCCTACACATTCTAAAAGTTCCTTTCCTTAGTCTGCTCAAGCGCCCGCGCTACCGGTGTCTTGAAGAGCATCTCCTCAACTATCTCCTCGTCGGTCAGCGGCACGACATCTTTGCGTCGGTTAAACGGTAGAGTAACATAGGCCGCTGAATCTGTTACAGGACGAATAAAAAGGCGAGGGTCCTCAAAGTAGGTGATAAAGACGACACCTTCACCCCAGCTCTGTACACTGTGCAAGTGCTTTATTTCTAAACCGCCCTTTATCCGTATCGGTTTCAGGTGCAGGCTCCGGGCCCAGCGGCGGAACCGCCACTTTCTAAGGGCAGGCGCGCCGAAGACAATAATAGCACTTATTAGGGAGGCGCCGAAACCAACCCAACCCCAGATATCTGTCATCGATGGCTCCGCTTCTTGGACTGCAGGTGCAGCTCCACATCTTGCAGCGGATAGATCGAGCGGCAGTGCTCACGGAGCCCAATAATGTTTGCCCAGTTATTCTCGAAGAGAGCGGCCTCAACAATCCCTTTCTCGGCTTCTTCATCTGTTATGAAATGCCAAGGGCAATCGCTCTTCACAAACTCGGAATAAGGAACATAGGCTGCGAGGGATATACCTACACTCCTGCTTGGCAGCAAGAAACTCATGCCCCACTTACCCTGATAGACCGCGACATAAAATCCCTTGGTGATAGAAGTCGGTCGCACCCAAAGTGGCCAGCGGCCGTCCAGCCGAGCGATTTGCAGATGATGATTTCGCAGCCAGCGCGCTTCAGCGTTAATCATCCTCAAAGTCTCCTAAATCGATGTCTTCGGCACGCTCATTGGCTCGCTCTTTGCCGATGGTTTCCTCTTCGGAGAGGGCTAATTGAGATTCATCCTTGGGGTTCAAGAACTCGGCGGGGATGCCCCACAATTTGCGGGGGCCTCCCTTTTTGAGACGGATGCTGACATCGCGGCGCGCTCCATGCCTTTGCAACACGGCCCATAATGCCGCAATGGTTGGCTTGACCTTCGCGTGATCGTCAAGCCACTTGAGGAGACGCTGGGGTTGAATGTAGTACATGTCACTCCGCTCAACATATCCGTTAATCAAATCGTCGGGCTCTTCCGCCGGGGTGGCCGTTTTGAACCACTCCTGCATCCAGAATATTACCTGGCTGTCTTCCTCAAGGGCCTCCGGGGTCTGTGTTTGCTTCGATAGAGATACAATCGTATGCACAAAGTCCTCCCACTGTTCTTGACCCGGAAGTCGGGGATTAAAATGCAAGCGTTCACGTATTGTGCGCCGCACATCGGCGCGCTTATCCACTTCCGGGCTGGTCAGCCGAATTCTTGTACTGAGCAGGTCGCTCGGCCGTATAACGTTGAATTCGTAGATCGGAGTTGCGCCGCCGATCTCGGTACCTTCCCGGAACAACACTACTCGAGATGCCGACGGTAACCAGCTGAGCTGGTCTATGCTCAGGCGAGCTTGGTCGAGCACTTCGTCCAGCGGCGTCGAGGTATCTTTGATACTCTCGAGTATATCCTTCATAGTGCTGATGGCCCGGCGTCGTACGGCGAGCGACCTGACAGAATGGGCAATCATGGAAATATTGCTGGCGGTAACGGTCTGGGAAGCGGCTGTAGCAATAAGTAGGGTAACAGTATTCGGGTCTACATCCGGCGGGCCAGATCGTTCAAACTCTTTGAGAAGGGAAACACTGTCAATGGGTTCTCCCCTCTGCCAGAGGTTCACACAACAGGAAAAGAGTGCTCTCCACTCAATAGAATGGAAATCTTCGGCACCGAGCTGTTCGAGCTCGTGCATAGTCTCAGGTGCCAATAATATAGCGCCGATTATAGCCTGTTCGGCATCTTTGTCAAACAATTCGTCTGACATGCGCCGACGCTATTTATCCTTTTCCTTACCACAGACAGTACATCTATATTTGACGGAACGGCGGGCGGAATCCTTGCCGGCAGGGTTCATAACCCTATTGCCGATGCCATATTTCGCATCCTGATAATCGTTTTTGCAGGTGCATTTCAAAATCATACTCACTCTCCTTGCTTCTGTTCGTTCAAAAACTTTTCCACTTCGTCATTAGTCTGATTCAAGTCAGACTCAGTTTTCTTAGATTCTTTTTCCTGAACGGCTTTGCGGATGGCCGGCACATCGTTGTTGTCCCAACCAGACTTCTTGCCTTCGGGATATTTCTCGCTGATAGTGGCCTTATGTAGGATTTCTTTAATGGCATCATCAGACCATTTCTTATCCTTCAATTCTTTGACAACAACGCGGACCTGATCCTGAGGTATGACTTTGGGTAGCTCTTCAGCAACCCTTTTCGATGTGGCAGCTTTTTTCTCGTCGGTCTTCTTAGGTCTCCCACGAGGCTTACTTTTCTCAGCAGCCTCCGTTTTCTTGTCAGCCTCGCCACTCGAGGCGGCCGTTTTACCAGAGATGTCCTGGCTAATTTGTTCAGCGAGCCACTTATCCACAACAGGTAACTCATCCTTGGTCAGGTCGGAGATCCCCTGCTTGTTGAATGTCGCCACGAGATATGGGCGGATAACCTTTTCATAAGCCTCAGGACCAAGGTGCTTCTGGGCCAGCTCTACAATTGAAGAGCGATGGTTCTTGAGGATATCATCTTCGGAAAGGGTAGCGCCCGAGGTAAGCTCTTTCTTTAGAGGCGGAGGTGGGGTCTTTGGTTTGGCCGTTGGAGAATCAAAATGAGGGAGTTCTTCTAGGGTTGGGATCTCCCTGTAACTCCCCTCAATCATCTCTTCTTCTTTCTCAACTGCAGCGTAGCTCTTGTTCGTTTTCTGCGGGTCGATAGGAATCTTGTCGGTGGTGCGATGCACCAGCGTCTTCAGCCGCATCTCAATGGGATAGTTTTCCCAGAACTCTTGCGACCGGGCTAGCTCTTTAGACTTCAAGAAAGTGTCCTCGCTGACGATGATGAGGAAATTTTTCCTTGGGTCATCGTAAATCACATAGCCGAAGCCGCCAATAACGTCACCGCGGGCAAATGGCTGGGTGATCTCAAACTCAAATTTTGAGCTTCCATCAACAGTCTTAATCGGCTTGAATTTGTCCGTGGAGTAAACGAGCTCATACACCACAGTCACCGGTGGGTCTACAGCAAACTTACGATGATAATAGTCCTTGCCCACGTAGCCGATGCGCAGGTCTAGGTCATATTTGCCCTCACGGTCGTTCCAATAGGGTACAGGGTGTATGTGGTTCGGTATCAGGGCGTCTAGCCCCAAATCGATGCGGTAGATGGCATCTACGGCCAGTTTGTCAAGGTTAATGTTTGCCCATGTATATGGAGCAACGGCGGTGCCCTTGCGTTTGGCTTCAAACGATTTAAGCGCTACGTCGACCTTAACAAACAGGTGCTGGGCCAGTTTCTTCTGGAAATCTGTGAGCCCGAGGTTGGATCCGGTCAGGCCGTTAAATTCCCGGAGCACAATAGCGGTAAACCGCGCAGCCGCGGTTCCCCCAGCGGTGGATACTTGCTGCTTTTTTTCATCCATACTTATAATCCCTCCTATGCTTTCTTTTACTATATTTGCGTCGCGTTGGGACAAGTTGCCCTCAGCGTACCTTTGCAATAGTCCGCCCAAATTTCTGGTTCTTACCTGCGCGATGTTGCAGTTATTCACACATCTGTAGCCGTATTCCGCCCGTTGCGAGCCCGGGACTCGGCTCAACATCAGTACGAGAGCGCCTCCGCAACCACCGCAGACATGACTATCGACTATCTTTTGGGCTTCAGGTTTATCCATCGTTCCGCTTTATTTAGTAGCTGTGCTCCCTTGTCGGCGAACTCGTTTATTATTTGAATGCTATGACCGGCTCTTAAAATTTTTGCACTCTTCCAGAGCTCGCGCTATATTGGTGCCAAATACGATTTCTTCAACGATTTCTTCATCTGAATAAGGCTGTATAGCTAGCTCTGCCACGGATTTTTTAAGCTTACTAGTTTCCCCAGTAAACGCCACTAATCGACCTCTAAGATATAACGTAAATGGGGTCTTAATATTAAAAATTGATCGTTGATCGATAGGAAATGGGAGTATCTCTGAAACCGTAAGGATAGCCACATTATAATTAAAGACCCCATTTACGGTGTAAAAGTATAACTGATCTGACTGCCAAGGAGTAGCTGTGATGTAAGTGCCCTTAGAGAAGGCATCGGAAAAGTCGATGAACAAGCGTACGGGACGCAAGTGCAACTGCTTTAGTTCAAACTTTTGTTCTATCACCATAGGCTCGCCTTTCTATGATGAGGAGGTAAGGCAGAGCGTATCACAAAAAATACGCCCTGTCAACCTCAAATTCCTGTAGGCAAAAGGAGCCTCAATTTCAGCGTTTCTTTGCCTACGCCACGAGTGGAGGTTTTTATGTTAAACGAATTTAGCTATGAAAAAACCACCCATAACCATTATTGTGCGAACCAAATCTCCTTGGCTAGGCTCGCTGCTCGCTCGTCGTATTTGGTTTTCTCACTAACACTGGCTCGCTCGTTTCATATGGTCTCCTTATACCTATCGGCTCGCTCCATAACAATGGTTTTCTCTTAACATAGGGCTCTCGCTTATTTACACTGGTTTTCTCTTTCCCATCGGCCTCCTTGAGCTCCAAGGCTCGCTCACCCCTTAGTTCGCTTCGCCGGAGTGGTTTCCTCCTTGCCTTTGGCTCTGCTCGCTCCTTGTCAGTGGTTTACTCGTTTGTTATGGCTCGCATGGCTCGCTCGTCAATCCTAGTTTCCTTTAACTCTTGGCTCGCTTACGTTCATTGGTTTCCTCGCCAGCAAGGGCTCGCTCGCAATAGTTGGTTTACTCATCGGCCCTGGCTCGCTCTGTTATCTACCTATCGACGAAATCCTCAGGCTTGTAGATATGAGTATGACCTAGCTTTTCGATAGGATACGGCTCGCGAATGGGTAGCCCTTCCCCAAGTCTCCATTCAAGCCATAGCATCGCCAGAAACATCTGGATCATTTTTCTTAAGGCCATAGAATGCACGTGGCCCTCGCTGATTAGCTTGTCGGTTTCATATCTCTTACCCTTTGCATCCTTGGGCAGCTTGGTCGCCGGCACAATTTCCTTTCCCTCATTAAGAAACCGCTGAGTGTAGTGTTCCTTTTGGGCGAGGTAATATACTCCGAACTTTGTCTCTGCAATCGCGCGGAATGTAGTGTTCTTGCACTTAGGGCATTCACCCTCTTTTTTAAGTATCTCGCCAGAAGTTTTATCAACCTTTTCCTGATCTATGGAGCCTTGCCCGATTACGGCATTGCACTTGAGGCATTGCTGCCGGAGTCCAGCCTTGAGTAGCGAGGAACCAATACGCCAGCAAGTCGTCCTCAGCTTTGAATTATAGCTGAGCTTCTTGCCCTTAACCTTCTTCGCACCATGGAAAAGTCCGTCTTCACCTTCCTCAGGTGCGTACCCTGCGAATTTTCGAAGGGCGCTCACGGTAGTGGCTCGTTTGATGTCGACCAGGCCGATGACTTTGGCGATGTTCTCGTCGCCAATCCCCTTGACACGACTAAACCAAGGGTAGGCGGGGTGCGGCTGTATATGGCTGGCAACGCGGCCGTCGACGTAGCTTTCTACATCTAGGAGCTTTTCCAGAAGGGCATCTGTCTCGGGATCCGACCGTCCCTGCTTTTTAAGATGGGTCTGCCGGATCTGCGCATTGATTCGGGGCTTTTCAATGGAAAGCTGCGCGTCAACCAGCGCATTCAGCGGGCTCATGGAGACGAGTTTTTCTATTTTCTTTGCCTCTCGCTCTTTACGCTGTTTAGCAGTAAGCTCAGGTTCTTCCTCGAACCCCTCGAGTTCATCACTCGTTTGTTCTTTTCCTTTCTTCATTTCTCACCTCTTTTGGATTCTAAGCGTGGTGCTATCCCCATTGTTTTATTTCTCCTCCCTCTGCCTTAGCTAAAATCCCATAAACTCAGGAAGTGCATCATATTCTTCCTTTGTCATTTCCAAAACCTGTACTTCAAAGATTTCCCCGATATTAGCCTCTTCAAACAAAACTTTTATATCTTCAATACAATTCTTACAGCACAAACCCAATCCTTGCACAGTTACTTTATAAATTCTCACCACTCTACTCCTTCTACCATTGCCCTAAGCAAGTAATCCACAACCCCACCAAATCCGCCGTAGGGAAGATCGGGGCGCATCTTACGAGACATTTCAGATACGTCATGCAGGTATTGCGTCAGTTCATTCGCTAGGTTTCTTTTCGTCGTCATCCTTCCATTCCCCATAGGTATTTTTAAGCTCCTCTCGTTTCTCTGCGACCTTGGTCTTGAAGATAATATCGGTAGCAAGCTCTATATCATCCCACGGGAACAAACACCCGCGATTTGCGTAAGACACGAAACGACCCGAATGCTGTCGGTCTACTGGAATAAGGCTGAGCTGTTGAGACCGTGTTCCTCTGCCTCGCACATTTGTGGGTGCAATTGCGATATAGACGGTCAGCTCATCGGTCTTGTGTAATTTATCGTCCTCGACGAGATAGACCGGCCGCAGGTGCATTGACCTGAGCCAGTCCTTGCGAGCTTTGATCTCCTCTGGTTTCATCGCTCCACCTTCTTTCCCGGGAAGTCAGCAGAGGCCATCATCTGCAGCATCTGATTGTGCAGAGAAATCTTCTTGATGACAGCCTCGTAATTCCTAGCCTCGTAGGTCCCTGCAACACTCCAACTTCGAGAATTAAAACCAAATTTGATCTCGCCGATGTGCATGGCAGTCTTCTGAAAGACAGAGGTTTTTAAGCTCGCCTCATATATTATATACCATCTGTCAAGCTCAGTTTCTACGTAGTGCCTCAACGTAGGAACATGGTCAAGTGCTTCTAGAATAGTCAAGCTCGGCAATTCCTGAAGTTTTATATGTACCGCATCCTGATACTCTTTTAGCAGAACGGGCGATATATGGGGTGCGATGGGCTTGTGGGTGCTATCCAACCGTGTGTACTTCGGTGCACTTTGTATTCTTCGCTTTCGCTTCACTGTGTCTTCTCCCATTCTGCAAGCTGGGCGAGCTGCGTGTAGACTGTCAAGGCGAACTCGGCTATCTGCGGCATCACCATAAGCACCTTCATCGCGTCTTCCACATCTTCTACCGCTTGCCCCAATCCAAACGAATCTTGGTCAATCCAAATGGAAAGTCTCCGGGCCTTCCATTGGTTTTCGGGGACTGTTGGCGGCCTCGGCACGTCAAATGTTCTCTCGATCTTGAACTCGTTGAAGGTAGTTGGCCGAGGAAAAGTCTGGAAATGGGCATTCATTTTCTCGATGCGTGAATTGATAGCGTCGACCAAGATCTCCTGCCTGCTTTTGGTCTCAGCTTTTTTGCAGATCACATCTGTGATGGTTTCCCGGATCTCGGCCTCACACTCCTTCTCTATGAAAGCATCCATTCCCTTCAAGAGGGCGTCCGCTTCCTCTGCAATAGACTTGGTCAGGGTTTGTAGCAATGTCCGGGGAACCATAGACCAGTTTTGTCTAGGTCCGCGGGCTTCTTCAAAGACTGCGGACCAATTAACGCCCCAGCCGACTCGTATGCGGTATTTGGCTCCCTTGATTTCAAACTCCCTTATGATGGGATGGAACGGCACCTTTTCCTGCAGTTCCTCACCGATTTTAACTAAGTCTCGCTTCATGTTTGGGTTTCTCCTTTCAAATTCTCTTCGTGTTAATCGCTATCGATAGCAAGGAACAACGGTGCTCGTCTTTGTCCCAGATAGCACATTTATGCAGGTCGCAAAAACGATTATGGACGGGGCAAGTGTAAGGCGAGGCCGCCTTATGGAAAAAGGCTCTCTTTGCTGTATAGATTTCGGCCAGACCTTTCGTGCCTAAACCACTAATAGCGAGGAGATCGTCTTCTGCCATCCTAAACAATTGGGAAATCTGAAAGATTTTAGCTCGCCTTAAAGCGTTATAGGTACGAATATTTAAATCGAGATTTTTAATATTATCCTCAATATTCAACGTCACTCCTTTCTAGGGAGAAGTTCTCCCTGTTTTATCTGAGGCTCAGGCGGAGTCAGGCTTGCGTACCAAGTACGCCGACATGACTTGCAATGCCATGTCCGCTTATCCGCACTCAGCGTTGCAGGTATGAGACATTTATTACAGTCCATGTCTCCTCCTTTATTTGATTTCTACTTCGTAGAGTTCACAGGTGTTCTCGTGGTGCTCGTAGTTACCTTCTTCATCTCGCACGATGCCAAGTTTGGCATCCGCAGCGGCACGTGCAAAGAGAGCGGGCTCCGAATCGAAGAAAACCTGCGGGTCGTCCAGCAGTCCGCGCCAGACCTGCACGAGAACATGGCACAGCCATTCCTGCAGTCGCTGGATTGTAGATATGCTCAGGCGATTTCCGGGTTCGAGCAATTTCTGTAGGTCTTCCTTCATAGTCCCTCCTTTCTAGGGCATAGAATCCCTTACCGCTAGGCGGAAACGCTCTCAAAGTGTGGTTTCCTCGCCGGTAGTGGCTAGTTCCGCCTAGTCGTAAAGAATACTATCACGAAAGATAAATGCATCCCAACACAACCAACACGATTACAGCTATCCTTTCTACTCGTTCATATCCAAGAATATCTGGTCTCCGAACGGTACTTCTTTATTCGGCTGGTTTATAACCCATAGCACGGGAAATGAGGGCGGGGTCTCCGGGAAAGTGCCGTAGCTATCGGTCAGGTACACAAGTACGGAGATCTCCAAGCCCTTCTCCTCGATGTCTTCAAAGACAGGGCGAAAGTCAGTGCCGCCACGTCCTGTGTATGATTTCGGCCATTCGTCGTGTGTCTCTACGACATCGTAGCCATGTACGGCGGCATCGCAGGCGTAAACGTGAATCCGATAGTTCTCAAACTGGTCTGCGATACCCTGCATTTCAGATACGAAAGTTTCTAGCTCTACATCGGAAATCGACCCGGACGTATCTATGGCCACGGCGAGCTCGAGGAACTCACCTTTCATCGACGGCATGTATATTGGCATATACAGATACCGCTTACTCGGCGGCATCAATCGGTAATCCGTCTTCTGGTAATCCTGTATGTAGTTCCGCAACAGCTCTCGCCACGGCAGTTTCGGCTCGACCGCTGCATCCACCAGGGATTCGATTTCGGCCGGCAGTTTCCCCTGCATCTTGGCCGCCATCGCTGCACGAGCCAATCGTTCCTTCCAGACCTGCTCGTTATTTTCAAGCACTTCTCCCTGTCCCTCGGCTTGACCACCGCTCTCGTCCTTGCCCTCTCCAGCCTCTTTGCTTCCAGCGTCATCCCAGAGGTCATGGTTGTCTATCGTGCCTTTGCCCTCGCCCGGAGACTGTTGACCTTTTCCTAAACCGCCCTGTCCGGGGAGACTGATTTTAATCGTAATCTTGGGAGGGTCGGGCAACTGTGCATACACTTCCTCGGCCGACATAGCATCGTACTGGTGGTCTAGGAGAACGTCTTTCGGCAGTACGAATTTATTCTTGTCGAGGATGCCGTTGATAACAAAATCTGTTGCGAAGTTCCATTTGACTTTGTCGCGGGATCCTCGTCTCCACAGATGCCCAAGTGCAGGGTGCATCGCCTCGTGGCAAATACAGGCGCGAAGCTCTTCTTCCGAGAGAGACACAACCCAAGTCGGATTGTAGACCAAGTAAATCCCATCGGTGCCCATCGTAATGGTTCTGCTGACATCGTCTTTCACGATGAGTTGCATCGCCAGATGTGCAAAGAAGGGAGATTGTGTTGTAGAACAAAGCAATTGGATACGCTGACGAGTAATCATCGTCTTAGCTTTAGCCTTGACCTCATCGCTTGGAGGCTTGGTGAGGTCATCCAAGGTTAATTGCTTCGGCATACCTACTCCTTTCGTCTCCATATTGACCCGAGAGGTGTTCGCTCTTCAGTCCGACCCTTAAATAAGTGGGTCGTTGGGCGGAGTTTGCTAACGCCACATATCGGGCACCAAGCATCCCTCACCAAGGGAAGCTTCTTCCAGACGAAGCGAACGTTGCATTTATGGCATCTTCCGCTCGGCATTACACACCTGCCTTCGCGGTAGCGGGAAGAAGCGCTCGCATCGCGGTCAATTTCTTGTTGAGGTCTTCCCATCTATCGTAGAGATGCTGAGAGCCTCGCGCTATCGCCGCCTTCTTCAGGGCGTTGATTTGTTCCTCGCTCTTCGTGAGCATCTTATGGGCGAGGCCGTACTGACCGTCTTCCACATGTTTCGTAATCTTGGCGAAGCGGTCCTCGGCCTCTTTGAACACTTCCGCTATCTTCTTGTCGTACTCACGGGTGATTTCCAGACACTCATCTTTCTCCATGGGTACGGCGACGAAGATTCTGACCTTGCCGACATTAGCGGTCTTGAGGATTTCCAAATCATTGGCGATTGACCAAGGGGCGAGATAGACACTTTCCGTGTGCATAAGTGCTCCCCGGTATTTGGCTCGCTCTAGGAATTCTGCCCTCGCGCGGGCTCCTTCCTTTGTAGCTGGTATATCGTAGGTGATGAGAGCGAATTTCTCTAGCACCGATTTGATTTCCAGCTCGGCATTAGGGTCGAACATCATCTTCTCGGCATTAAGCTGAGCGATGGCATCCGTCCTATCCTCTTCTGTGAAGTTTACGTCCTTTTTGCTTTCGCTCATTTCTAGCTTCCTTTCTCAAGGAACACGTCCTTGTGTTTCTTTATCCATTTCCCCCACTCTTGGGTCTTGCAGAGGTTTTCCCGATCCTTCGCCCCGATTAAGGTAATGCACAACGTATGAAACTCGGCGGACTCGATCTTCTCAAGGTAGTTCAGGAGATTGCTGTATGCTGTCAGCCTATTAGCGACAGCTGTCTGTGTGGATTTGACCGCCAGCGTCGTCATCAAGGCGTAGAGGACATCGGGTTGCGTTGGGGTTTTCCCCTTCGGGAAGTTGCCTGCCAGAATTGCATCGACATTGGGCAGCTTCTCCTTAACACGAACAAAAGCGGTGAATTCCGCCGCGGCTCCCGTGCCTACGCATCCGGCGATTAGCTGACTGACAGAATCCGGATGCTGGGAGTAGAAGTGCTTGCCAGTCGAGTCTTGGGACAAGATACGGGAGACGAACTCCCATGTTCTTGGGCTGGGGAAGGCATTTTCCTCGGCCTTGGGGTTGAAATCGGGGCTGAACACTTCCGTCTTGAAGTTTAAGAAGCCGATGACATCAGGATGTATGTCGTGCTGCATCGCCCAGTCGTTCCAGTCCTTGATGAATGGCTCGAATAGGATATGGACGAACCTGTTGCGAAGCGGAGCCGCCATGTTGTGAGTGGGAGCTCCATCCTGTTTTCTGTTTCCCGCGGCGACAATCATTGCCCCCTTGGGGAGTTCGTATTCACCGATCTCCCTGTCCCAAATCAATTGGTAGAAAGCCGATTGTACCAGCATGGGAGCGAGGTTTAGCTCATCCAGAAAGATGATGCCTCTCCACTGCTCATTCTTGGGGAGCCATTCGGGGATGAGCCATGTGGCTATCTTCATCTGCATATCGGGAACGATTATACCCCTGATGTCCGTAGGGTCTAACTGAGAGGCACGGATATCGATGCATTCGACACCGGCCTCTTCTGCTACCTGAGAGGTAACAGCGGACTTACCGATGCCTGCCTTGCCCCAGAGATAGATATTGACTCTCGCGCCATCGGCGTTCAGGGCATCGTGCAGGACTTGCTTAACGAGTTTTGGTTGCATTTCAGTCTCCTCCTTTCAAAAAATCTTCAAACTCAGGACATCGCTGTCCACTCTCCAGAACACACGAGTGCCCGGAGATATTACAAATAGCCGCCGAGTCATCGCATTCGCGAGGCGGATCTCGGCGGGCATTGCTTACTGGGACACGCCTTTCGTATGGGCACGTCCGTTCTAAAACTTTCCCTCTCGATACTCCACCCGTCATACGGCCTCCTTTACCGCTGCAATCCCCTCATAGACGGGGTGTCGCAGCTTGCCTTCTTTGAAACTACCGCCTCGCTCAAGGTACTTGATTCGTACCTCGATGATGGGCGTCAGCCAGTGGACGATCTCTCCGCCGGGAATCTTGGGTACATCAGGGAAGGGACATGTCGGGATAACTATTCGCTTCAACTGCTCAGTCAACTTAGCGAGAGTATTGTCGTCAAACCCTGTGCCAGCCTCGCCTATCTGCCGATACGTCCCATCGCTCCTCAATTCCCAGAGGATAAGATTGCCGAGCCAACCCGCTCGCTTTCCCCGGCCCTCGGTGTAGCCGCCGACGACAAAGTGTTCGCCGTTGAGCCACGACTTCTGCCAGACCTTGAGCTTCTTCCACGAAGGGTCACGCTTTCCCGGGCGATACAGACCTCTCAGGTCTTTCGCCATGACCCCTTCCATGTGGCGGTCTTCCGCATCTTTGAACAGGCGGCATCCCTCTTCGGGGATATAGAAGCCCTGCTCGAAGCACGCTATCTCGGGGTAACGATGCGTTACATCGCTGAATTTATCGTTGCTCTCCGAGTAAGTCTTGAAACGGAAGCCCTCAGGAAGTTTCAGGTCTATGGTTTCGAGAACCATCTTCCGATCCGCGAGGACCAGTCGCTGGCCTGTTGCCGTCAGGTCTTTCCCAAGATGGCAAGGTATATCGAACGCCATGAATTTCGCCGGTATCGTTTTGGAACGATAGGCTATTTTCGTTGGGTCATCCAGATTGTACCTTTGCTGGATGACGTTGAAATCTGTGATTCCTTTATCGTTGAAGCAACAGATCTCGCCGTCTAGGGCATTGCCATTGGGACAATAGACTGCAGCTCGCACGCCGTCGTATTTGGTCTCGAAGACGAAGTTTTTGTCATCGAACGGGTCGACTGATTCCGAGGGAGCCTTCATAGGCTTTATCGCTTGTATATCCATTTATTCACCTCCTTTCTAGTCCTTTCCCCAATTTTCAATGCTTTCCCATTCCTCATATGTACCTATTGGATGAGGATAAATATTGCGGAGATGTTCTAACGTTTCGGCCAACCTCGTTTTGAAAAAGATT